>Ga0247725_1000320_pt1 | contig 42605 bp, 43 predicted proteins | sample OKSTACKMCFT3sol_FD_183021 | JGI IMG/M metagenome (GOLD analysis project Ga0247725, IMG submission 183021) | Subsurface sediment microbial communities from gas well in Oklahoma, United States - OK STACK MC-FT3-sol | ecosystem: Environmental > Terrestrial > Deep subsurface > Rock core/Sediment...
CTCTCGGCGCTGCTTTGGTGGCGTCATCAGCAGAGGGCGCGCAAGCTCAGCAACTGACCGGCCTGGCAACCGGCCATCGCCAGCAAGGAACCACCAGCAGTTTGCGCGACTCCTAGGAGAGGAACCACCCTAAAGGAGTTTCATCATGCGTGTAACGAGCCGTGCCGCACTGGCGTTCAGTGCCTGCCTGATCGCCCAGACTGCAGCAGCCGATGGCCTGCTGCGCGACATTCTTTCCTCGGGCGCAACCACCGCCTCGACCTATCTGACCTTCAAGGATCGCAAGCTGGTTGCGGCAGCCGAAGAGGATGCCAGCAGCTTCGTCGCCAGTAATGGCGAAATCCGCGGCCCGCATCTGGAAGCGGCAATGCAGCAACTGCGTAGCGCCAACCCGCAACTGCAGGACGCCGACGATATGGCACTGGCCAGCGCCATTCTCGCGACGTCGGCAGCGCCGATTGACAGCGCACGCTGAGCGCCCATAAAAAATTTCGCCTGTCAAGCATCATCGAAAGATAGGCGAGATGCCCGAAGTCTATATGGGACAAGGGCTTGAGTCTTCTCGCCGGCCCTTCGCGCGGTTCCGCGCAAACAGGCTAGGAGCCACATAAGGGCAACGCGGTTGCGGGCTCCGGCGTGTCCGAGCGTGCATCCACGCTCGGCGTTGGCGGCGATGATATGACGAGGCTCCCCCGAGCCATAGCCCAAAGCAAAAAGCGCAGGTCGATGGCCTGCGCATTTTGTTTGCAGCGGGTACGGCACCGCATCTATGCAGGCGGCGCATCGCGTCGGGGCGCGGGTGGCGCTTTCGGCGGTGCCGTCCCTTTCCTGAATCCCCGATCCCGCGCCATGAACGCTTCCAGCATGTGCGGAATCAGCGTCACGGCATCGACCGCTTCGCCGTAGGTCTGCGCGTGCAGCGCGGCGTAGCGGTCGAGGTCGGCTTTGAGGCTGGCCGGGCATGTGAAGGTCAGCTTGACGCTGGTGCTGGAAGGCAGCGGTCCGAGCCGCAGTTTGTTCGTGCTCATCGTGACGACCCCCTGTTGAAGAACAGCGGCTGGTACGGCTGAAGTACCAGGTCGCGGTTGACGATGATGCGCACCGGCAGGCCGGGCCGGTTGGTCAAGGTGGGCTGGATGTTCAGGTTGCGGCGCGTCACCTCCTGGCCGATCTGGTTCACCGTGTCCTGCACGCTGTCGCGGCCGGCGATGATGACGCGGTTGCCGTCCTGGCGGTTCTCGGGGGTGGCCAGTTCGGCACCGATGCCGAGCAGCGTGGTCAGCGCCGCGCCGGCGAAGATCCGATCCCAATGCCAATCGACACCATCCTCCAGGCCGGCATAGCCGGCCGGGTCGCTGCCCACCAGATTGTCGAGCTGAACCGATGAGGTGTCCGGCAGGATGATGCGATGCCACACCATCTGGATGCGCGTCTGCCCGTAGCTGACCTGGCTGTTGTAGCGGCCCATCAGGCGCGAGCCCTGCGGGATCAGTGGATAACGGCCGGTGGCCGTGTCGTAGACCGTTTCCGTCACCGTGGCGATCACGTCACCCGGCAGGTCGGACTTGATGCCCGTCACCAGCGCGGCCGGGATCACCGTGCCGGCCATCACCTGATACGGCGAGACAGGCATTTGCAGATTCCCGGAATTACGGGTTTGCGTGGAACCGGCTTGTGACAGAAACGCCTCCTTCTGCTCCTGCCGGTTCTGCACGGCCGTGGGGTCGAGCGACTGCGCGGCCGTCGAGGCCGGCCCGGCCGCCAGCGGGTCGAAGGCCGCGTTCGACGCGAACGCAGGCGCGGCGGCCTGGGCTGGTGCCGCCGCCGTGGCGCGCTGCCCGCCCGAGCGGAAGAACACCGACGAGGCAGCCGCTTCCTCGGCCTCCTTCAAGCGGGCCAGGCGCTCGGCCTCGGCCGGGTCGTGGCCGGATGGCGGGTAGCCTTGCGCACGCTGCTCGGCGCGCAGGATCGGCCCGCCCAGGTCGCCGGGCAAGGGCTCGCCCAGCATCGGCACCTCCGGCGGCAGCGCGGGTGGCAGTTGCGAGTAGTCGGCGGGCAACTGCGCCAGCCCTTCGGAGCGCGACACGCGATCGACGTTGTACAGCTCGGCCTGCTCGCCTGCGCCCCGACGTTGCGGGGCTTGCAGCGACCAGATCGTCGCGCCCAGCACGGCGGTGGCCATGCCGCCGACCAGCACCGCCAACATGCGCCGGTTCAGGCGCGTGACCGGGCGCGGTTGGGCGCGCAGCGCCACCGCCTCGGGCGCCAGCTTGCCGGCCGGTGGCGCGGCAAGCTCGGGGGTATCGTCCTGGCTCATGGTCAGTTCCCCCGCGTGACGCCATCGGTACGTTCGATGCGCACGATGTCGCCCTTCTTGCCGCCCAGACGCAGTTCAGCCGCACCGAACAGCCGGTCCACGATGTAGTACGGCGAGCGGAAGCGGTAGTTCACCAGTTGCCCGTCGCCCTGCGCGCCGATCACGAACAGCGGCGGCAGCTCGCCCTGGGCGATGCCGGCGGGAAACTGGATATAGACCTTCTCGCCATCGTCGAAGGCGCGCAGCGGCTTCCACGGCGCATTGCTGCCGCTGATCGCGTAGCGGAAGCGGATGTTTTCCAGCGACAGGCCCGTATCGAGCGGCGCGGCGACGCTGGCCGCCTGCGCCTGGCGCTGCAAGGACAGCATCCGGTCCCTCGGGTAGTCCCAGGACACCGAGGCCATCCACGCCTTCTCAGTCGAGGTCAGCTCGATCAGGTAGGTGCGGCGGCTGGTGGTGATGACCAGATTGGTTTTGAGGCCCGAGCGGATCGGCTTCACCAGCACATTGACGCGCAGCTCGTCACCGCCGCCGCTGGCCGTGTCGCCGACGATCCAGCGCACGGTGTCGCCGGCGGCGACCGTCACCAGCTCCTCGCCGGGCTGCAAGGCAATCACCGTCACCCGGCCCGGACTGGCATAGACCTGGTACAGCGCGCCGTCGGTGAAGGGCCAGACCTGAATCGCGTTGACGTAGCCCTCGCGCGTGGGGGCGACGCGCGCCTCCGCGTTGGCGCGGGACACGCGCACGCGCTCGTCCGTGGGCTCGGGCGTCGGTGGCGGCTCCACCGTCTCGGGCAACGGCATCAACTGCCCCGGCAGCGGCAAAGGTTCGGGCACCGCGACCACCTCCACCGGCTTGGGCAGTTCAGGCAGCGGCTGCGCCTGCACCGGCTCGTCGAGGGTGATGGTCGGCGGCTTGCGCGGTGTGGCACAGCCGGTCAGCGCAATGGCGACCACTGCAACAGCGTAAAAGCGGAAAGACGTTTTCATGGCCTGCCTCCTTCGGTCGAATCGAGTTCGCGGCTCCACGACAGGCCGTTGACGTAGATGCCCAGGGGATTGCGGCGCAACCGCGCCTCGGTGCGGGGGAGTTGCAGCACGATGGACACCACCGCCGTCCAGCGCTCGATGCCCGCCGCCGCGCCGTTGACGTAGCGGCGCTCGGTCCAGCGAATCTGGAACGACGCATCGCTGGCGCGCACGACGCTGTTGATCTCCACCGTCACCGTTTCCCGGCCGATGCGCGCGAAGGGATCGTTGGCCCGCGCGTAGTCGTTGAGCACCGCCGCGCCGCGGTCGGTGGTGTAGTCGTAGGCGTCCAGCCAGTTCTGCCGGACGACGATAGGGTCGATGGACAGCGAGCGCACCAGCGTGACGAAGCGCGCCAGGTGGTGCGCGATCTGCGCGTCGTTGGGGCGGTACGGCGTGGCCGCCTCGCCGACAGCGCGCACCTGCCCACCGTGATCCACTTCCACCACATAAGGTGTGACGATGGATTGCGCCGAGCGCCACACCAGGCCGCCGGCCATCAGCAGCGCGAGCGTCAGGCAACCGAAGGCCATCAGCCGCCAGTTCTTCGCCTGCACGCGGGGCGAGCCGATGCGCTCGTCCCACACCTGTTCGGCGCTCTGGTACGGCGTGGCCGGCTGCGGCGATTCGGCATAGCGCACCTGCGGTCGTTTGAATCGCATGGCAAGTTCTCCTTATGAATTCGAGGGATCGCGCAGGCTGGGGCCGCTGCCCGCGCCGCCGCCGTCGCCACCGCGCAGCGTGTGCGCAACGGTGGTGGCGGCATGGGAAAGCTGCTGGCGGCGTTGCAGGCGCTTGGCCCAGGCCGGTTGCGAGGTACTGTCGGACGTGGCGTCCGCACCGCCCTGGGCGGTCGAGGCAGCAGCGCCGCCGCCCGCCCCAGCCGTCGAGGTGGCGGCTTCGGGCTGCATGGCAGAGGCGGCCCGCTCTTTCAGCGAGCGGGCACCGGCGGCGACCTTCTGGCCGACCGACTGCGCGCCCGTGCGGGCGACGTTGCCTAGCCCGGCCGCTGCACCCTTGAGGCCACCACCAGCGCCAGCGGAACCCGCCTGGAAGGCGGACTTCGCACTGCTGGCGGTGGATGCCATCGAGCGCGCACCGCCGGCGACCATGCGGGCAGCGCCGGGCGCCATGCGCGCACCGGCGACGACGGCACCGCCCACGCCCGTGGCCACCGCGCCCGCCGCAACGGCAGTGCCGGCCACGCCGAGCGCGGCACCGGCCATCGCACCCGCGCCAAGTTGCGGGCCGCCGGAAATCAGCCCGGTGGCGATGCCCGGCCCGAAGATCCCCAGCGCCAGCATCGCCAACGAGGCGAGCATCACCACCAGCGCGTGGTCGATGGACGGTTCATCGGGCACGGTCTGGAACTCGGCGAACAGGCCGGTGCCGATGCCGACGATCACCGCCAGCACCAGCACCTTGATGCCCGACGACACCACGTTGCCCAAGACCTTCTCGGCTAGGAACGCGGTCTTGTTCCACAAGGCGAACGGCACCAGCACGAAGCCGGCGAGCGTGGTCAGCTTGAACTCGATCAGCGTGATGAAAAGCTGCACCGCCAGGATGAAGAAGGTGAGGATCACCACCAGCCAGGCCAGGAACAGCACCATGATGGCATCGAGGTTCACGAACACGCCGGGAAAGCCCGTCATGTCGCCGATCTGCTCCATGATCGGCTCGGCGGCGTCGATGCCCACCTTCGCCAGCCGGCCGGGTTGCAGGAACTCGGTTTCCGAAATCGTCGAGCCCGAAGCCATCAGCCCCAGCCCGGCGAACGAGCGGAAGACGATGCCCGCCAGCAGGTTGAAGTTGCTGAGGATGTAGGCGAAGGCGCCGACGTAGAGCACCTTGCGCAGCAGCTTGGCGATCACGTCGTCACCCTGGCCGGTGGCGTGGCTCATGGCCCAGTACAAACCGGCCAGGGTCATGTCGATCACGATCAGGGTGGCGGTGAGAAAGGCGATCTCACCGCCCAGCAGTCCGAACCCCGAGTCGATGTAGGTGGAGAAAACACCAAGGAATCGGTCGATCACCGCCACGTCGTCCATCACGCTTTCCTCAGTTGCCGTAGAAGCGCACGGGCTGCGGCGTGTACGGCGTGCCCTCGCCGAGGAAGCGCCGCCGCACCTCGCGGGCGCGCTCGGTGGCCGCCGCCTGGCGCGCCAGCTCCAGCGATGCGGCACGGTCCTGCGTCAACTGGAGCTGCTGCGCCTGGATCGCCTGCTTGGCCTGCAAGGCCAGCAGTTGGTTGGTCGCCTGCATGGCTTGCAGCGCGCCACCGGCCGACTGGCTCTGGGCGACCAGATCGGCCAGCACGCTCTCGTCTTCGCTGAGGTTCTGCGACACCTGCGCCTGCACGCGCATCGCTGTGTGCAGGCCGTCGAGCGTGTGGCGCCAGCGCTCGCGCGCATCCTGCGCCATGCGGTCGCCGCTGACGCTGGCGGCGTACTCGTGCGGGTACAGCCGCGCGAACTCCTGATCCATGTGCGCCACGTCGTAGGCCAGGCCCTGCGCCTCTGCGATTAGGCGTTCGGTGGTCGCCAGCGTCGAGCGCAGCCGGTTGACCACGTTGTAGTCGAGGCCAGCCAGATTGCGCGCCTGATTGATGAGCATCTGCGCCTCGTTCTGGAGCTGGCGCACCTGGTTGTTGATCTGCTCCAGCGTGCGGATCGCGGTCAGCGTGTTCTGGATCAGGTTGGTCGGGTCGATGACGGTGAACGCCGTCGCGGGTTGCACGACCAGCAGCGAGCCCGCCAGCACGGCGGCGAGCGAAACGGAAAGCACACGGGTTTTCATGACAGGTTCTCCTGTGATTGGGGGGATAAGAACGGGGATGCGGCGGGCGCGGACGGCAGCAGCTCGGCCGCCCAATCGAGGCCGCGATGGCGCAGCCAGACACTGGCGAAGTCGGCGTGGCCGGCCTCGCGCAATACACGGTCCATGTCGCGCTGATCCTGCGGCGTCGAGGCGCCGGCGAACGCCAGCACGACCGGCCCCAGGTCGAGGTCGAACAGGCGGTTGCCGAGGCGCGACTGGTAGTAGTAATCGCGCTTGGGCTGCGCGGTGGCGACGATCTCGATCTGCCGGGCGTTGAGCCCGAAGCCCTGGTAGATCGTGCGAATCTGCGGCTCGGTGGCCTGCGGGTTGGGCAGGAAGATGCGGCTCGCGCAGCTCTCCACGATGGCCGGTGCGATGCTGGAATCCTTGATGTCGGCAAGCGACTGCGTGGCGAAGACCACGCTGACGTTCTTCTTGCGCAGAGTCTTGAGCCACTGGCGGATGCGCGCCGCGAACACCGGGTCGTCGAGGAACAGCCAGGCTTCGTCGAGGATCAACAGCGTGGGCGCGCCGTCGAAACGCTCATCGAAGCGCGCGAACAGATAGCCCAGCACTGCCAGCACGGCGGCGCGGCTGGCCATCAGTTCCTCCATCTCGAAGCCCTGCACATCGGCGGTGCCGAGCCGGTCGTGGTCGGCGTCCAGCAGCTTGCCGTGCGCGCCGCCGAGCACGTAGGGCGCGAGCGCCTGGCGCAGCGCGTTGTTCTGCAACAGCACTGAAAATCCGGTCAGCGTGCGCTGTTCCACCGGCGCGCCGGCGAGGCTTTGCAGCGCCGACCAGATGGCGGCCTTCTCGTCGGGGCCGATGGTGGCACCCTCCTGCTGCGCCCGGCCTTCCAGCCATTCGGCCGCCCAGGCGCGGTAGCCCTCCTGGTCGATGCGCGCCAGCGGCTGGAACGCGATGTCGCCATCCGTGCCCAAGTCGTAGTGCTCGCCGCCCAGGCCCAGGATGGTGGCGCGCATCGAACGCCCCATGTCGAAGGCGAAGATGCGCGCGCCGGGATAGCGTCGGAACTGCATCGCCAGCGTGGCGAGCAGCACCGACTTGCCCATGCCGGTGGGGCCGGCCACCAGCGTGTGGCCCACGTCGCCGATGTGCGTCACCAGCCGGAAAGGCGTCGCGCCGTCGGTGCGCGTGACGATCAGCGGCGGGCCGTCGAGGTGGTCGTTGCGCTCCGGCCCGGCCCACACTGCCGACACCGGCATCAGGTGCGCGAGGTTCAGCGTGGAAATGATCGGCTGGCGCACATTGGCGTAGGCGTTGCCCGGAACCGAAGACAGCCAGGCATCCACGGCGTTGAGTGTTTCCGGAATGGTGACGAAGCCGCGACCCTGGATGACGCGCTCGATCATGCGCAGCTTCTCGTCGGCCACGGCCGGGTCGGCGTCCAGCACCGTCACGGTCGCCGTCACATAGCCGAAGGCCACCTGATCGCCACCCAGCTCCTGCAAGGCCGCGTCGGCATCGACGGCCTTGTTGCTGGCGTCGGTGTCCACCAGCGGGCTTTCCTGCTGGAAGATCGTTTCGCGCAGCAGCGCCACCACGTTCTTGCGCTTGGCGAACCACTGCCGGCGCAGGCGGCCCAGTTCACGCTCGGCCTCGGCTTTGTCCATGCACAGGAAGCGCGTGCTCCAGCGGTAGGCAAAGCCCAGGCGGTTCAAATCGTCCAGCAGCCCCGGCCAGGTCGAGGTCGGGAAGCCGCGCACCGACACCACGCGCAGGTGCGCATCGCCCAGCATCGGCGCCAGGCCGCCGACCAGCGGGCAGTCGGCCAGCAGCGCATCGAGGTGGAACGGCACCTCTGGCACCCCGACGCGGTAGCGCCGCGTGGAAATGGTCGCGTGCAGGTAGGTCAGCGTCTCGCCGTCGTCGAGCCAGGCAATCTCCGGCATCACGCCGTCGAGCAGGTCGAAGAAGCGATCCGTCTCCGCGACGAAGGCGGCCAGCCGCTCGCGCCAGTCCACCCCGCGCTGCGGCGTGTTCTCGTAGAGCAGCTTGGCGGCGCGCGCGTGGGATTCCTCCGGCGGCAGGTACAGCAGCGTCAGGTGGTAGCCGCTCTCGAAGTGGCTGCCGTCTTCCTCGAAGGTCGCACGGCGCTCTTCGTCCACCAGCCAGGACAGCGGCTCGGGAAAGTCGGACTGCGGATAGTCGGCCGCCGCCAACCGCTCGGCCTCCACGAACAAGGCCCAGCCCGAACCCAGGCGGCGCAGTGCGTTGTTGAGCCGCGCCGACGTGGCGATCAGCTCGCCCTGCGTCGCGCTGTCCAGGTCCGGGCCACGAAAGCGCGCGGTGCGCTGGAACGAGCCGTCCTTGTTGAGCACCACGCCGGGCGCCACCAGCCCGGCCCAGGGCAGCCAGTCGGCGAGCAGTGCGGGACGCTGGCGGTATTCGGTGAGGTTCAACATGGCGGCGCCCTCACACGTCCAGCAGCGGCTTGTGCTTGATGTGCCGAGCGAACACCTGCATGAATTGCGGGTCCAGCCGTGCGCCCCACACCGCCAATGAATGGCCGACGATCCACAGCACCAGGCCCGGAATCCACAGTTGCAGACCCAGGCCCACGGCAGCGGCCAGCGTGCCGTTGGCGATTGCCACGGTGCGCGGCGCACCGCCCAGCAGGACCGGCTCGGTCAGCGAGCGATGCAGCGGCACCTCGAAACCACTGGCGAAACCGTCGGCGAACTCATCGGGCGCGCTCATACGACGGCCCCGCCGGAGAAGCTGAAGAACGACAGGAAGAACGAGGACGCTGCGAACGCGATAGACAGGCCGAAGACGATCTGGATCAGCTTGCGGAAGCCGCCGCTGGTATCGCCGAAGGCCAGCGCCAACCCGGTGGCAATGATGATGATGACCGCGACGATGCGCGCCACCGGCCCCTGGATGGATTCGAGGATGGCTTGCAGCGGTCCTTCCCAGGGCATCGAGGAACCGGCCGCGTGCGCCGTGCCGGCCATCAGCAGGAATACGAGCGCCAGCAGCAGTCCCTGTTGCGTCGGCCCGGCCAGGCGCGCAAGGCGGGAAACGTGGAAAGGCGGATTTACGGAAATGCGCAAAGCATGAGAAGGCGTCATGGCAGTTCTCCAGGGTGGGTTGAGGACGGGGAAGGAAGTGGCTGTGCCAGTGCGTCGTCGAGCTGGTAGCCGTGGCCGTCGAAGCCGCTCACGCGGGCGACGGTCTGCACATGCCGGGCACGGCCGCGTCCGGCGATGAACACGATCACGTTCACCGCCTCGGCGATCAGCGCGCGCGGCGGGGTCAGGGCGACTTCGAGAATCAGTTGCTCCAGGCGCAAGAGCGCGCCGTGGGCGGAGCTGGCGTGCAACGTGGCGATGCCGCCGGGGTGGCCGGTGCCCCACACTTTGATGAGGTCCAGTGCTTCACCGCCGCGCACCTCGCCAACGATCACCCGGTCGGGGCGCAGGCGCATGGTGGCGCGCACCAGCTCGGTCATCGACACCACGCCGGCGCGGGTGCGCAGCGGCACGTGGTCGCGCGCCGCGCACTGCAACTCCACCGTGTCTTCGAGCACCAGCACGCGGTCGCCGGTATCGGCGATCTCGGCCAGCAGCGCATTGGCCAGCGTGGTCTTGCCGGTACTGGTGCCACCGGCGATCAGGATGTTCTGACGCTCGCGCACCGCGCGGCGCAGAAACGCGGCCTGCGGCTCGGACAGAATGCCGTCGCTCACATAGTCGGCTAGGCCGATCACGCCCACGGCGCGCTTGCGCAGGGCGAAGGCCGGGCCTGGCGCCGCCGGCGGCAAGATGCCCTCGAAGCGCTCGCCGGTTTCCGGCAGTTCGGCGGTCAGCAGCGGTTGGCCGCGATGCACCTCCGTGCCGACGTGCGCGGCCACCAGGCGGATGATGCGTTCGCCATCGGCGGCGGACAGCGACTCGCCAGTGGCCGCACGCCCCGACGACAGCCGGTCGAGCCACAGCGCGCCGTCCGGGTTCAGCATCACCTCCACCACGTCCGGGTCTTCCAGCGCGGCGGCGATCAGCGGCCCCATCGCCGTGCGCAACATGCGGATGCGTCGGTCCAGCGACGTGGCGGCGGAAGATAGCTCGTTCATAAGGCCGTCTCCCTCGCACGCTCCTGCGCCTCGGCCAGCGCCGCCGCCTCGTCCAGCCGCTGCACGTCGGGCTGGATCTCCTCGACCACCTCACGCACCAGGCTGCGCCCGCGCAGCAGGTGGCGGCCGAGCTGTTCGATGAACTGCTCGAAGCGCGCCTTGCCCTGCGCCTTCGCCGCCTCCTGATGCGCCTCCGGCAGCGGCGTACTGACGGTGAGGTAGTAGCGCACGAACAGCGCCAGCGTCTCGATCAGGATGTTCTGGTCGCGCTCCAGCTTCTCGAACTGGCGCGACAGGCGATCGAGGCGTTTGGCGATGGCCGCCTCGCGCTGGTCGGCCGCGTCCGGCGACAGCCAGGACGCCAGCGCTGCCGCAACGATGGACGACTTGGACACGCCTTTCTTGGCGGCCAGCTCGTCCAGGCGCTTGGCGTGGTCGCGCTCGATGAACAGGTTCAGGCGATGGCGGGAATGAAGATGGCTCATAGCTGGATTCCGTCGTTGGGATCGAGGGCGGCCAGCCGCGCCGCGCGCGTCAGGCGCGGGTCGAGCTGGGATGGCAGGGGAAGCGGCAGGTCGTCTTCGTCATCAAGCAGCGCCAGGTCACTGGCCGCGTGCTCGGGTTCGGCGCTGTAGGCCACGGCGTCGGACAGCTCGGGCTGGCGGCGCGGGCCGCCGTCGTCGGGGTCGTCGAGCCCAGCGGCTGCGACAGCAGGCGCAACGGGTATGGCGGGAACCGCCAAGGTGCTCCAGTCGTCCGGCCGGACCGCTGGAGCATCCGTATAGCGGCCCTGCACCAGCACGGGCGGCGGCAGGATGCGGCGCTGGAAGTTGGCGTCGGTGTAGTAGCGCAGCTTCCGCGCTCTGATCGGCGGATGGCCGGACACCATCACCACCGCCTCGTCGGGCGGAAGCTGCATCACCTCGCCGGGCGTGAGCAGCGGCCGTGCCGTCTCCTGACGCGACACCATCAGGTGGCCGAGCCAGGGTGCGAGCCGGTGGCCGGCGTAATTGCGCTGCGCGCGCAGCTCGGTGGCGGTGCCCAGGGTTTCGGAGATGCGTTTCGCCGTGCGCTCGTCGTTGGTGGCGAAGGTCACGCGCACATGGCAGTTGTCCAGAATCGAATGGTTCTGGCCGTAGGCTTTGTCGATCTGGTTGAGCGACTGCGCGATCAGGAAGGCGCGCAGGCCGTAGCCCGCCATGAAGGCCAAGGCGGACTCGAAGAAGTCGAGCCGGCCCAATGCCGGGAACTCGTCGAGCATCAGCAGCAGTTCATGGCGGCGTGGAATGCCGTCGCTGCCATCGAGCGATTCGGTGAGTCGCCGGCCGATCTGGTTGAGGATCAAACGCACCAGCGGCTTGGTGCGCGAAATATCCGAAGGCGGCACCACCAGGTACAGTGACACCGGATGCTTCGCCGAAATCAGGTCGGCGATGCGCCAGTCGCAGCGCGAGGTCACTTCGGCCACCGTGGGATCGCGGTACAGGCCGAGGAAAGACATGGCGGTGCTCAATACACCCGAGCGCTCGTTGTCGCTCTTGTTGAGCACTTCGCGCGCGGCGGACGCGACCACCGGATGCGGCGCATCGCCCAGGTGATGCGTCGTCATCATCCGGTGCAGCGTGACTTCAAACGGGCACGCGGGATCACTGAGGAAGTTGGCGACGCCGCGCAGCGTCTTGTCCTCGCCGGCGTAGAGCACATGCAGGATGGCGCCGACCAGCAGCGCGTGGCTGGTCTTCTCCCAGTGGTTGCGCTTTTCCAGCGCGCCTTCGGGATCAACCAGAATGTCCGCGATGTTCTGCACGTCGCGCACTTCATGCGCGCCGCGCCGTACCTCCAGCAGCGGGTTGTAGGCGGCCGACTTCGCGTCGGTGGGGTTGAACAGCAGGCAGTGCGAAAAGCGCGAACGCCAGCCGGCGGTGAGCTTCCAGTTCTCGCCCTTGATGTCGTGGATCACGGCTGATGCCGGCCACGTCAGCAAGGTGGGCACCACCAGGCCCACGCCCTTGCCGCTGCGGGTGGGCGCGAAGGCCAGCACATGCTCCGGCCCGGCGTGGCGCAGGTAGCGCCCGTCGAACAGGCCGAGAAACACGCCCGCCAGGCCCATCAGCCCGGCCTTGATGATTTCCGCGCCGGCGGCCCAGCGCGCCGAACCGTAGGTGGTGACGCGGCGCGCCTGCCGCGAGCGCCATACCGACATGGCGATGGCCACCACTACCGCCACCAGGCCGCTCGCGCCAGCGATGGCGCCGCCCTTGGCGAAGATGTGGGGCGCGTAGGCGTCAAAGAAGAACCACCACTCGAACAAGCGCCATGGGTGGTAGACCGGCGTGCCGAAGAAATCGAACCAGGGCGAGCCAAGGCGTACTTGATAGCCCAGGGCGGCGGCTGTCCATTGTGTGGCGGTCCACACGCCGGCGATCACGATGCCGAATACGGCGGCGATCTGCCCGAACAGCACGTTCGTCCCTTGCATTTACGGCCTCCGACTTCTCCTGCGCTGATGCCTCGGCGAAAACGGCACACATGCGTGCCGCAAGGTCGAGAATCAGTGCCGGGTCGGTGCCGGTCAAAGACCGTTATCGGGACAAAACTCGCTTGGAAAACATCAATTCATGCGGGGGCGGAAACAGAGAAAGCGCAGCAAGCGCGAGCGCGTTGCGGCGTGTTGAGAAAAATTCAAGATCGAAACCGCCAGGGCTGCGATCAGAACTTCGGCGGCGTCTCGGGCGGTGTATAGGGCACGGTTCCGTCACCGAAGAAGCGCTTGCGCGTCGCCTCGGCCACGCGGTTGCACAGCTCGTCGCTCAGCGCGGCGCGATCGAGCCTGCATTGTTGGCGAAGCTCCTTCAGCCGTTCGGGATCGGCCGCGAGCGCTTCGACTGTGGGCAATGCGGCCGGCGCCGGTGTTTCGGACTGGCCGCAGGCGGTGAGCGCCAGGGCAAACAGAAACGGCATGATCTTCTTCATGGCTCGAATTCCTCCGCAGTGTCGGACTGATGGGGCGTGGCGGGCTTGCTGCCCTCGGGCGACTGGATGGAATGAACCCTCTCGATGAAGCGGGTCAGGGTTTCCGAAGGTTCGCCGACCAGTCGCAGCAGATAGGTCGTGAGCATGGGCGAACGTCCGGCCAATGGCCTTGCCACGATGCCCGAGTCTCGGCAGACGATGATGTGCGATGAGCCGGCCAGCCCCAGGGCCAATCCCGCCGACACCAGCGCCATCATCAAGTCGAACGACGCCACCTGTTCGGCAATCAACGGCTCGCGCTCCGCGCGGCGCAGCACGCGCGCCACCTGTCGCGCATAGCCTTCGTACACTTGGGGATCACACAGCACCAGCGGATAGCGCAACACTTCGTCCAACGGGATGCGCTTGTGAGCGAGCAGCGGATGCCGTGCGGGCACGGCCACCATCAGCGGATCACTCCACACCGGCTCCGCGACGATGCCATCACCCACCTCGTCGGACTGTGCGAAGCCCACGTCGTACAGGTCGTCATGCAGCCCTTTGATCTGTTGTGACAGCGGCGTCTCGAACAGGCGGATTTCGACTTCGGGTTCCTCCTGCCGACACAGCGCCAGCAGGGTGGGCAGGCGTGATGGCGTGAGTCCGTCGGACAGGGCGATGCGTAGTTGGCCGTGAAAACCGTTGGCCGCAGCCCTCATGCTGTCCCGTGCCTGCTGCAAGGCTGCGAAGATGCGCGGCACATGGGTGAGGAACAGTGTGCCCGCACGAGTCAGCCGCGTACTGCGGGTGGTTCGTATGAACAGCTTGACGCCCAAGTCTTCTTCCAGCTCCTTGATGGCGCGTGACAGTGGTGACTGCTCAATGTGCAAGCGTTCGGCTGCGCGGGCAAAGTGCAGTTCCTCGGCAACCGCGAGGAAGCATCGCAAGTGGCGTAGTTCCATCCAGTAGTTCCCATCGTTGAATCACCGGCAACCAAGAGAACCGCCCACATCCGGCATGCTTTCTACTCGGGCGCCTCAGCTTCTCCTGCATCGAAATCAACCATCAGCGCTCGCCCCCATACGGCCTGACGAAGCCCACCAGCCCCGAAGAAGAAATACCCATGCTCTCGGCATGGGCCAGCGGGTGAACATTGAACGGCACGGAAATCACTGCGGTGATCCGCAAATCCAGATCACCGCGATGGGCAGAGCCACCGCCGTCAGTGCCCCCATCAGACTCATGGCCAGCGCCGCGAACGCACCGCATTCCTCACTCTCCTGCAAGGCCCGGCCGGTCCCCACCGCATGGGCGGTGATCCCCAGCGCGATGCCCTACGCCGCCGGATGATGGATGCCGAAGCGACGCAGCAGCTCAGGGCCGCACATGGCACCGATCACGCCAGTGATCAGAACGAATACGGCGGCAAGTGCGGCCACGCCTCCAATCTGTTCGGCCACCAGCATGGCGATGGGCGAGGTCACGGACTTGGGCGCAAGCGTCATCAACATGACGTGATCAGCGCCGAATGCCCAAGCCAGGCCCACGCCCAGCGCCGTCGCGACAGTACCTGCCGCCGCCAACGTGATCAGGATCGGCCAGAACAGTTGGCGGATACGCTGCAAGTTGAGATACAGCGGCACGGCCAGCGCTACCGTGGTCGGCCCCAGCAGCACCGTGAGCACAAAGGCGCTGTCGCGATACTCTTCATAGCTGAGCCCCGCCAGCAGCAGTAATCCGATCACCACGATCATCGAAACCAGCACGGGTTGCAGGAACATCGACCGGGTGCGTTCGTAAGCGGCCTGTGCCATCTGGTAGACACCTAGCGTGATGCCCACGCCGAATAGAGGGTGATGCACGACGGCGTGCAGCGCCTCTTGCCCATGCCAAACCATCAGCTTTCGCTCCGTTGCGACTGACGTTCAATCAGCCGCTGCATCAGCCAGCCCGCGAACACCAGCGAGATCAGCAACGACAGACCCAGGGCTCCTGCCAAGGCCCAGAAGTCAGCGGCGATCTGTCGGGTGTAGACCATGACCCCTACGGCGGGCGGCACCAGCAGTAGAGGCAGGTAACGCAACAGAGCGGTGGCCGCTTCGCTGATCGGCTGCCCCACTTCGCCACGAATCCGGAGGAAAGCGAACATCAGCAGCATGCCGATGATCGGACCGGGCAGCATGGGCAAGATCAGGACATTGAGTGCGGTGCCGATCAACTGAAACAGCACCAACCAAGTCAGGCCACGGAGCAGCATGCTAGCGGGGCGAAGAAGCTGAGGACGCAGGAATCACCTTCTCGGCCACGGTGCTGAGGTTATCCAGCAGGTCTGCGGAGTCCTTCTCGATCCGCTTGCGCAGAAAGAGGTGGTTGGCCAGACGTCCGATCAGGTGGGAAAAGCGATACTCCAGCGTGCGCGTGAATCGGGTCATCGTTCCCATCGGTTTGCACTCGTAGGTCACGAACATCATCAGGCCGTATCTGCCACGCGCCCGCGCCTGCCAGCGATGCCCCGGCACGTATTCGATGACATCCCACAGCAGATGGCCCGCGCGGCCGCCGGTGTATGCAAACTCGGCACCGGCAGGCAGCGAGCCGGAAGGGCCTTTGATCGCCACCGGGTAGTGGTGCCATTCGTGCCAGCGAGTCGGGGTACTGAGATAGCCCAGCACCTGCTCCGGCGACCGGCGGATGTCGATGTGGTGCTGCATCGAGGTCATCTTCTTGCGATCTTCGATGTGGCCTTCGTTTTCCCAGTAGAGCGTCCCGTAAATCCAGTCCCAGAGCGGGAACACCACGTTGAAGTTGAACGTCTGCATCAAGTCACGGGCATGGTGCAGCTCGTGCAGCCGGCGCATGTGGCGCACCCACGGCAGCTTCGAGATGGGATGCTGTTCCGGCAGGTGTTCGCAGGCATGGAGAATTTCGTAGGCGAGATATCCGAGCAGCATCGATCCGCTGAAAAGGGCCGCAACATTGGTATTCCAATGACTCAGCACCCAGTAGCTCGCCAGGTTGGCCGCCGCAAACACGACGATCAGCCATGCCGGGAAAAAGATGACCCGCCAATCCTGGGCGCGCTCGTAGCTCATCTGTCCGTAAGCGAAGAAGCTGTGGTGGTCGCCGGTATGGCGCTGGTAGAACATCTTGCTGAAGCGGTGTTTGAAGTGGCCCAGGTGCCGGTGAACCATGTATTCGCCCCAGTTCTGGAGGATCAGCGCCAGCGGCACCGCCAGCCACTCCCAGGGCTGCACGTTCTCGGCACGGCTCCAGAGAAATCCGATGCAGAGCGCGCCGAACAGAAGAACAAAGCCGCCATGCAGCCAGGCGTTGTAGCGGGGATTGATCTGCGCGCGATACCGCGCGCGAAAGCTGGTCGTATCGAATTGCATGTGCTTGCCCATCCTGTCGAGGAGTTGACAGGACGATAGGGGGCGTCACATTATTTGTCTAATGGATATTAAAAATGACCTTTATTCATGATAACGAATTTACGACAGATCGACCTGAATCTGCTGCTGGTATTCGATGCGCTGATGCAGGAGCAGAACCTGACGCGAGCCGCTACGCGCTTGCACTTGAGCCAGTCAACGGTCAGCAATGCCCTGGCCCGCTTGCGCGAGCAGTTGGGCGAGCCGTTGTTCCAGCGCACATCACGCGGAATGGTGCCTACCCCGCAGGCGCAGACCCTCTATGGGCCGGTGCGTCAGGCATTGCATCTGCTGCGTATCGGGCTGGGTCCGCAGGAAGAGGTCGATGTCGAAAGCGACCTGATGTTTCGGGTGTCGATGAACGACTACGCGCAGGCCGTGTTTCTGCCGGAGGTGCTGTCTAAACTGCATGCGATGGCGCCTCGACTGGTGCTCTCCGTCCAGTCGGACGATGCAGACACCCTCGTAAAACGTCTGGAGACCGGCGAGCTGGATCTGGCCATCGACTACCTGCACTTCAACAACGACGATCTGCGGTACCAGCCGCTGAGCGAAGAAGAACTCGCCGTCATCGCCTGTTCAAATCATCCCAAGATCAAGGGACGATTGACGATGTCGCAGTTTCAGGATTGCCATCACGTCTCGGTTCATCCACGCGCCGGACGTGGGTCGCCACTGGAGATCGTGCTGGGCTCTGCGAAGGTGCAACGGAAGGTGCAGTTGCTTGTGCCGCACTATCTGGCCATTCCAGCGGTGGTCTCTCGCTCCCACCTGCTCGGAACCGTGCCGCGACGACTCGCCGAGCACTTTGCCAAGCAGTATTCCCTACAGATTCTTCCCCTGCCGCTGGTCATGGCGCCGGTCCAGGTGAACCTGATCTGGCACAAGCAGCAGGACGTAGCCGTCGGGTTGAAGTGGTTGCGGGAGCAGCTTGTCTCGACGATGAAGCGCCGATAAGCGCTCTGCCCCCGTTGAAAGATGCACCGTGCCGGCGGCACGCCCCCAAACCGGTCCATCTAAATACCTGGGCCGCGCGAGCGGCCAAGCTCCCACGTTGCTCGCCCAGCTTGCACGGTCGCTGACAGCGATTGGCCAAGGCGTTGTTCGATGACGGGCTTCCATGGCACCAGGCTGAACCCCTTGCCGTCATCGAGCATGGCGTAGCGCCCGCTGGCCAGCATGACACTGCGCCGGTAGACGCCGCTGACGCGCTGGCCGTCGCCCACCGGGCGGTGCTCCAGGCCGGTTTCGGCGGCAATGCTTTGCGCCGCTGACGCCAGCTCCCGGTTGCGCAGTGTGCGTAGCAGGTTGCGCGCGAGGATCACGCGCTGGCCGCGCCGCTCGGCCAGGCCCTGTTCTTCGAGGAAATCGGCACGCTGCTGGAGGGCTTTGCGCACCTCGCTGCCAAAGCCCAGCTCGCCCAGGCCCTCGCCGCCGCCGATCAACTGCTGGTCCAGCCAGGTGGCGCCGATCACGCGAGCCTGCCGCTCGATGGACAGGTGCGATTTCAGCTCCACGGCCACGCCGCCGCCCAGGCGCTGGGTGTCGTGCCGCCGGCCCTGCTCGGGCAGGTCGGCCGGGACTTGCCAGACGCCTTCGCCCAGGCGCTCCACGATGCCGGCGCGGCGCAGGGCTTCCAGCCGGCGGACATGGGCGGCGACCACCTCGGCGGGGTCGCGGCCGCTCATGGTCTGTCCTTGGGCCTGCGCCTTGGCCACGGCCAGGTGTTGGTCGGTGCGGTACAGGCCATCGACGGCCAGCGCGGCGATGGTCTTGTCCGCCGCGCGCACGCCGGCCGCGCCTTTGACTTCCACCACCGCGCCCCTGGGGTACTGCTCCAGCTCTGTGCGGGGTGGCAGCGCGACGTAGTGGGCCTTGCCGTCGGTGCCATCGACGATCAGGTAGCCCTTGTCGTACAGCTCGTCGGCCAGGCCCTTGGTGGCGACGCGGCCGAGGATCGGGCGGGCGTGCTTGCCCGGCTCGAACACCGCCAGTTCGCGCTGCGCGCCGCCCATTGCGCGCTGCATGGTGCGGATGATGTCGCCGCGCTCGCCCATCGCCCGCAGGGTGTCTTCGACGTTGGGGTGAATGGCCCAGACGCCGGGCTCCTTTTCGCGCACCAGCCCCATGCTCTGCAAGTGTTGCAGGCGGCCGATCAGCAGCAGGCGCTGGCTTCGCAGACGGGGCAGCACGTTCAGCCGGTCGATGGTGATGCGGCCGTTCACCGCTTCGCGCTGTAGGGTGCGGTCCAGCCCCGTCCAGCGCTCCTGCTCCACCTCGCGGGCCATGCTTTGCTGGATCTCCAGTTCGGTGCGCGGGCCGAGCCATTCGGTGGCCAGTTCGGCGGCGCGGTGGCGCATTCCTTCGGCGATGTAGTCGCGGGCGATGATGAGGTCTTTTCCGGTGTCGTCTTTACCGCGCAGCACGATATGGGTGTGCGGGTTGTCGGTGTTCCAGTGATCGACGGCGACCCAATCGAGCTGCGTGCCCAGGTCGCCTTCCATGCGCTGCATCAGGTGGCGGGTGTAGGTGCGCAGGTCGTCGAGCTGTTCGGCGTCTTCCGGCGAGGCGATGAAGCGGAACTGGTGCCGGTCTTCGCGGCCGCGTTCCTCGAAGGCGGCCAGGTCGGCGTCGTCGGTCATTGGCCCGTAGGCGCGGCCCCGCCCGCCCTGGCGGTCCACGCCTTCGCGCTCGATGTAGCGCAGGTGGGCGGTGGTCGAACGCGGCCCGGCCTTGGCGAGATTCACCAGCCGGGTCTTGATGGTGACGCGCCGTGCATTGGCGCCCAGCGACTGCCCGGCGAAGCGCGCGGCGACGTGCCCGCGCCCCAGCCGGGCACCGGGACGGTGGCCTGCCTTGCCGACCTTGGCACCGGCCTTGCTGGCCTGCTTGAGCACGCGGTTGACGAACGACTGCGTGCGGTCCTTGGGCGCGCCGGGACGGATGCGGAAGCGGTCGGCGTCGTCGCCGCTGCGCCGGCTCATGGGGTGGCTCCGGCGCAGTCCAGCGCGCCAGAGGGCGCGATGCACGCGGTTTCGCCAGTGCCTGCGTGGCCTTGGCGCTGTTCGCGGCACGATGCCGTTCCCCGGCGCGTGCCGCGCTCCCCCCACGTGCAGACTGGCTTTTCGCGCAACGCAGTGCCGCGACCTTTTATCTTGCCCTGCATCTGCCCCGCGCCTGACGGCACGGGGGTGCGATGCCCAGGCGGCGCTGCGCAAAGCGCCGCCTGGCCGCCTGCGAGCGCCAGCCCTGCCTGTGGCATGGCGCGCTCGGGGCAAGCTGTCTGCACGGGGGAATGCCGGGCCAAGCGCGGTGCGAAGGCACACGCGCGGCACCGGCATGAACGCGAACACGGCGGAATGATGTGCGCTGTCATGGCTGCGGCTCCAGGCGCAGCGGCTGCGCTACGCCGAGCACGGCGGCAGCGCTGACTGGGCCGAAGTAGCGGCTGTCGAACGACGCCGGGTTGGTGACGCTGAGCAGGAACAGTTCGCCCTGGGCAAGTGGACGGCACTGCGGCCAGGATGGCAGCGGCCGGCCCCAGCGGTCGGTGCGCAGCACGGCGACCACCGGCACGCCGTCGATGCGCACCACGCCATCGACGATGCAGACGTGTTGCGGCGCCACCGCGCCGACACGCTTGAGCAGCGGGATGTGCGACGGCAGGTAGCCGCGCTGCGCGGCCAGCGTGGCGGCGTCTGCCGGCAAGGTGGTGAGCACGATGCTGTCTACCGACAAGGCACCGGGCAGCGCGTGCGCCGGTGTGATGCGATACCAGCCGACCGGCACGCTGTCGGATGGGTTGTAGACGATGCGCACCGCCGGCTGTACGAAGGCGGCCCAGGCCAGCGCCGCGAGGCCGCCGGCCGCGAGTGCAGCTAGTGCAAGGCGAACGCGACGGCGTGAGCGAGGCACAGCGGCGGGCGTTGTGGTGGCGGGTGTCGTCATTGCAGCGCCCTCCCGGCCAGCCAGGCCGCATGGCGCTCGGCGCTGTAGTCCGGCAGCGGCAGGTGCGCGGCCAGGCGGTTGCCCAGCGTGCGCCAGTAGGCCGGCGACACCTCGGCAGGCTCGATGCCCAGCGCCTCGATGGCGTCGATCCGGGCGAGCACGGCTCGCGTTTTCTGTTCGCCTTCGGCGTGCAGCAGGATGCGCGCGCCGGGGCGAACGCCGGGGATGCTCTGCATGGCATCCAGCGGCGTGCAGGCTTGCAGCACCATGAGCTGCCAGCGCACGGTGCCGTAGTCGTTCGATTGCCAGCGGATGCGGCAGAAGATCGCCGTGGGCAGGAACACCGCGCAGCGCCGCCAGCGGTCGAGCTGGACGGTGCGCGCCGGGTGGCCGAAGCGCAGGTAGAGGTTGATGCGCTGCTCGACATACGCGAGCGATACGCGCGTGAGCGGCGTGCTGCTGGCGAGTGCGGCGAGCGGTTGCGGTGACGGCGGCGTTGCCATCTGTGCGGTGCTGTTCATGGTGTGTGCTCCGGGAACTCGCGCTCCAGCAGCGCGCGCAGCAGCTCGGCCACGGTCACGCCCTGGGTGAAGGCCGACACCTTGATGCGGGCGCGCATGGCGGGCGTCACGTCGAGGGTCAGGCGTGCGGTGTAGAGGTCGCCTTTCTGGAGGTCGGCGCTGTCGCCCTGGCGAATCCAGGCTTCGGCCTGCGGATTCGCCGGCGGGCGCGTGCCGATGGCGATGCGTTTGCCGCGTTCCCTGCTCATGACGGCCACCGCAATAGCTCGTCCACCAGCGCGGTGATTTCGCGCGCGGCCATGCTGTCGGGGGCTGTCTCGCACGCGAGCCGGCCGGCGGCCACGCTGTCGGCGAAGACGATGCGCTGGCGCACTTCGGAGCGCAGTGCCGGCAGCGGCTGTTCGGCGAGCGCGTTGCGCGCTTCGCGGCCGATGATCGTGGTGCTGATGCGCCGGTTGATGACGAAAGCCGCGCGCAGCGCTGGCCGGAATACCTGCGCCTCGCGGATCAGCGCGACCATCTCGGCGCTGGCCCACAGGTCGTAGGGGCTGGGCTGCACCGGGATCAGCACACAGTCGGCCGCCAGCAGCGCGGAGCGCGCGAGTGCGGCAATGCGTGGCGGGCCGTCGATGACGATGTGATCGCAGCGCCGGGCCAGTTCCGGCGCTTCCTGGTGCAGCGTTTCGCGGGCCAGGCCCACGGCGCTGAAAAGCCGTGGCAGGCCCTGCTGGCTTCTGCGCTGCGTCCAGTCGAGCGACGAACCCTGCGGGTCGGCATCGAGCAGGATCACCTGTTGACCGCGCAGCGCGAGTTCGCCGGCGATGTGGGTGGCGAGTGTGGTCTTGCCGACGCCGCCTTTCTGGTTGAGCAAGGCGACGATCATGGCGCAGCCCTCCGAGGTGGAAAGCGGCTCGCTGAACGCCTTGGAAAACGCTTTTGCTGTTGGCCTGCGGCGCTTATCCACCGCGCCAAGGTCTTTCTACTAAAAGTTAGGTATTTATTGTTAGATACGTTAGAGAGCGTCAAAACCCGCGCTGTTACTGGGTTTGCGGCTGTTTCGCACGCCTGATAGCACGATAGGGTCACGCCTGATAGCACGAGCCTCGGCACGCCCGATAGCACGAGGGCGTTCACAGCTTGTCCCGCAGTTATCAACGTGCCGTGGACGGCACGGGGCGGAAGGCCAGAATCTCCGGCTCGCCGGGCCAGCGTTCGATGGACAGTACGTAGCCGGGCAGCGACTGCCGTGCGACCAGCGCGCGCAGGTCGCAGGCGAAGTCGTAGGGCTTGGCGAGACTGCCCGACTTGCGGTGCAGGTAGCGGAAGTCGAACTGCCAGCCTTCGCGCTGCTTGCCGCCATGCTTGCGCACCAGGCGGTAAAGCCAGCGCTCGATGCCGCCGGTGAGCTTGAAGTACGCGGGGTCGATGGTGAGCACCAGGGCCTCGTCCAGCACGCCGGCATAGAACCAGTCCGGCAGGATGAGTTCGAGGCCGAGCGGGACGCCCTTGGCGTCCGCGCGCTCTTTCCATTCGTTGATCCATGAGAAGCGGTGCAGACGCCGCCCTGTCGTTTCGCGGATCGAGGTGGCCACCGTGGTGGATTGCAAGCGATCCAGCGCGGCCTTGAGGCGCTGGTAGTCGCGCAGCGACGTGCCGCGGCCGATGAAGCGCAGAATCTCGTAGGGCGTCGCCTGCATCCTGCGCGACGGCTGGATGCCCGCGTCGCGCGCTTCGACGATCTGGCTGGCGGCCCAGATGAGGATGTCCGCATCCCAGATGGTGGCGATGCCGTGCTCCTGCGTGCCTTCCACGCGCACGGTGACGCCGGACGAGCGGAAGTCGATCGGCGCAGTGCGCCGCGACTTCGCCAGCGAGAAAAACGGATAGGCCATCAGGTCCTGGGCGTCGCGCGGCGCCATGTCGCCGGGCAGCGCGCGGAACAGGTCGAGCTGTTCGCGCTGCTTCTGCTCCAGGCTGAACACGGCCAGGACCACCCGCGCGCCGGTCGTCAGCGGCCATCGCGGTAATCACCCGCATGGCGTTCGGCGTATTCGGGGTCGGACGTGGCCTCGAAGCTGCGGGCGTCGGCCCAGGCGTCGAGGTCGGCCACTGCGTACATGACGCGGCGGCCGAACTTGCGAAAGCGCGGGCCGCCGCCGATGACACGCTGCTTCTCCAGCGTGCGCGGCGACAGGCGCAGGTAGTCGGCGGCTTCGTCGTTGGTCAGGTAGCGCGCGGGCTGCTGCGCGGTGGCGGGTGCGGCCTGCGGCCGCAAGGGAGCCGGTCTCATTGCGTGAACCTCCATCGGTCGGGGTCGCCGGCCACGACAGCGCGACCGGATGGAGGCAGTCTCAGGAAAGCAAGGCGTCCTGCTCAGGGACGTTTTGCGCGGGCGGCGGAACGTCCCTGTTCAAGTGTCGGAAGCTGTGCCAAATGGCGGTAGCCGCCGCGCATCAGCCATTGCCCACGCCGCACCAGGCGACGCACGCGGGCGCGCAGCGCACCGTCGGCGTGCCAGTCCTGGTGAATGGTCTCGGTGCCGAACAGCACGTCGGCCACCCGCCGCAGGGACGCACCTGCCAGGCTGCCGTCCAGCGCTTGCAGGGTGTGCATCTCCAGCAGCGCGGTGGCCGCTGGGCGCGGATGGACCGCCGCCGACGCGGCCACGGCCAGCTTGTCCAGTTCCCCAGCCAGTGCGTGGCAGCGCGAGTACGGCTGCGCGGTGGCGCGCACGGCGTAGCTGTGGGCCATGCCGTGCGCCAGACCAGAGGCGAGCGCCAGGCGAACGTGGCGGCCCGGCCAGCGCGTGAGCAGCACCAGCCGCCGGCCGTCGTGCAGTAGAGACTTAGTGCCTGGCAGGTGCCAGAAGTCGAAGGCCACGGCACCGGGCGGCGGGTCGTCGTCGGGGTGGAGCTGCACCACACTGTCGTGATCGGGGAACCAGGCCGGGTGCGCGTCGCGCGCGTCCAGGGCCGGGTCTTCCAGCAGGCGCAGGCCCCAGCGTTGCGCCGCCTTGGGATGGCGGCGACGGCGCAGCCAGTCGTGTCGGTAGTCCGGGTGGCGGCGCAGGTACTCCCAGGCCAGGGCCGGACCGTCCAGATGCAGGATGTACAGATAGGCGGCACCGGGGTGCCAATGATCGGCGGGCTCTACCATGACGCGGCCTCCTGTAGGACAGCAGGATTCGTCGCCACGGGCATCAGCGTTAGGCGCTACGGCGTCATCGGCAAATCGTCACGGGCTATTCAATAAACTGGCAGTGGGCAAGACCGATTGGCTCCTGAGCGTTGCATGAATCGTCCGAATGCGACGGCTTGCGCGCACGCTGGATGGTGCGCTGCACAACACACCTTGCCGAAAGCGGTGCCGGCCATCAGGACTGTTTAGGTCTGGTCTACGCCCTGCCAGCGCATAGTGCGGATTGATGCGCTTTCGGTCTGAACCCAGACCGGAATAGACACAATGCGCCGGGGCCGCTCAGTCGATGACCGAGCCGTTGATGCGCGCCAGGCGCGTGTATTCCGACAGTGTGCGCCGGGGGACGAAGTACAGGTCGCGCTCGATGGGCTGCTGCTGCGGCCCGACGATGGACGCCAGCTCGGATAACCGCACGGTGCTGAGGTCGGGCAGGCCGATACCAATGTCGCACAAGCCATAGGCGGTGTCGCCGTCCTCGGGATCGAGGGCAGCGAGCAGCCAGATGGCGTGCGCGTCCGGGGTGAACAGGCGAACCACCGGCAGCGGGTCGAGGTCCTGCCCGGCGGCGCGTGCGCGGCCGTTGGCGAGCAGTTGCGCGCGCTGGGCGTCGGTGACGAGGGGCGGCTTCATGGGCGCTTCCTCCTGCAACTACACAAAGCCGGTGATGCACGGATGCGCTTGCGCGCGAAAGCTCGAATCCGCCGACCCGGCAACGTGCTTTCGTGCGGAAGCACGAAGGCGTGGAAGCGGCATTGTGGAAGCCATCAATGACACGAATACGGTTTCCTGGATTTGGCGCAATCCACACATGCGGATTTCAGTAGAAGCACAAAAGCGCATGTCCGGGGCATCAAATGAACACTATAGATTGTAGCCCTATAGGACGCAATGGGCTGTCATCTTGGGTTTTGGGGAAACCACTGGATGACGGCGAAAAACTCATTTGCGGCAGCGTTGAAGACGGTCAGGAAAGCGCGTGGCTTGAGCCAGGAAGCGTTCTCCGACGTGTCGAGCCGCACCTACATGAGTTCGCTGGAGCGCAGCCTGAAAAGCCCGACTTTGAGCAAGGTGGCCGAGTTGTGCGAGGTCATGGACGTGCATCCCCTCACGCTGCTGACGCTGGCCTATGCCGGCGACAGCACACTCAAGGCCGATGAGCTGCTGGCGCAGGTGCGCCAGGAACTGGATGAGATTGGCCAAGATGGTTCTGAGTAAACGGCGGCCAAGAACGAACGTTCGACGCCACTCCCAAAAGTGACGACCTAGCCTAGATGCGCAAATGAAATGGAAAAGCAGGAACCTCAGAGAACTCGCCCACATCGTTTGCGGTGACACTGATAATTTTCGATATCGCTCCAGCAGTTACATCACTGAGTTCTTTCAGGACTGTGACCTGGACTATACCCACGACGGTTCAACCCGATGGGCATGGGTTGCAAGCAGGCTGGAGGAAGTGCTGTCACTACCACATCCTAGCCCCTCGGTTCCGCCAGACGCCTTCATTCGGATCATCCGTGCCACCCTTGATAAAGGCGACGCGCAAGACGGAGACCCTGATCGGAGCAAGGCACTTGCTGCATTGAACATCGTACTAGCACGCGAAGGTTGGGAAGCGTTCTACGACGAGCACGGCATCGGCCAGCTTCGCCACATTGCCACGAACACCGTTGCGCAGATGGCAAACCCGCATCGTCCGCTGACTCCAGCGGAGGTGGAGCGTCGGGAGCAACTCACTGTCTACTTGGACAAGTGCTCCGAAGATGAACTGATCGAGGAAGTGCTGCTGCCGCTATTCCGTCAGCTTGGCTTTCACCGCATCACAGCAGCAGGTCACAAAGACAAGGCATTGGAGTATGGCAAAGACGTATGGATGAAATACACCCTGCCGACTCTCCATGTCCTCTACTTTGGCATCCAAGCAAAGAAGGGCAAACTTGACTCATCAGGTGTTGATAAAGCTGGTTCAGCCAATGTCGCCGAGATACACAACCAAGTAAACATGATGCTCGGGCACGAAATATTCGACCCGGAATTGAACCGTCGTGTACTGGTTGACCATGCTTTTATTGTCGCCGGCGGCGAGATAACAAAACAGGCAAGAAACTGGATTGGCAACAAACTCGACGCAACGAAACGCTCGCAGATTTTATTCATGGATAGGGATGACATCCTCAACCTGTTCATCGTTACGAACTTGCCACTTCCGAAGGGAGCTTTGCCTACCGAGAAGGTTGTAGATCCATTCGACGACGACATTCCGTTTTGACAGAGCGCCAAATTACTCTGCACTAACAAGGCGATTTGGCTTGCCAAAGATTCGACGCCGATAAAAGCGCCCCGCCGCAAGGGCGGGGCGATGGCGGCGGTCAAGCCGCCTGTGGCTTGCTGCGCGACCAGATCAGGTCGTGCGTGCCGTCCTCGTTCTCGATCAGCCGGGCATAGACCGTCGCCGGGAACGAAGGATCGTCGAGGGTCACGGACAGGTAGTCCCGCCCGGCCTCGCTGGTCTTCTTCCACGCCGCGCCGATGTCGTGGCCGGCCGCCTGGAGGCGGAAGTCGGGGGCGTTCTCGCTGCTGCCCTTGTCGTTGGGAACCAGCTTGACCTTGACGTTGAGCGTCAGGGTGCGAAGCGAGCCGGTGAAGCCGTCTTTCTCTGCGGTGAAGGTGCCGATGTTGGCCATGATGTGTGCTCCTTTCGGTTGAACAAGGTTCGCGCCCATCGCGTCCTTGTTGTGATCCGGCCGGCGGGGGACGGGCTGGCTGCACCGCCTGCGGTCGAAACGCAGTGGAGAACCGGGAGGCGAAAAGAATTTGCTGCGCGAGGAAGCCGCGCAGCGGCGGGGAAATTGTTTTCGCCGGACGGTTGCAGTCCTGAAGCCCGAGGCGCAGCCGCGCCACCGCCAGGATTCACAACAAACCAAGGACGCCTTGGGCCGAACCGCCCCGGAAGGCGCTATGGCCGGCTCGGCATCCCCGCACGATGGCTGCTCCGGCTCGCCCCCTGACGCGGGCCAGGTCAACCACCCGACGACTGGCGGGAACGCCCCAGCCGTACCTTGCTGTGCCGGTCTTGAGGCGTGGTGTGGAAGCTCCATAGCGATGCCGGGCGGGTTGTCCGTGAACCGTCCTTCGTGACGTGATGGGCAAGAACCGCCAGCGTTGAGGACGGCACGCTTCTGCACAACCTGCCTCAGCAAGCCGGGGCGTAGCCCCGCGTGCCGCCCTGGTGGTGGGGCGCCTTCAAGAGTCGGGCGGCGTGCCACGCCGCTGCATCTTGGGCCGTTCCCGCACAAGCGCGCTTGTGCGCCGCCACGCCGCCGCCTGACCCAAGGCGGCGGCGTGGCGGTTTTGCTTTTGGCCGTTGAAACCGGGCGCGGCGGGCACGCCGTGCCCGGTTTTTGCCACCACGGCAAAAGGCCCCGGCGCGGCCTGCGCCGGGGCCATGTTTCGCATGGCTACCTCATGCCGCCAGCGTTTCCGCTTCTACCACTTCCTCCGTTTCGGCGTCGGCCTCTGCGTCAGCTTCCTGCGCTTCTTCCTGCGCACCTGCCTGCACCGCCTCGTCCTCGGCCTTGAACACGGCGGGCATCCAGCCGGTGCCATCGGCCAGCCGTTCGGCCTCGCTGGCAATGTCGGCCTTCTTGAGCTTCGCCAGCCGGGTGACGTGCAACGGTGCGAACTGCTGCACGGCATCCAGAATCGCGGCCTTGGGGATGTGGTTGAAGTAGCCTTCGGCGCTCGGCTGCCACCATGCGGCCATGTCCAGCCCGACCGCTCGCGCCAGTTCCGCGCCGGGCTGGTGCGACGTGGCGCGGGGCGTTACCACGTCCACGCTGGCGGCCACGCACACGGCCAGCAATCGCACCAGCTCGCCTTGCTCCATCGCCAGCAGCGCGGCGAACAGTTCGGCGCTGTCCTGCGGCAGCCGTTCGCCCCATGCCTGTTGCAGTTCGCGCAGGGCGACGGCGGCGGACGACTCCGGCCAGTCGGGGGCCATGCCTTCCAGCCGGTCTTGCACTTTCAGGCTCACGCCCAGCGGCAGGTCGTGGCCGTAGTGGCTGTCCTGCAAGACGGTTTGCACCATGCCATGCACCAGCGCGGCCAGCGCCATCTGCGGATGCCGGGCGACTTCGATTTGCAGCGCGGCGGTACGGTGCGCGCTCAGGCGCTGCGCCAGCCGGTCGGACAGGTTGGCGGCCTTGGGTGGCTCGGCATCCTCGCCTTCGTCGTCGTGTTCGCCTTCCGCGCCGGTGAAGCCTTGGCGCAGCTTTTCCAGCGTGCGCAGCGCCTTGGCCTCGGCCTCGCGCAGCAGGCCGCGATGAATCACGGCCGCGCCGTCGCGGTCGATGGTGACGATGGCACCGGCTACCGCGAGCACGTCCGGGGCGTAGCGCAGCAAACCGGCCTGCACGGTGTCCAGTTCGTCCGCCAACCGTTCGCGCTGTTCGTGCAGGGCTTCGGCCTTGTCCTCGGCCTCGGCCTCGTAGGCGTCTTCCAGCGCGGCGTCGGCCTTGTCGATGCGCGCTTGCAGCGAGGCGATGCGCTTGGCCTCGCGGGCGTTCGGCTCGCGCCGCTGGCGCGGGGCGTTCTGGAATGCCTGCCGGTCGGCGTGGCTCAGGTGCGGCACGGCCTCCACCCATGCCCAACCCTCGGCGCGCACGTCCCCGGCCTGCGCGTCCAGCTTGTCGCGCACCAGCCGTTCCAGCAGCGCGGCGTCGTTCAGGTAGATGCCGCTGTCGTCCTCGGCAAACAGATCGCGGCGGGTGCTGCCGCCCGCCGCCGTGTAGGCGTCCAGCCCGACGAAGCGGGCCAGCGGGTGCTGTGCGTCGATTTCGCGTTCGGTCAAGTGCTCGCGCAGCGCGGACGGGCTGCGCTGCCACTGCGGCGCGCCGTAGAACGCGGCTTCCTGCGCGGCGTGGTCGTCGGTGATGGCAAGGGCCATCAACTGTTCCAGCGTGACGGCACCGGCGCGGTAGTCGGTCATCAGGCGCGGCGAGACGTTGGCGAGTTTCAGGCGGCGCTGCACCACCAGCGGGGTGACGCTGAAATCGGCGGCAATGTCCTCAATGGGGCGGCCTTCGGCGACCAGCGCTGCGAACGCCTCGAACTGGTCGGCGGGATGCATGGCCTCGCGCTGCACGTTCTCGGTGAGGCTCGCGGTGCGGGCGCTGCCGTCCGCCACCAGCAGGCACGGCACGTTCCAGTCCTTGGCGATGCGCTTCTTCTTCGCCAGCAGCTTCAAGGCGGCCAGCCTGCGACCTCCGGCGACGACTTCGTAATGCTCGCCATCGGCGGCGAGGATGACGACAAGGTTTTGCAGCAAGCCGACGCGCGCGACGCTGGCGGCCAGTTCGGGGATGGACATGCGCGGGGTCTTGCGCACGTTGCGCTTGGACTGGCGCGGCAGCAACTGCGACAGCGGGACAAGAATCAGATTCTTGGCCGGGTCGGCCACTTCCAGCGCGCTGGCGGTGTGGATGGCGAGGGTTTCGGTTTGGGTAATCGCGTTCATGGTGTTACTCCTGACATAAGGGTTTGCTGTTGAAACCGCACACCGGATTCCTAGATTCGGAGCCCGCCTTTCGGCTTTCCGGTGGGGTCGGCGCGGAGACCTGGGCCGGCCTCGTTGCCACCGTCTTTCCTGAGTTCATCGCCCGCGACGAAAGGGAGTCCGTGGCCGGGGGCAGTCAAGGAAGCGAGCGCCGGGTTGGTGCGGCCCGCAGCGCAGCGAGGACACGGCCCGGCGCGCCTTGACGGCACACGGGCGCGGGCTACAGTCGCGGATGAGGTGATGAGCGAGGGAAGACGGCGCTTGTGGCAACGGCCGCAGATGGCGCCGCCCCTACGCAAGCGAAGCGCGCAGCGCCGCAGGCGCGAAGGCCGATCAGGTGCAACCTGTTCGGCGGCTGTCAGGGGCGCCAAGCAACGCGCGGCGGGGATCGGCTGCAAGCCGTTCCCCTGGAGTGCAAGCGCAGCGCGCAGGCCCGCAGGGCCGAAGGATTCGACACCAGGCGCAGCAGAAAAAAAGGTGCGCCGCCCAGCAGCGCGACGCACCGGATGTTGGCCGTGCGATCAGCTCGCCGCCGGCGACACCATCGCCTGCAACTGTTCGATCACGCCGGGTTCGACGAATACGCACGGCTGCTCAGCCGTGATCGGCACGTTGAACAGCTCGGTGAACACCTTGCGCTTCAGGTGCGCCAGCCGGCCCGTCCGGTAAGCCTGCTCCGGCTTCACGCAACCGCCGCCCGCCGGCGAACCGCTGCGCTCGGGATCGCATTCGACCAGGGCGACAAAGCCGTCATCGGACAGCTTCTGGTGTTCGGCGCACAGGTCCCAGCCTGTCGTCGTGTAGCGCTCCATGCTCGCGCGCAAGCGCTTGTCGAGCAGGATGCTGCCGGTGTCGTAAGCGGTGCCGCAGACCAGGCAGACGCGGCGTTCCATGGAAACATGCGATTTGTCGTTCATGATGACGATCTCCGGTTACTCGGGCGGAATTGCCCGGAACCGTCGCCAGCACGGCGCAGCGCAAGCAGTCAGGGGTCGCAGACGGCCGCCAGGACGCCAGCGCGCAAGGCGCGCGCCGCCCTTGACGGCGAGAACGCCGTGATACGGTGAAGGGAACAGCAAGACCGCCTTCCCACCTCCAACGAAGGCACGGACAGGCAAGCGCAGCGCGCAGGCCCGCAAGGGCCGGAGGGTTCGTCACAAGGCGCAGCAAAAAGGGGCCGAAGCCCCTCGATCACAGCAGACCCTGTTCGGCGAAGGACACCGTGCCCTCGCTGCCGACGACGATGTGATCCAGCGTGCGAATCTCCACGATGGCCAGCGCCTCCCTGAGCCGCTGGGTCAGTACCTTGTCGGCATGGCTCGGCTCGGGGTTACCGCTGGGGTGGTTGTGCGAGAAGACCGCCGCCGCCGCATTGACCCGCAGCGCCGCCTTAACAACTTCGCGCGGGTACACCGACGCACTGTCGATGGTGCCGCGAAACAGCTCGATGTACTCGATCAGCCGATGCTTGGTGTCGAGGAACAGCGCCGCGAAGACTTCATGCTCGAAGCCGGCCAGCTTGGTGCGCAGGTAGTCCTTGACCAGCTCCGGCGACGTGAACAGCGCACCGCGCGGGATCTTCTGGTCGATGACCTGGCGGGCCGCCTCCAGAATCTGGTCAGCGGTGGCCTGCATGTAGCGCCCCTGGTCGTCACGCACCAGCAGCGAGGAATCGAAAGCGATAGAGAGTTGCGACATGATCGTGCTCCGGTTGCTCGGGCGGAATTGCCCGGAACCGGCGCCAGCACGGCGCAGCGCAAGCTGTCACAGGGTCGAAGACGGCCACGTCCGCCAGCGTGCAAAGCACGCGCAGCCCTTGACGGCGAGAACGCCGTGATACGGTGAAGGGAACAGCAAGACCGCCCACCCCCGCCCACTGCACACACCCGGCTTTCGGCAAGCGGAGCGCGCAGGCCCTCAAGGGCCGAAGGCGTCAGGGATCAAAGCCGGATGGCCGCGATTCGGCACGAAGCGCGGGGCGCAGCCCGCGAGCCCGACGGCGGTACGCCGGGACGCACGGATTCATCCCCTGAATATCCTTGTGGAGTGAACCCCATGCGGCATTTATAGTTGTCTGTCGGCCGACTGTCGTGTTGCTGTCGTGTTGTCCTTGTCCCTGGCTCCCCATACTTCGTCACGTCTGCTGAAAACGATGGAGCCACCCATGAACGCTACAGAACATGCCCAACAACCCCGCCTGCTGACGCCCGCTGAACTGGCCGCTTTCATCAAGCTGTTCCGCGAAATGCGCCAGTGGTCGCAGGAGCAGTTGTCCGCGATTTCCGGCCTCAACGTGCGAACGATCCAGCGAGTCGAACAAGGTTTGTCCGCGAGCCTCGATACCCGCCGTGCTCTTGCCCGAGCCTTCGATTTCGAAGACATAGACGCGCTCAACAAGCCGTTCGCCATTCCGTCCGAGGAAGAAGCCAAGGCGGCAAAGGAAAAGTTCGACCGGGAGCACGTCACCCTGACAGCAATTCCGCTGACCACGGGCAAGCAGTTGGCCAAGCTGGCGGAAACCTGCTCGATGGACTTGTCGGAACCGGCTTTCGAGCTGACCCGCGAGGCAGACGAAACATTCGCCATGCTGGTGGACTACCTCCGGGACTACCGGGATTGCGCCGATGCCTACAGCGAAACGCAGAAGTTCGATGTGTACGACGAAATGCAGTCCCACATCGACGCACTCAAAGCGCTTGGGGTCTCGCTGCGCTACGCCACGCGCAAGGTGCAGGTGACGTGGGGCTCAGATGCAGCGGGCACCAAGCCGATGCCCGTCACGGTGCTGTACGTAGTCGGCTTCCCGCTCGGCGAAGAACCTGAGCAATTCGCAACGCCGAAGTCCGGCGGTATCCGTCTGTAAGAACGCTCACGCTCAAGGACGAGTCGTGCCGCGAAGCTCCAGTATGAGCCGCGTGCGCTCAAGCTCTTGTTGCAGCAACTCGGCATTCGGCAGCACGGTTCGGTAGTTGGCCGCCATGACCTTGGTGGGCAACCCCTCCAGGGCGTACCGCGCCAGCGCGTGGCCCTTGTCGGCGCAGAGGATCAGGCCCACGGGCGGATTCTCGTCGGGGTACGCCCAGTGCTCCTTGGCATAGTTGCAGTACATGTGCATCTGGCCCACGTCCGCGTGGGTCAGGCTGCCCAGCTTCAAGTCGATGATGACCAGGCAGCGCAGCTTGCGATGGAAGAACAGCAGGTCCACCCGATACCAGGTCTGGTCGATGCGCAGCCGGCGCTGCCGCCCCACGAAGGTGAACCCTTCGCCCAGCTCCAGCAGAAAATCCTCCAGCCGCCGGATCAAGGCTTGTTCAAGATCGGATTCCGAATACTCGTCCTTGAGGTCCAGAAACTCCAGCACATAGGGGTCTTTGATCGCGTCGTCGGGCGTGACCGCATCCGCTGGCTTGGGCACCGCGCCCTTGGCCAGCATCGCCGCCTTGTCCTTGGACAGCGCGGTGCGCTCGTAGAACTGGCTGCCGATCTGCCGGTCGAGCTGGCGCACGCTCCACCCGCCGCGCAGGGCCTCGGCTTCGTAGAAGCGGCGGGCGTGATCGTCCTTGACCGACAGCAGCCGGACGTAGGCCGACCACGGCAGCGTGAACACCTGCGCCAGTTCGGAGAGGGCTAATTTCCGAGACACTGCCTCGGATTTCGCCGCAGCCAGCTCGTTGCCAGATTTCCGAGACAGTGTCTCGGAAATTGCAGACCAGGGGTACGCGAGGAAGAACCGGCGCATGTTCTCCAGATTGTCCGCGCTGAACCCACGCCCGAAGCGCGTGGTCAGGTCGGCGGACAGCCGGGCAATCAACCGCTCGCCGTAGCCCGCGCGCCGCTTGCCCTGTTGCTCGGCCTCCACGATGCGGCGGCCGATTTCCCAGTAGCTGGCCGTCATCAGCGCATTGACACTGCGGGCCGCCGCCTGGCGTGCAGCGTCGAGCAATTCGACGATACCGCCGTGGATGCCGGCATAGCCGGCCGGCAAGGCGGCGGGGCTTTTCCCCGCCGCCGGAAGCGTCTTCTTGCTCATGCCGCTGCCTCCTCGGCACGTCGCGCCCCGGTGATGGTCTTGCGCCGGTTCGCCACCAGTTCGGCCGCCTGGCGCACCGGGTCATCCTCGGTGTGGACGTAGCGCATGAACATCGCCACGGTCTTGTGCGCGGTGAGCGCCATGCCGACCTTGACCGGGATACCGGAGTTGGCGATGTCGGTGGCCGAGCGGTGGCGAATGCCATGCGTCCCCACATGCGTCGCACCCGCCGCCTTGAGGACGCGGCTCCAGCCGTTGTAATACTCGCCCGTGGTCAGGTGCTGCCCTGGATGGCTCGGTGACGGCAGGACGTGGGAGCAGCCTTCCTGTCGCGGTGCTGTCGAAAGCAGCCGGTGGGCTTCCTCGCTCAAGGGCTTCGACATGCCGCCGGTCTTACTGTCAGGCCAGACCACCCGCCGGTTCTCCAGATCGACCCAATCCCATTGCAGGCCGACGATTTCGGAGCGGCGGCCGGCGAACTCGAACTGCAAGCGGATCGCCAGGGGAATGACGTAGTTCTCCAGTCCCTCCGCCTCCAGCTTGTCGAGTTGGCGGAAGATTCGCCCCATGTCCTCGTCGCTGATGAGGTGAGTGGCTTTGCCGTTGGGATACATCGGGACATGGCGGCATGGGTTCGTGCCGTCGGAACGGTAGCCCCACACTTCGGCCAGGTTGAACATCCGGCGCATGACGCCGAACGTGCGGTTCGCGTCGGCTGGCTTGTGGGCCATCTTCTTCATCATCCCGGCGATGTCCGGGCGCTTCACGTCACGGACTTTCAGTCGGCCGATCATCGGGATGATGTTGCGGTCGATGACGCTCTGGTAGCCTTTCTGCGTGCTGGGCTTGTTGCGCTGTTTGGAGTAGTCCTCCATGAACTTCACGCACAGCTCCTTGACCGTCGGCGCCTTGCGCGCTTCGGCCTTGTCCGCTGCCGGATCGCCGCCCCGGCGTACCTGAGCCAGCCATTCCTGCGCCAGCGAGCGAGCCTGCTCGACGGTCAGTTCGCCGTACTGGCCCAGCGCGGGCTTGCGGCGCTCACCGGCGTTCGTCCGATACTGGAGCATGAAGACCTTGCGACCGGCTGGTGTAATCTTGCACAGGAAGCCGGGAACGAGGGTGTCGCGCAGCTCAATGGGCTGCGCCTGGGGTTGTGCCGCATCGACTGCGGACTTGGTGAGTTTGATCTTGGCCATAGCTGACTCCTTTGGAAGACCCGTTTCCAGGAGCCTCTTGGGAGCCAAGCGGACGGAAGCCGGGTCAAGTTTCGGAAAGCACCGGCATAGGATGAACTCACGTAAGTTCTTGATAAACCTGCCACAAGGGGCTGTGGCGTAGTCCAGCGAAGTTCGGTGCTGGAGTCATGCTGAAATAAAAAATGCCCGCATCCAATGGATGCGGGCATTTTAGTCTGGCGGTCGAGACATCGGGCCTTTGCAGGCCTCCCGACAGCCTCTCGTATTACATCAGCGGCAGGGTGTAGCTGACGATCAGACGGTTTTCGTCGATGTCGCGGCTGAAGTTGTTGCGCATAGTAGCGTTACGCCAGCGAACACCCAGGTTCTTCAGTGCACCTTCCTGGAAGACGTACATCAACTCGGTGTTGCGCTCCCACTCACGACCTTCGGAAACACCACGACCACGGTCGATGTTGTCACCAGTCAGGTAACGGGTCATGAAAGTCAGGCCCGGAATACCGATGGAGGCGAAGTTGAAGTCATAACGCGCCTGGTAGGACTTCTCGTCCTTGTTGGCGAAGTCGCCAATCTGCACGTAGTTGACCAGGAAAGGATCGGTACCGTTGATGAAGGCGAAGCCAGTGTCGCCACTCATTTTCTGGTAACCCAGACCAAAGGCATGGCCATCCAGACCATAAGTAATCATGGCGCCGAAGGCCTTGTTGTCGACGTTGCTGCGGTTGCCGTCGTCAGTGGAACGCGCATAGCGCAAATCGGTCTTCAGGCTCTGCTTGTCGGCCAGCGGCAGGACATGCACGACGTTGAAGGAGTGCTGTTTGTACAGCTCGTCCAGATTGGAGTAGTAGTAACCGGCGCTCAGATCCTTGGTCAGCTTGTAAGTGCCACCGATGAAGTCGAAGGAATCGGTAGTGGAGCCGCCAACAGTGGTGATGCCACGACGACCACCAGTAGTGATACCGATGTCTTCGTAGTCGTTGGAGTTACGGTTGTTGACCTCACGGACGTGAGCGGCTTCCAGCATCAGACCGTCGATCTCTTGGGAGACGACGTGACCTGCTTCAAAGACCTGCGGCAGCAGACGGCTATCACTGGACGCAATTGCAGCGTTCTTGAACTGCATCTGGCCAACACGCAGAGTGCTGTTGGATACCTTGGCTTTAGCCGCTACAGCCAGACCAGAGTAGTTATCCTGAGAACCGAGACCATTGTTGCGAGAGCGATCCGGAACCAGCAGGCCGCTGCCACCGGTACCGCCACCCGAATCCAGCTTGAAGCCGAACATGCCGATGGCATCAGCACCGAAACCTACAGTGCCTTCGGTAAAGCCGGAGTTCATGCGCAGAATGAAACCCTGTGCCCACTCTTCGGATTTCGACTGGCCAGCGCCCTCACGGAAATCACGATTAAAGTAGAAGTTGCGTGCTTCCAGGCTGACTTTGGTATCGCCGACCAGGTCGGCGAAGGCCACTTGGCTCAGGCCCAGGGTGCTGGCGGCTACGGCCAGTGCCAGGGAGGTCTTTCTCATTATGTTTCTCTCCAGTGTGTTTAAGGTGACGCTTCGTCCGGCGCGGACTTCGGCACGAAGAGGCAGGCCGGAACGAATGGGGCATAGACACCCGCGAGCGGACACGGCGCAAGCCGGGCTCGAAGGGGTGCGTGAAAATTCAGGAACAACGAAACAACGGCGAACGCAGCGAAGCGACCGAAACAAGGCGGGCTGAGTGGTGCATGGTGAGTACTCTCTCGTCGTTGTTATTTTGCGCCGACGTCCTGGGCGGCATCTGGCAGGAACTATGCAGATTGCGCGCCAGCGTCCTCCAGCAGGCGCGCAATGCTTCTAGAACAGTAGGTTACATTTTTTCTGCAGACCCGTGACCAGTCGATGACAACTTTCTATCGGCGATTTTCCGCCCACCAAAACCCGCCACAAGGCGGAAAATCGCCAATCGTCATCCCAGCACGATCTGATTCTTGCCCTGCCGCTTGGCCAGGTACATGGCGGCATCGGCACGCGCGTAGAGCGCATCGAGGCTGACATCGGTCGCCAGCATGCTGGTCAGGCCCTGGCTGACGGTGATGCCGAAGCTCTTGCCCTCATGCTGGAAGCTGAGGCGTTGCACCTCACGCTGCAGCCTTTCCGCTACCTGCAGGGCCAGGTCCTGCTCGCAGCCCGGGAACAGCGCAGCGAATTCCTCGCCGCCGATACGCCCGAACAGGTCGCCGCGACGCAAGGCATTGCTGCCGCAATGGGCCAGGCGCCGCAACACCTCGTCGCCGGTCTGGTGACCGTACTGGTCGTTGATCTTCTTGAAGTCGTCGAGGTCGAGCAGCAGGAAAGCCAACGGGCTGCCGAACTTGCGTGCGTGCTCGAACTCGCGACGGGCGCACTCGAAGAAGTGCCTGCGGTTGCTGCTCTGGGTCAGCACGTCGGTGGTGGCCAGGCGATGCAGTTCGCCCTCGAGGCGCTTCTTCTCGGTGATGTCTTCGGCGATGCCGACGATAACCCTGCCCGGCTCCGCACCCGGCCTGGGGCTGACGAAGCATTTGTCGCTGAGCCAGCGCAGTTGGCCATCGGCACGAATGATGCGGTACTCGCGCGACTCCACCGCGCCGGTTTCCAGCACCTTGGCCAGGCTTTCGGCGGCGTAGTCGAGGTCATCCGGATAGATGCTGTTGCGCCACTCGCCGTAGTCGGCCAGCAGCAGCGCGGCGGAGCGGCCGAAGATGCGCTCGTAGGCCGGACTGACGTAAATCATCCGCTGCTCGTCCCAGTCGAAGGCCCAGAGCACGGCATTGACGCTGCCAAGCAGGCTACTGAACAGCTGTTCGCGCTCGCCCAGGCGCTCCACCTCGGCCCGGCTGTGCAACAAGGCCAGGGTCAGTTCTTCCAACTCGGAAACAGCGTTGCCTTGATCATCCATCACAGCGGCCATCCAATCCCTCGCATAAGCGTAAAGTGAGCATAGTGCGAGTCTTGGACAAACAAGAAGGCCCGCCAGTTCGGCGGGCCTTCGCGAGCGCAGAGTGGTCAGGCGACCGCGTTGGCGGGCCGCAGCGAGTAGGTCTTGAGCTGTTCGGCGAACTCGCGCAGCGACTGGATACCGCTGGCTTCGGCCTCGTGCACCCACTGCTTCATGGCCTCGAGCATGTCGTGGCCGTTGCTGCTGGTCTTGACCCAGATCTGCTGCAGGGCCAGGCGCTTCTCGTAGATCACCTTGAGTGCCTGGCTTTGCGCCAGCATGTCGGCGATACGTGCATGGTGCTGCTCTTCCAGCAGGCTCGGCTCACGCGACAGCAGGCGCTTGGCGCGGCGGAACAGATGGCGCACCGACTCGTCGGCCTTGGCCACTTCCTGCTTGACCAACGGCGCGATCACCAGCTTGCGGTACTGCGCCATGATCTGGAAGCGGTTGTTGAGGATGGCCATGGCGGTGTCCATGTCCAGATGGCCCTTGCCTTCGACGCGATGGGCGATGGGCGCGACGCGCTGCACCGTGGCCAGGCCGAAGAAGCTGAACAGCTTGATCCAGGCCCAGCCCATGTCGAACTCCCACTTCTTCACTGACAGCTTGGCGCTGTTGGGGTAGGTGTGGTGGTTGTTGTGCAGTTCTTCGCCACCGATGATGATGCCCCAGGGCACGAGGTTGGTGGCGGCGTCACGGCACTCGAAGTTGCGATAGCCGACCGCATGGCCCAGGCCGTTGATCACACCGGCAGCCCAGAACGGAATCCACATCATCTGGACGGCCCAGACGGTCATGCCGAGCACGCCGAACAGGGCCAGGTCGATGATCGCCATCAGGGTCACGCCGCCGATCGGGTAACGGCTGTAGACATTGCGCTCGATCCAGTCATCCGGGCAGTTCTTGCCATAGATGCGCAAGGTTTCCTGGTTCTTCGCCTCTTCCTGATAGAGTTCGGCACCTTTGCGCAGCACGGTACCCAGCCCCTTGATCACCGGGCTGTGCGGGTCATCGACGGTTTCGCACTTGGCGTGGTGCTTGCGGTGAATGGCGGTCCACTCGCGGGTGTTCTGGCCGGTGGTCAGCCACAGCCAGAAACGGAAGAAATGCTTGAGCGCCGGGTGCAGTTCCAGTGCCCGGTGCGCAGAGTAGCGGTGCAGATAGACGGTGACGCTGACGATGGTCACGTGCGTCATCAGCAAGGTCGCAGCCACCAGCTGCCAGACCGATAGGTCGAGTAAACCGTTGTACCACATGGGCGCTGTTGCCTCTTGATAGGGGAACGCGGTTTGTCCTACAAGGACGAACCTGATCGCATTATCCCTGACCCAGGCCAGAAAACCAGTTGGTCTTTTAGATAAGAATGTTTCAGCCCACCCCCATCTATACTGCTCGACATTTACACGGAGCGTAGCCGCCCACCCATGCGTATCGACACCGCCGCCTTGCGTCTGACCCTGGGCTACCTGCTACTGGCCGGTCTGTGGATTCTTCTCAGTGATCATCTGCTGACGGCCCTGGGGCTTTCGCTGGTGCAGCAGGAGCGCCTGCAATCGCTCAAGGGCCTGTTCTTCGTCGTGCTCACCAGTGCGCTGCTGTATCTCATCCTGCATCGTCATGCCCAGCAGTATCGCAGCGCGCGTCTGCAGCTGGCCGGCAACGAGGAACGCCTGCGCCTGGCGCTCGATGCCACGCGCGACGGGCTGTGGGACTGGGACGTGTCGAGCCGCCGGGTGTTCTTCTCCGAAGGCTACGCCAAACTGCTCGGCCTGACCCCACAGGCGCTCGGCGACACCCGCGAGGATTGGGCCGCACGCCTGCACCCGGACGACCAGGAGCGCGCCCTGCATGCGCTCAATGCCGAGCTGAGCGAGCAGTCCTACGAGAACATCTACCGCCTGCGCCACGCCGACGGCAGCTATCGCTGGATTCATTCCCGCGGTCGCCTGCTGCGCGATGAGCAGGGGCAGCCGCAGCGCTTCATCGGCATCGCCAGCGACATCACTCGGCAGCGCGCCATCGACGACAGCCTGCGCCAGGCTGCCGCGGTATTCGACGCCACTCAGGAAGGCGTGCTGGTTACCGATGCCGAGCAGCGCATCGTTCACGTCAACCCCGCCTTCAGCCGCATCACCGGCTACAGCAGCGAGGAAATCCTCGGCCAGCACCCGACCCTGCTCAAGTCCGGCCGCCACGACGCCACCTTCTACCAGAGCCTGTGGCACGCCCTGGAGAACCGCGGCGCCTGGAGCGGCGAAGTGTGGAACCGGCGCAAGAGCGGCGAAATCTACCCGCAGTGGCAGTGCATCCGCGTGATCCACGACGAACAGGGGCGCGTCAGCCATTACGTCGCGGTGTTCTCCGACATCACCGCGCTCAAGCGTTCGCAGCGAGAGCTGGATTACCTGGCGCACCACGACCCGCTGAGCAACCTGCCCAACCGCCTGCTGTTCACCGAGCGCGTCGCCCATGCACTGGAGCGCAGCAAGATCGAGGAACTGCGTGGCGCAGTGCTGCTGATCGACCTCGACCACTTCAAGCACATCAACGAAAGCCTTGGTCACAACGTCGGCGATCTGCTGCTCAAGAGCGTCGGCGAGCGCCTGCAGCACGGCCTGCCCAATGGCAGTACGCTGGCGCGGCTGGGCGGCGACGAATTCGGCCTGCTCAGCGAGAACTGCGCCGGCGCCACCCAGGCAGCCGAGCTGGCGCAGCGCCTGTTGCGCAATCTGGAAACGCCCTTTCGCCTCGACGGTCACGAACTCTACATCGGCGCCAGCATCGGCATCAGCCTGTTCCCCGAAGATGCCGACAGCGTCGAGCAGATCCTGCGCAATGCCGACTCGGCACTGTTCAAGGCCAAGAGCAGCGGCCGCGAGGGCTATGCCTTCTACGTGCAGGAGCTGACCGACTACGCGCGCCAGCGCGTCGAACTGGCCAGCAGCCTGCGCCATGCCCTCGACAATCAGGAGCTGCGCGTCTACTACCAGCCACTGCACGACCTGCGTGACGGTAGCCAGGTGGGCATGGAAGCACTGGTACGCTGGCAGCATCCGCAACGCGGGCTGATTCCACCCGCCGAATTCATCCCGATCGCCGAAGATAACGGCATGATCGGCGTTATCGATGCCTGGGTACTGGAGCAGGCCTGCCGCCAGATGGTGCGCTGGAACGAGGAAGGAGACAGGCTGAATTTCGTCGCGGTGAACGTCTCCAGCCGCCTGTTCAGCCGTGGCGAACTCGACCAGCGGGTCGCCGCGGTGCTCGCCGAAACCGGCCTGCCACCCGAGCAGCTGGAGCTGGAGGTCACCGAGAGCGCGATCATGGAAGACCCCGACGCCGCCCTGAAACTGCTCACCAGTCTGCGCGCGCTGGGCGTGCGGCTGGCCATCGACGACTTCGGCACCGGCTACAGTTCGCTGGCGCGCCTCAAGCGCCTGCCGGTGGACAAGCTCAAGCTGGACCAGAGCTTCGTGCGAGGCCTGCCCGACGATCCGGAAGATGCCGCCATCACCCGCGCCGTCATCGCGCTGGGCAAGAGCCTGGGCCTCAAGGTCCTCGCCGAGGGCATCGAGCAACCGGCTCAGGCCGACTTTCTGCGTGAACTAGGCTGTAATTACGGCCAGGGCTATCACTTCGGTCGCCCGCAACCGGTACCTGCCGAAACCCTCGACACCACCACAGCCAACGAAGCGAAGAATAGCCAGTCCAGCACCAGGAGCTGAGCATGCGCGTGCTGATTCTCGAAGACGATCCGTGGATCGCCGATCTGCTCAAACAGATCGTACTGAGCCTGCGTCCCGGCGCGCGCGTCGACTGCCAGGGGCGCGTGGCCGACGCGATCGCGGCCTGGCAACGCGAACCGGCGCAGATGGTGATCGCCGACTGGAACCTGCCGGACGGCAACGGCACGCGCCTGTTGCAGGCAGTGCGCAGCCAGGACCGCGAGGTGGCCCTGGTGATGATCACCTCGCGCGCCGACCGCGACAGCGTGCTCGAGGTGCGCCCGCTGGGCATCAGCGCATTCATCAGCAAGCCCTTCCAGGTGCCCAAGGTGCTCGATTGCCTGCGTCGGCTGCTGCCCGGCGACGATGCGCCCGCGCCGGCTACCGCCAGCGACCGGGACTTCCTCGGCCATCTGGCCGCCTTGCCCGACGAGGAGATCGATCTGCCGCTGAGCGCCGAGCTCTGCCAGCAGTTGCAGGACACGAGCGACGCCCCGGCGAACCTGCAACAACTCGGTGATCTCTGGCAGCACGACCCGGCCGTGCAGGCACGACTGGTCGCTGCCGCCAACAGCCCCCTGTACAACAGCGCCGGACAGCCGTGCAGCAACCTGGCCGACGCCGTCCGACGCCTGGGGGCGGCCACCGCGCTGAACCTGGTCCAGGGGCTGGCGCTGCGCCCGGTGGCGCGCCTGCTGGATGCCGATCTGCAAAGCCTGGGCGAGGGCCTGCTGCAGACGCAGCTGAGCGTGCGCCAGCGGGTCACCGAACTGGCCAGGGCCTGCCAGCTGGATCCGGCGCCCCTGCAATGCGCCGCGCTGCT
>Ga0247725_1000322_pt1 | contig 42355 bp, 30 predicted proteins | sample OKSTACKMCFT3sol_FD_183021 | JGI IMG/M metagenome (GOLD analysis project Ga0247725, IMG submission 183021) | Subsurface sediment microbial communities from gas well in Oklahoma, United States - OK STACK MC-FT3-sol | ecosystem: Environmental > Terrestrial > Deep subsurface > Rock core/Sediment...
CCGAACGCTTATAACTAGTAAAAAAAGAAAAAATCAATGTGCGCTTTTTTACGTTTTAACGATGTATTGAAGTCTCGAAATTTTCGAGAGCTCAGCTTTAGTTTTGGCAGGATTGTCTGCTTTCAGTTAAAAGCGCCGATTTAATCTAATCTCAGTGAATTTCCGCTTTTGGCACAAAACTGAACTTTGCCAAAGCGAGGATGGGCGTAGTGCTAAGCAGACAGTGTTTCGCAGGGATAGCGAAACGCGAGACTACATGGACGTATTTACGGCGTGTCTGCGTGGACTATGCACATTCCGCTGCAACCTGACTCACTAAGTCAAAGTGGAAAGGTCGATATGCCACCAGAGCCCCTAAGGTACCTGAATTTTATAACCCTTCATATGCTTCAAATACGCCACTAAGTGGTCGATATCCTCAGCGCTAAACTGCGGAAAAGTGGGCATTTTGCTTTTGTATCTGTAGCCGGAAGCATTCGGGATAAAGGCTTTTAAATGAGCTTCTGTCCAGTATTCGGTGACATTTTTTGGCGCGTTCAGCTCAGGGCCTAATTCGCCGCCTTGCAGGTTAATCGAATGACAACTGATGCAGCTTTGTTTAAACAGCAAAAAGCCCTGATAAGCAGCTGAGTTTTGCTCTGCATTGGTAGGATAAAGTTTGGGGTAACGTTGCTCGAAACTGACCAGCTCCAGCTTCACTAATTGATAAGGCCAGGGTCTGGTTTTTTCAACAGCTTTGCCTTGTTTCCACACCAGATAAAATGGTGCGGGCGATAACATGGTTTTGCCCTGCTCCACTGACTCAAAGTCAAAATCCTTTTTACCGCTTTCGGCAAACACCAGTACTGCCTGATCATCCAGTAAATACTCAAGCGGCATACTGGGGGCGTAGCCATCAGAGGCGGTCAGCACCACTTCATCGGCGGCCTGACCGGGTTTATAACCCGCAGCTTTTAACAGCTGCAGTAAAGACACGCCTTCAAAGCTTTTTTCACTGTTATAGACAGGGTCAAATAGCTTGATGCGCTGCACTGGTATTTGTTGCTTGATCTCGGCCAATGTCCAGCTCAGCTTCTGATCAGGTAGCTGAATATCCAGGCTTTGAGCATAAAGAGCTGAAGATAAAACGCCGCAAAGCAAAAGTAACACCGATACCCAAGCTCTGTTCATAGCTCACTCTGCCTTCTCTATTGATAACGGCCTACTCTGTCTTTAAGAGATACTGTGCCGGATTGTCCAAGTTCAGTCTAGCTCTACCACAGCCACCAGCGCTTCATGATCAGAAGGATACAAGCCGTTGTATCTTCTGTTATCTACCTGATAACTGCTGACCTGCAAGTTTTTACTTACAAAAATAAAATCTATGGTTTGGCTTGGGCTAGTGGGGTCGCGGCCAAAGCCGTTAAAAGTACCAGCGTTTTGCGAAAGCTTCTGTGCCGCCACTAAGGCGCTGTCGTTTAAGCTTTTACTTAAAGCCTTGTAGGGCTCGCTGCTGGGCTCGACATTAAAATCGCCAGTCAGCAGTACTTTACCATTTTCAGGTAAAGTTTCCACTTCAGCTTTTAGCAACAAAGCACTTTGTAACTGAGCTTGCTGGCCCATATGGTCAAAATGGGTATTAAAAAAGTAAAAGCTTTGGCCGGATTTCAGCGCTTTAAACTGAGTTTTGGTAAAAGTGCGGTTCAGGTTTGCATCCCAGCCTTTAGATACCTGCTCCGGCGTTTCTGACAGCCACAAAGTTTTGGCCGAAAGCAGCTGCAGCTTGTCTTTGCGATACAAAACAGCTGTGCTTTCGCCTTTGGCTTTACCATCGTCACGGCCTTCACCAAACCATAAATACTGCGGCAACATGGCGATTAAATCATGCACCTGAAACAGTTCTGCTTCCTGTAAACCAATTAAGTCTGGCTGCTGAGTCTGAATTAAATGCGCCAGCAAAAACTTACGCTCTGGCCAATACTGCGGCGTACCTTCAGCTTCACAGAAGCCACACCTAATGTTATAGCTCATGAGTTTGAGTGATTCGGCAAACGCCAGTTGCGGCAATAGTAACAACGACAAAATAATCAGTAAAAACTTCATAAACTTAGCCTGTTCGATTGAAAAGATGCGACGAGGTTAACTTAACAACTTTGCCGGATTATTAATTCGGAAGGCATCACCAAATCAGTGCCTAAATCGCCCGATAATAAAATACGGGCTGCAGTGCGGCCTTTTTCATCACTATGTTGGGCAATAGTCGTCAGGCTGGGGTAAAAACGTTCGGCTTCTTCAATACCGTCGAAGCCAACTACGACTAAATCGTCTGGTATGTTGATCCCTAGTTCACGCGCTACCGCCATGGCGGCCAGAGCAATACGGTCACTCATACACAGCAGCACGCTGGGTCTTGGGTATTGAGTCAGAGCTTCCCGGGCTGCCACTAAAGCAAAATGATGGGTATTCAGCGGAATGTGCCAGACCGCATCTGCTGGCAGCTCGCGGCCTTGCTCCTGCGCCGCGGCTAAATAACCATCTAAACGGCGACGGGAAATAGCTTGTTCTGTGCTGTACAGCTCATGCGGCTGAATACGGCAAACCCTATCCGATTCAATTAAACGCAAGCCCAGCACTGCCACTTTGCCCGGCATTTTTTTAAAGGCATGTTCAGCAATACGCTGGGCTGCGGCGTAGTTATCGACGTTGACCGACATCACAGTATCCAGATTACAATCCACTGTGATCAACGGCTTACCGCTTTTAATAATACGTTGTAACTGCTCAGGGTTGCTGGGCGCACCATACAGGATAAAGGCATCCGGAACAGCTTCAGCACTGCTGCTGCTGGTGTTATGGCGGCCAGATAACAACAACATATCCATGCCGTGTTCCTGCAGCACTTCGGCGACACCTTTAATAAACTGGTTGGCAACAGGGTCGCTGACTGAATACTCTAAAGTGTCCGACAATAACACCGCCACTATGCCGGAGCGGCCAGTACGCAAACTACGAGCAGCTGCGTTTGGGCCGTCATAACCCAACTCAGCGCATTGCAACAAAATACGTTGGCGTAATTCTGGGGAAAGTTGATCGGGTCTGTTGTAGGCATTGGAGACGGTAGCAACTGAAACCCCTAAGTAGGAAGCGACAGTTTTTAAATTCAGTTTTTTTGGTTTTTCAGTTGCCGACACAGCCATAACACCCTGTTTTAGTTCAGGCTTTATCATGCCTGTTCAGCCACAGAATTGCCAGTATCTACATCTGGTAATGTAAGGATGACTAAAAGCCCGGCGCCCTGATTTTGCAGGCTTAAACTGCCGCCATGCGCTTCGGCTATATCGCGGCATAAAGTTAAACCTATGCCAGAGCCATTTTCCTTACTGGTGTAAAAAGGCACCATAGCATGAGCTAAAGCTTCACTACTCATACCACCGCCAGCGTCCTGCAAACGGATCAGTAACTGATCTGGCAATTCGGTAAAACTCAACTGAATGTGCTCCGGTGCAGAGCCGGATTCGTGGGCGTTTTTTAACAGATTTAATAGCAACTGCGATAACTGCAGCGAGTCGGCCTGCCAGACTCGGCGCGGCAAATCGCCTAGCAGTTCAAAGTCGTATTGATCCTGTAGCTGATTAATCAACCGGGCCCACGGCACAGGAGCTAAGGCAGGTTTGGGTAATTTGGCAAACTGAATATAGGATTGCAAAAACTGATTTAAATGCTGCTGGCGTTCACTGATGGTCTGGAAAATTTGTTGCAGCTGTTTATGCTGCAGCTCTTTGGCTACCAACTGGCCTGAGTACGCCAAAGAGGACAGAGGTGCCAGCGTATTATTCAGCTCATGCCCTATCACCCGCAGCAGTTTTTTCCAGGCTTTGACTTCTTCGCGATGAATTTCGCGGGTCATAGGTTTAAGTAAGTACAACTGGTGAGGTTTTTGATTCAGTGAAAAACTACTTACCGACAAATGCCAAATCGACACTGGTTCGCCCAAATGCAGTAAGCCTTGTTGTCCGCTTTGAATAGCCATGGACAGTTCAGGTAGTTTTGCCGTTAAATCTGAAAACAGCAGTCCTTCAAACTTCTGCCCCTGATGCAATAAAACCCGGGCAGCCGGGTTGGTCATCAGCACCCGACCTGTCTGATCCGTTAACACCATAGCGCTTGGGCTGGATTGCAGCACAGTATCGAGCAGTAATTCACGTTGATACAAAGTAGCGCGCTCTTGCCTTAATTGCGCCGACATTTGCTGCAACACTTCGGCTAAAGGCCTAAGTTCCCGCAACAGTTGCCTGTTGGCATCGACATTAAAACTGCCATCCTGCAAATTTTGCGCATGTAAATTCAGCGCTTCAATTTCTTGCAGTAAAGGCGTCAGGGCAAAATGGAGCAGCAGCAACACCAGCAGATCAAAGCCAACAAAAATCCCGTACCAGAGCGGCTCAGCGTCCAGAGAAGATAAAAGCAAAAAAACCGGCACAAGCAAAGCCAGCACCAGCAGATATAAACGCCTGATCAGTTGCATAAGCTCTTACGCAGGTTCGATGCCATAAAACTCCATCCGCCGGTACAAGGCCTGGCGGCTTATACCCAATTGTTTAGCAGCTCTTGCTACTACACCCTGAGCTTGTTGCAGCGCTTGTTCAATTTGCTGTTTATCTAAATCATCCAGAGCTTTTTTTGCTGAGCTTTGCTCCTGCGGCAAGGCCAAATCAGCAGCGTCGATTTCATCCGAGAGCGTCAGCAATAAAGCGCGCTGACATAAATTTTGCAGCTCACGCACATTGCCAGGCCAGTGATAACTTTGCAGTGCCTGCTCTGCAGCTTTGGTCAGGCTTTTTTGTCCTGCTAAAAAATGCCGTGCCAAAGGCACTATGTCATCCACTCTGTCTTTCAGCGATGGCAAATGCAATTGCACTACGTTGATGCGGTAATACAAATCCTGCCGGAACTGACCAAGACTGATGGCTTTGGTTAAATCTGCATTGGTGGCGCTGATAATACGCACATCCACTTTGCGGGTTTGGCTTGAGCCTAAACGTTCGAACTCACCGGTTTGTAAAACACGCAGTAATTTCATCTGGCCTGATAACGACAAGTTACCTATTTCATCGAGGAACAAAGTGCCGCCATCTGCAGCTTCAAAACGGCCTATCCGGGTTTTGCTGGCACCGCTGTAGGCTCCGGCTTCGGCCCCAAACAGCTCAGCTTCCATTAAATCGGCCGGCAAAGCGCCCATATTTAACTTGATCAAAGGCTGCTGTTTACGGCTGGAATTAGCATGCAGCACCTGAGCTATGCCCTCTTTGCCCGCACCATTTTCACCAGTGATCAAAACTGCCGCATTGCTGGGTGCAAGTTGCAAGGTCATCTGCAACAACTGCTCCATGGCGGTGCTGGCAAACACCAGACCACATAAATCTTTACCGGCAAAAAGACCTAATCTTTCCTGCTGCTTGCGCTCGGCTTTTAAGTTTTGCTCTGTCAGTTGTTTAATTTTCAGTGCATTGGCCACAGTGGTCAGCAAACGCTGATCATCCCAGGGCTTGGCGATATAGTCGGTGGCACCGGCTTTCACCAGTTCCACCACCATATCCAGATGAGTCCAGGCCGTCAGCAGCACTACTGGAATGCCCGGATAGTCAGATCTCAACTGATAAAACAGCTCTTTGCCTTGGGCGCCACTCATTTCGCCCTGAGCAAAGTTCATATCCTGCAAAATCAGATCGATAGATTGCTGCTGCAAAATGCTTTTGGCCAAAGCCGGATGTTGCGCAATAAACACCTGATAACCCTGCAACTGAAACAGGGTCATCAGGGCGGTGCACACCGCCTCGTTATCGTCGATGACCAGTATTTTTTTCATCTTTTTATAGTACTTACAAAGTCTTAGTTGCTGTGGCTGGTGAAATTCTGGTTGCTATTCTGGCAGGATACCATGTGGCCAGCGTGACACAAAGCAGCAATAAAACCAGTGTCAGCAGCGGCAGCCAGACCGGTACTGCAGGGATGCTGATCACCTTAGCCAAGCTGATATTTAAGCCATAACACACCAGAATACCAAAGCCTGCACCTATGGCGGTGGTCAGCCAGCTCTCGCTTAATACATCCATTAATACACGAGCTTTACTGGCACCCAAAGCCCGTTTAATCCCCACTTCTTTTTGCATTTGCAAGGCGTGGAAATGGGCATGGCTGTAGGCAGAAATCATAGCGACTAACAGCATCAAGCCACTTAATACCGCTAATAAGGTGGCTAAACCAATTTCAGAACGAAATACGTCGTCACGGTTCTCATCCATCCGCATTACAGTGTCTATATCCATTTCCGGTTCCGCATTTCTGATCACATCGGTCAGTTGCTCGCGCACTGCTTCAGACTGGCCCTCTTCAACCCGAACCAGTAAATGATACCCCCTATCAACGCCTTCTAAAGGAACAAAGTTGATCGCTGCAAACAGTGGATCGCTAGCGTAGCGCTGTGAAAAAAAGTCAGACACAACTCCGACCACCGTACCTTGATTGGTGACTTTCCCAAGAGGGTTTTGTTCTAAAAACAATTGCTTAGCTAGTTTTTCAGTCAATACAATATTTTCAGAACCTATATCCAAATCTGTGAGTTCTCTACCTACAATTAACTTAACACCCAACACCAGAAAAATCTGTCCTCCAGTATTGTAATAAGGTACTGAATTAACATTGCTCTCGTCTTCACGTTCTATTTCAAAAATATTAGAGTTTCTCCCCCCCTGTCGCAGAGGAATCTGGTTAGTAAATTCAGCTGCTGCAACACCAGGAATTTGTCGTATTGCGGCTAATTGCCTACTCACTACTTCTGATAAAGCAGGTTGAACGCGCATCGCTGTGTTGGTTGGTTTTACCCGTACCGTGAAAATTTGTTCTAAAGCCAAGCCAGTAGGCTGTTCCACGAGCTCTTTTGCTGCGCTTGCCAGCAACAAGGCGTTGACAACCAAACCTAAAGTCACAGCCAATTGCAGTAACAACAGAGCTGTCACCACTTTACGACGCAATAAAGATTTAATAATTAAATGAACTGACATAAAAGGCTCCTTATTGTTTTAACTGTTGATTCAGCGGGCTGAATGAAGTTTTTAATGCCGGATACAAAGTCACAAGATAGCTAATCAGCAGCACAAAGAGCGCCATCACGCCTAACATCTGCCAGTCCCAATTCGCCAAAGCAGCGGTACTGGGTAACAACGAATTGATAGTCCATAAACCTAACTGAGCAAACAGCAGAGCAGCAGCAAAAGCTAAGGCAGAACTTAACAGCACATCAGCCATGATTTGGCTTTGTAACTGCCAGCGGCTGGCACCTAAAGCACGGCGTAAACTGAATTCATACTGGTTGGCCATATAACGGTTCAGTGATAGATGACTGGCATTGACTACACAAACCAGCAGGAATAATGAAGCCACTAAAGCAAAAGCATCCAGTTGGTCGTTGGTTGCCTGCATGGCTTTTTGTACATCCAGAATATTATCCAGCTTATTGCCTTCAGGTCGGGTATGACGACCTGCAGCTTTTTCATCAACCACCAGATTTTTCAAAAACTGTTGATACTGCTGTACTTTTTCCGGGCCATCTAATTGCACCCAAAACTGCAGCTGATTTACAAAGTTGGTTCTGGCCATTTGCGGATAATTTGCCATATTGCCGTCCCAGTCCACATTAAAATAGCGATTTTGAGTATTAGACTGAAAGGCTAAATCGTAGGCCGTTTCCAGTGGCAGATAAATATCCTCAGCAGGTTCAGCAGAACGACGACCATTGACGTCATACAAACGTGGCAACATGGCCCAGTCATTCAGCACGCCAATGACTTTGTAAAGCTTGTCATCAATCAACATCTCCTGCCCTACCACATCAGTGCGGCTAAAAAACTTCAACGCAGTATTTTTACTGATCACTACTTCCATTCTGGCTTTATTGTCAGGCCAGGCTTCGCCATGTAAAAACGGCACATTAAACAGCTTGAAAAAATCGCGCTGGGTGACACGCAATTCCACCTTGCTGGGTGTAGCTTGCTGATTCTCCACTGTTTTGGCATAAGCATCGCTGGAAAACATCGCCGCTTCGGCTGAAGATATACCGCTGCCACTCATCTTTTGCATATCCATGTAACTCATCACACGCGGTGGATCAAAACAGTCGGTGCAATCGCCCGGTGTAGAGTTTATTCGGGCCATAAACAAAGTTGCGCTCTTCTGCGGAATAGGATCGCGATTCATCCAGTAATACAAAGTGGCATTACTGAAAAATGTGCCTAAACCTAAACTTAAAATCAGTAGGGTTAAAGCATAAGGTAAAGGCGCTCTTTTAATGCTGTACCAGCTCAGCTTCAGGTTATGGAGTAAAGCTTCCATGTTAAGCTCCTGCAACTAAAGGTTCAGACGCTAAGGGTTCATACATAGTCGCATCATTCAGCTGTCCATCGACAATCTGAATATGCCGGTTGGCACGGCGGGCCTGATCCGGATCGTGTGTCACCATCAAAATGGTGCAGCCTTGCTGATTAATTTTTTCCAGCAGTTCCATCACCTGACGGGCCATTAACGAATCCAGGTTGCCTGTTGGTTCATCCGCCAGCAGAATGCGTGGCTCACCTGCAATAGCGCGGGCTATAGCCACACGTTGCTGCTGACCACCGGACAGCTGACTTGGGTGATAATCACGGCGCGCCGCTAAACCTACGGTTTCTAATGCGTGTTCAACACGACGTTTACGCTCGGCTGAACTAAAACCGCGATAGCGTAGCGGCAGCTCGATATTATCGAACAAACTGAAATCTTTAATCAGGTTAAAGCCCTGAAAAATAAAACCTATTTTTTCATTTCTAAGAGCTGATAATTCGCGGTCTGATAAACCTTTGACAGAACGACCATCCAGCAAATAATCGCCCTGATCAAAACTTTCTAACGTACCCAGCACATTCAGCAAGGTTGATTTACCAGAACCTGAAGGGCCTGTTAAAGCGGCAAATTCGCCTTCATTGACCTGCAGATTAATTTGCCGCAGCGCATGAGTTTCAATTAAATCGGTTCGGAAAATCTTGCTTAAGTTATTAATTTTAATCATGGTGTGCTCCTAATGGGCCTTTGCCCTTATTCCTGTAAAGGCAGTTAGTTCAGCTGAACTCTGTCTTGTTGTTTAAATTCATCCAGATTAGAGATCACCCATTGGTCTCCCTCTTTGGCACCTTGTAAAATTTCGACGTACTGCACTGAAGATGCACCTAATACCACAGGGGTTTTCACCGCCAGATTATTAGTCACCTGATAGGCGATACGACTGGCACCTGAGCCAACAAAGTCGCCACGCTTGATGCGCAGTACATTTTCTTTTTGTTCAATAATGACACGGGCAGATAAACGTTGGTTTTGGCGTAAACTGGTGCTGTCGTTCTGCGAGAAACGCACTCGGGCTGTGACTAAATTGTCTTTGACTTCTGGGGCTATATGGCTCAGCTCACCTTTGAGTTGCTGATTGCCTAAATTCACTTCCACCGGCATACCCACAGCTAAATCGCGGATGTAACTCTCCTGTACTGAAAGCTCGGCTTCGTAGCGGCTTAAATCGATCACTGTCAGTAAACCTGTGCCTGCCAGCACATGGCTTTGTTGCTCCACCAGCCAGTTACCGACCTGGCCTGTGACCGGTGCTTTAATTTGTAAAGCGGCCAGTTTTCTGTCCAGTTCAGCCACTACTAAAGCCTGACGAGCTAAGGCGGACTGACCCGACTTTTTTTCAAAATTCAGCTTATCTGAAGCCAGAGCTACTTTACGTTTGGCATGATCAAATTCCAGCTCAGCCTGTAACAACTTGTCTTTAGCAACGTCATAATCCAGTTGACGAATCACCCCCACTTTGATGGATTGTTCAGCACGGGCCAGCTCGCGCTTCGCCGCCACTAAGTTGACATGAGCTGTGTTTTGCACTTGTTCCATATCCAACTGCAGTTCACGGGCTAATAAAGTGGAACGTTCAAAGTCAGATTCCATGCTGGCCAGCAAAGCGCGTTGTTGCTCCAGCTCATTATCCAAAGCCGGACTGGACACCACAGCCAATAAATCCCCCAGCTGCACAGCTTCGCCAGGTTGCTTCAGATACTGCACCTGCCCTGCTTCCTGACTAAACAAAGTAGGTGCATTAGCGGCAACCACTCTGCCCTGCACTGATAAATCGCGGGTAAAGCTGCCGCGCTCAACTATGGCCAGTTGCACCTGATCTTTAGGCAACACCAAAGAAGCCTGAGCCGAGCTGGCGGCCAACAGGCTATAACTGATATAACAAACACCAGCCATAAACAAAGTGGCCAACACAGGGCGGCGCCATTGCCTTGCTTTGGTAGGTTGGATTTGAATATCCTGATTTTCTGTACCCTGGATCATCGTTGTTCTCCGCAATCTGATTACGCAGAGATAGCAGGGAACGTGCCAGCACAGAAAATAAAAATAAACCTTTGTTTTATAAACAAATATCAATAAAGCACTTACTAATTAAAAACTGTCCGCGGACGGAAAAAGTGTCCGCTAAAATCAGCCGGACAACGGGCATTTAACCATCAGGGAGCACAAATGCATTATTTACTGCAGTATCAAACCTCAGCAGATTATCTGGAAAAACGCAGCTTATTCAGAGCAGAACATTTACAGCTGGCATGGTGGGCCGCGGAGCGGGGAGAATTGATCTTAGGTGGTGCAGTGGGCGAGCCGATCGAAAGCGCGTTATTGCTGTTTAATGTCTCCGATCCAGCAAAGGTGAAGGCCTTTGCCGAATCGGATCCTTATGTCATTCATGGCTTAGTCAGTAGCTACCGTATTCTGCCATGGCATACAGTGGTAGGCCATGACGCAGCAACACCAATCCGTTAGGCTATTTTTTCCGCCACTGGCCGTTCAGCTGAATAAACTGGCCGGGTTCGGTCTTTTCTATGGCCTTTTTGCCTGCGATAGCTTCAACGTCCGCTAGCTGAATACCGTTTTTAGCGGCCAGTTTCTGATATTCGGCTTTGCGGGCCTGGTTAATTAAGTCGGCAATTTCTTTGGCTTGCGCAGAAGTTGCGACCACGCCTAAATAACCATTGGGTTGTTCACCGACCAACCCCTGGGCTTTTGCTGGCCCTAACGCAGACATCGCCTGTTGTAAGTCCATCGCCAGCACTGGCAAACTCATAGCAAATAAAGCTGACAGCACGAATTTATGTACAATTTTCATCTTGGTGCTCCTTAAAATAAACCACTGGAATCACTGATCAGTTCGTCCAGTTCTTTGTCCACTTTAATCAAAATTTCATGCTGAATTTTGACATTCAAATTGATGTTGATTGGCTCATTTGGCATAGCCACCTGCACCGTTGGGGTACAGGCTGCAGTGATAAAGAGGGCCAAACCAAGGCTCAGGCCTTGTGCCGCCAACCGCTTTTGACTAGTAGCCTTTGGCTGGGAAAATTGTCTATCCTGCCCATATTGCATTGTTACTCCTTGCGGGCGTCTTTGGCTTTTTGGGCTGCCAGACGCTGTTGAACCCGTTTTTTCACTAACTCGCTGACCTGACCGCTCAACTGCAGGCTGGTGATCATGGCCGGTAAATTCTCTTCTAAATTAATACTGAAATTAACAGCCCGGCTTTGTTCAAAATCCGGATTATTGCCTTCCAGTTTCAAAGCCAATAACAGCTGGCCTTCTTTGCTGTAACTGACTCCGGCCGACAGCACTGAAAAATGGAAATTCTGCAGCGCCTGCATCACAATCTTCATGCCCTGATTCGATGCGGCCATAGCCTGAGCTTGTTGCGGCTGATAGGCAATTTTGCCGCCAGGTTCCAAAGCCGCGACAGAGCCCTGAGCCACCGTCAGCTTGCCTTGTTCTATGCTCAGAGGCAAAGTACCGGATAGAGTTCCCTGCCCTGTCATATCGGCGCTGGGGTGCTGCTTCAGTAGCTCTGCCAGCTGTAATTTATCCAGCTGTAGCAATACCTTAGCATCTTTACTTAAATCAATCTGCTGCTCTGCGGCTTTTATCTGTCCACCAAATAATGTCAGTTGCAGCTGCTTTAAGTCTAACTGACCTTTGAACCAATCCGGTGCTGTGGTTTTGTAAAGCGCATTCAATTTCAATGGTCCCATCACCAGACCGTGGTTCATCTGTTGCAGCTTGAGATCACCAGTCACTACTTTCCAGACCGTACCTTGGCTGAACAGCTTCAGTGTGGTGGTTAAACCGGTAAATACAGTTCTGTCGTAAATGCCGCTTAAATCCCGCAGCACCAGTTCTGTGTGCTGTTTAGTCAGCGCCATACTGCCAAGGTCAAACTCCAACTGGCCTTTGCCTGAGGCTTTGCCTTTTTGCAACGTCAGCAGTTCAGGCCAAAAAGGTCCAACGTGCAGCGGGTTACCGGCCAGAAAAAACAGCTCTGGCAAAGTCCAACTGGCACTGACTTTTTGCTTTGCCATTTGTATTTTATGCTCAAGCGCTAAAGATAAGCTGTTGGCCAGCCGACCTTCGATTTGGGCTTGTTGCTGTTGATACAAAGCCGTACCGGCCCAGTTCCAGTCCAGTGTTTTGAGTTGTGGATGCTGCAGCTGCTTTACTACAAGTTTCAGGTCACTCTTCAGCTGTGTATTTGCCAACTGCGTTGGGTCTAATTTCAGCTGCAATGAGGTTGCATTCAGTACCAACTGCTGTACCTGTACATCAGGCAACTGAACACTGGTGCTCAGTTGCAAAGGTTCGGTAGCTTCAAATTGCAGCAGGTTGTTTTGCCAGACGGCGCGACCGCTGAGCTTTAGCTCCAGATCAGACAACTGGTACTGCTGCCAATTGAGCTTACTGCTTGCAAGACTCAGTTCAAACTGCGGAATCTGCAGCTGTTCAGCACTTGGAGTGATCAAAGCTTTCACTGCTAGCTTTATATCACCGACCCCCTCAATAAGTACGGCCTGCTGATTCGCCAGTTGCAGCTGTATCTGCTGGTTTTGTTCGCTGTAGGTTAAAGCACCAATGAGCTTGCAGTCGTTATTTTCAGTGCTGTTGCTAAGCTTAGTATTCAAACGGGCACAAGGCAGCGAGACTTCTATCTGCTCGAAGGACAACACCTTCGGCAACCAGAGCGGTAGTGTGGGTACTGAGACTGTAGCCTCCTGCCCGGTTTCGCCGGATGCGGCCAGCTGCACATCCAATTGGGCTTTTAGCGACTTCGCTTTTAGCTGCTCCAAAGGCCAGGGCCAGCCGGTCCAACTGAGTTCTACTTGCTCCAGTTGCAGCTGCTGCTGACCTGAAAATGGCAGTTGTACGGAGAACTGCTCAAATCTGGCAGAGCCCCAGCTGAGTTGAAGCCCTTGCCACTTCGGACTCAACACAGACCACCAGAATTGCAACTGAATAAAAGCAAATACGCAGCCTGCCAGCAGTAATAACAGCAGGTTCCATTTTAACCAGGAGGTCGATTTCTTTATGCCAGAACCAGGCTTCGCCACTTGATATCCTCTTTGCTTGTCAGAACTTTAAGCCAGACAGGCTGAATTATGAATGAATTCAGTCTCCTGTGTTGGAGATAAATAGCGGCAAACGTACTTTTATCGAACCCCGCACCGCCGCATTGTATAGCTTTGTTACATAGTTGTATCTTTTTAACCCCTGCGAAACGTGTTTTAATCGGGCCACTTACACGGAGGGACTTATGCACAAATCTAAACTGGCACTAGCCATAGCTTTTGCCTTTACCTTAGCCGCTTGCGGCACTCAGACTCAAACAAATTTACCTGCTGGTGTGACATTAGTTGATCAGTCCAAACCGCAGCAAGGCATTCATATTTCTTATAAAAAGTATCAGTTGGACAATGGTTTGACTGTGATAGTGCATGAGGATAACTCAGACCCACTGGTGCATGTAGATGTGACCTATCATGTGGGGTCGGCCCGCGAAGAGTTAGGTAAATCAGGTTTTGCCCACTTTTTTGAGCATATGATGTTTCAGGGATCTGAAAACGTCGGTGACGAACAACATTTTAAAATCATCACTGAAGCTGGCGGTACTTTAAACGGCACCACCAACTCAGACCGTACCAATTACTTTGAAACAGTGCCTGTCAATCAGGTTGAAAAAATGCTTTGGTTAGAAGCTGACCGCATGGGCTTTTTACTGGACGCTGTGACAGAAAAGAAGTTTGAAGTACAACGTGAAACCGTGAAAAACGAACGGGGTCAGCGAGTCGATAACCAACCCTATGGCCGTTTAAACGAGAGGGTCTCTCAAGCATTGTATCCAGATGGCCATCCCTACTCCTGGCCAGTGATTGGTTACATGGACGATTTAAACCGCGCTAACGTCAATGATGTCAAAGCCTTCTTCCTGCGCTGGTATGGACCAAATAATGCCACTTTAACCATAGGTGGAGCGGTAAAAGCTGAAGATATGTTACCTCTGGTGCAAAAGTATTTTGGCTCTATTCCACGTGGCCCTGAAGTAACGGATGCAGCCAAAACCTTCGTGAAGCTGCCGGAAACCCGTTATATCTCGATGGAAGACAATGTGCATTTGCCACTGGTCTACATCGCCTATCCAACAGCTTATGCCACTCATCAAGACGAAGCCGCATTGGATATTTTGTCAGAGATTTTAGGCGGCGGTAATAACTCGCTGCTGTACAAAAATCTGGTGAAAAATCAGCTGGCAGTGCAGGCTGCTGTATCGCACCCCTGCCGTGAGCTGGCCTGTGAATTTTCTTTATATGCCCTGCCTCATCCGGCCTCAGGCAAAACTCTGGCCGATATAGAGCAAGTGATCCGCGCCAGCCTGACAGAATTTGAACAGCGTGGTGTCACAGACGACGATTTGTTAAAAGTAAAAGCCAAGATAGAAGCCAGTAGTATTTTTGGCCTGCAAAGTGTGTCCGGTAAAGTCAGTCAGTTGGCGGCAAGCCAAACCTTCAGGGGCAAACCAGATACTATTGCGGACGATATAGCCCGTTACAATGCGGTAACCAAAGAAGACGTCATGCGGGTGTACAACACCTACATTAAAAATCAACATTCTGTGGTGATGAGCGTGGTGCCAAAAGGTCAGAAGCAGCTGATTGCCAAAGCAGATAATTTCACGCCGGTAAAACACGACTTTGGCGGGCCATCAAAAACCAAAGCCGAAGATTTACAAGTGCGTAAAGCAGTGGATACCTTTGACCGCAGCAAACAACCTATGGCGGGCATGAACCCAGCCGTGGAACTACCAGCCACCTGGAGCATGGATCTAGGTAACGGCATCAAGGTATTAGGCAGCCAAAGCACTGAAACACCGACCACTTCGTTATTGCTGAAAATCCCGGTCGGCAGCTATTACGAAACGGCTGATAAAGCAGGTATCAGCGCTTTACTGGCGGCTATTCTGAATGAAAGCACACAAAACTACAGCACGGAGCAAATGAGCCTGGAGCTGGAAAAGCTGGGTAGTAGCATCAGCATCAGTTCAGGCGATAGTTACATCGATGTGTTTGTCTCCAGCCTCAGCAAAAACCTGCCACAAACCTTAAGGCTGTTGGAGGAAAAGTTACGTAATCCAGCCTTTAAAGCCGAAGACTTCAGTCGCCTGCAACAGCAAACCTTGCAGGGTATTCAGCACAGCGCCACTAATCCGGCTTATATAGCGGCAACGGCTTACAACAAACTAATGTTTGATGGCAGTATCGCGGCTTTACCTAATGAAGGCACGCTGGAATCTGTCAGCAAACTGACGTTGGATGATGTGAAAAACTGGTATCAAACCTACTTCAAGCCAGCCGGTGGCCAGCTGATTGTGGTATCGGATTTAGCTCAGGATAAAGTCGCTGCAGAGTTAAAAACTCAGTTGACTGACTGGCAAGGTAAAGGTCCGGCTGTTCAGGTCAATACAGGCCAGATGAAAGCCAAGCCTGGCACTATTTATTTGCTGGATAAACCTAACGCCCCCCAGTCTGAAATTCGTATTGGTAAGCGTTCACTGACCCAGGACATTACTGGCGAGTTTTATCAGGCAAGCCTGATGAACTTTGTGTTAGGCGGTACCTTTAACAGCCGCATTAACCTGAATCTGCGTGAAGACAAAGGCTACACCTACGGCGCCCGCGCCAGTTTTATCGCCGACAAGTTTGCAGGTACTTACACTGCTTCTGCGGCTGTGCGTGCCGATGCCACGGCTGATTCTATTCGTCAATTTATCAATGAACTGAATGCCTTCCAGCAAAAAGGTATTGCCGATGATGAACTGTCTTTTATGCGTCAGGCCATTAATCAGTCGGATGCACTAAAATACGAAACGCCCAATGCTAAGTTAGGCTTTATGGCACAAATTCTGGAATTTAACTTAACGCCCGATTTTGTCCGTGAACGTAATCAGATTGTGTCTGGTATCAGTAAAGAGCAAATTAACGCTTTGGCTGCCAAACATTTAAACACCAAAGAGATGGCCATTCTGGTGGTGGGGGATGCGAAAAGTTTAACACCAGAGCTGGAGAAACTGGGTTACCCGGTAGAAAAAATCAGTCTCTGATCGAGTTTATGTAGAGATGGCCACCCTAAGGTGGCCTTATTTTCCTGCAACAACGCTGCCAGATTTTGTGATAACGCTTAACATTCCTGTCATTTGGTTACAAATTTAATCTATTTTCCGATAGGTGAAAGCGCTTTTACTCGCTACACTATGACAACGGTTTTTTGTGCCTTTGCTACTGTTCCAACCCCAGGCAAAGCGCAAAACTACTGGCACTGACCCATGCCATTCAGAGCTAACCAACACTCATTTTCTTAAATTTTTATTAATTTATGACTAATCGTCACAATTTGTAGGAAAACGTGGCACACTAGTCAGCCCGCTGAATGTTGTAAGTCAGGTATAAGCTCAGAACCATTATTCCGAGCTTTTCACTATAAGTGGCTCTAATCCGGGAGTGCTGCCAGCTCGTAGTATCAGCGCTGAAACTCTTGGGTCTTTATTAACTTTTAATCTGGTTACCGCTATGAAAAGATTTAAATCTATATTGTTTGCCGTACTTGGCCTGATCTGTGTGTTTATGGTGCTTGCAGGGGTCAAAGGTGGCCAGATTGCAGCCATGATCGAATCAGGTGAAACTTTTGTGCCGCCACCAGAACATGTCAGCACCTTTGTTGTAGAGCAACAAAGCTGGCCTAATACCTACAATGCGATAGGCACGGTGCTGGCCGACGAAGGTATTATTGTCGCGGCTGAAGTACCAGGTCGGGTGAAAAAAATCAGTTTCAGTAATGGTCAGCAAGTCACAGCCGGCACAGTACTGCTTGAACAGGATGTCACCAATGAGCAGGCTCAGTTGCGTTCAGCTGAAGCCAGCTTAAAACTGGCGAAAACCAGTTATGACCGTTTAGTGCAGTTACGTCGCACTAACATTGCCACTCAAAGCGAACTGGATAATGCCAAACAGCAACTGGACAGCGCCGCAGCTCAGGTCGATAACTTAAAAGCCACCTTGCAGAAAAAAGTCATTCGCGCGCCTTTTGATGGCCGTATTGGTATTCGTCAGGTGGATTTAGGCACAGATTTACAAGCTGGAACTCCGATAGTGTCATTGCAGGCCACCAATAAAGTGCGGGTCAACTTCCCTGTGCCGCAACACTGGCTAACCCAGATCACTAAAGGTTTACCTGTAGAAGTGTCTGTCGGTGACGGAGCTGTGATTGTCAAAGGCGAGATCAGTGCGATAGGCGCAGAAATTAATACCAGCACCCGAAACGTAATAGTGCAATCCATTCTGGACAACAGCTCTGACGTATTAATTCCAGGTATGGCGGTCTCTACCACTGTAACCTTAACAGAACCACATCAACTGCTGGTGGTACCAAGCACTGCCATTATTTACGCGCCTTTTGGTGACACCGTATTTGTAGTAGAGAAAGATGACAAAGGCGGCTTAAGAGCCCGTCAACAGTTTGTCCGTCTCGGTAAAGCCCGTGGTGATTTTGTTGAAGTGATTGATGGCTTAAAAGCCGGTGAGCAAGTGGTAAGCGCTGGAGCCTTTAAATTATTTAACGGCCAGGCTGTGGTGCTGAGTAAAACTCAACCACCAGAGTTTAAAGCAACGCCTACACCTGCTGATACCTGATTTGTACTTGCTAATAACCAGCCATTAAGAATGAGCAGATTATGAATTTTACCGATATTTTTATTAAGAAGCCTGTGCTGGCCATAGTGGTCAGCCTGCTGATATTGCTCGCTGGCTTCCAGTCAATGAGCAATATGACGGTACGGCAGTACCCACGTTCAGACATAGCTGTGATCAAAATTACCACGGCTTACATAGGTGCCAACGCTGATTTGGTTCGTGGTTTTATTACTACCCCTATAGAGCGTGCTATCGCCTCAGCTGGTGGTATCGACTATATCGAATCGCAAAGCACTATGGGCGTGTCGACAGTCACAGCGCATTTACACCTGAACTATGACCCGCTCAAAGCTATGACGGAAATCAGTGCTAAGGTCAATCAGGTAAGGGGAGATTTACCGCCAGAAGCCGAAGTGCCGGCTATTGCGATTGAAGCCGCCGACAGTCAGTTTGCTGCGGCTTACTTAAGCTTTAGCTCAGACATTCTGGAGCAAAACCAAATTACTGAGTTTTTAAGCCGTTCTGTACAGCCTCGTTTAATTGCCATCAGTGGTGTACAAAAAGCAGATATCCTGGGTGGCCGCACTTTTGCAATGCGGGTCTGGCTCAAACCAGAGCGTATGGCGGCTTTAGGTATTACCGCTTCTGATGTGCGCACTGCCCTGACTGACAATAATATTCAGGCCACCATAGGTCAGACCCGGGGCGCTTACACCCAGGTGAATTTGCGCGCCAACACCGACATGAAAAGTGTTGATGAATTTAAGCGTATGATTTTACGTCAGAATAGCGACGGTATAGTGCGTTTGTCTGATGTAGCAGATGTGGTGTTAGGTGCTGACGATTACAACACGGACGTCAACTACTCAGGCGAAACAGCCGTCTTTATGGGGGTCTTTGTGGCTCCTAATGCCAACTCGCTGGATGTGATTAAAGCAGTAACCAAAGAGATGGAGCAAATTAAAGCTGAGCTGCCCAGTGGCTTGACTGGCGAAGTGTCCTATGACGCCACCAAATACATTGAAGCAGCGATAGACGATGTGGTCAAAACCCTTGGTGAAACTTTACTGATCATTGTGGTGGTGATCTTCCTGTTTTTAGGCTTTAGCCGCTCTGTACTTATACCTATTATCGCCATACCGCTTTCCCTGATCGGCGCTATGTTCATTATGAAAGTCTTTGGTTTCTCGTTAAACCTGCTGACCTTGCTGTCGATTGTATTGTCTGTTGGTCTGGTGGTGGATGACGCTATTGTTATGGTGGAAAACATAGAGCGGCATATTCAAAATGGCCTCAAGCCATTTAAAGCAGCCTTAGTGGCAGCCCGTGAACTGGGTGGCCCTATTATTGCGATGACGGTGACGCTGATTTCGGTCTACGTGCCTATAGGCTTACAAGGGGGGTTAACCGGCACCTTGTTCCGCGAATTTGCCATTACGCTAGCTGGTGCTGTGGCTATCTCAGCCATTGTCGCTATTACGTTGTCGCCTATGATGGCATCGCGGATGTTAAAACCTCATACCAGCTTAAAAGCCCCTCTGGATGGTATTTTTAGCCGCTTCCAACACTTTTACAGCCGCAAGCTGGAAAGCAGTTTAAACAACAGGTCCGGTGTCTATGTATTCTGGATTGGCATTATGCTGCTGTGCGTACCTTTGTACAGCATGTCACCGAAAGAGCTGGCACCAGTGGAGGATCAGGGCGTTATTTTCGGCATAGTGGACTCTCCGGCTAACTCAACAGTGGATCAATCGTCTTATTACGGTAAGTACGTTAACGAAGCTTTTATGTCCGTGCCTGAAACCGACTTTACCTTCCAGATCACCTTCCCTACCGGTGGCTTTGGCGGCATGGTGACTAAACCCTGGGCTGAACGTGAGCGCACGGTCTTTGAGATGATGCCGGAAGTGCAGCAAAAACTGGCAGAAATATCAGGGGTTAGAATTTTACCTATTACTCCACCTGCTTTACCTGGTGGTGGCCAATTCCCTGTTGAATTTGTCATTGCCTCTACGGCTGAGTCAAAAGAGATTTACGACTATGCGCTGAAACTGGAAAAAGTAATGCGTGAAAGCGGTATGTTCCCGTTCCAGGTGATAGATATGAAGGTGGATCAGCCTGAGTATCAGTTGAATATCGACCGCGATAAAGTGGCGGATCTAGGCCTGAATATGCGTGATGTAGTGCAGGACTTAGGCACTTTGTTAGGTGGTGGTTACGTTAACCGCTTTAACATGTCAGGACAAAGTTACAAAGTGGTACCGCAGGTAAAAAGGATAGAACGCTTAACTCCTGATGATTTAACCAATCTCTATATCAAAGGCCCACAAGACCAGATGATCCGGGTTGATCAAATCGCCAGCCTGACTCACAGCACTGTGCCACGCAGCATCAACCGTATGCAGCAGTTAAATGCTGTGAAAATCAGTGGTGTGACTATTAAACCTCTGGATGAGACCTTAACCTTCCTGGAGACCGAAGCGAAGAAGTTACTGCCTAGCGGTTATTCAATAGATTACACAGGTGAATCCCGCCAGTTAAAACGGGAGGGCAATACCTTCCTGCCAGCCTTTACTCTGGCAGTGACTATGATTTTCCTGGTGCTCGCGGCTCAGTACAACAGCTTCCGTGACCCTATCGTCATCTTGTTAGGTTCAGTACCGCTGGCTCTGTTTGGTGCCCTGGTCTTTACCTTCCTGAAAATACCAGCGCCTATGCCATTTTTCACCGACGGCTTTACCAGCACACTGAACATCTACTCGCAGGTGGGTTTAGTTACGCTGATAGGTTTAATAGCCCGTAACGGTATTCTGGTGGTGGAATTTGCCAACAAGCTGCAGGAACAAGGTAAGTCTAAATTGGACGCTATTCGTGAAGCTTCAGTGCTGCGGTTGCGTCCTGTCATGATGACGAGCATTGCGACTATCGCAGGTCACACGCCACTGATTTTCGCTGAAGGGGCAGGTGCCGCTGCACGTAACTCTATAGGTATAGTCCTGGTACTAGGGATGACGATCGGAACCTTGATGACACTCTTTGTGTTACCTTCTGTCTACATGCTGATCGCCAAAGATCATAGCCATGACAATGTAATGGACGAAGAGGATGACGAAGAAGAGCATCAGGTGAAACCAGTCTAAAACCCAAACATGAACTGGGGCCAGATAATATTAGTTACACATAGCTAGTATCATCTGTCCCCCTTGTTACTGAGTTAGTAGTGATTCAAATTCCTTTGGCGACACAGCTTTAGACCATAAATAACCTTGTGCATAGTGACAACCTGCTTGCTGTAATAACTCCAGACTCTGCTGACCTTCCACGCCCTCAGCCACAGTATGCAAACCTAAGCTGCTTGCCAGTTGAATAATACCTTTGACCAGAGCCAAATCTTTGTCATCATGTGAGATGCGGCTAACAAAAGATCGATCTATTTTTAAACTGCTGAGCTGAAACTGGCTTAAATAGCCTAAATTAGAATAGCCAGTACCAAAATCATCGATGGCAAAATGCACACCCAAAGCCGATAACTGTTGTATTTGTTGTTTTACCAAAGCGGTATCATCAATCAGTACAGACTCGGTTAGCTCCAACTCCAGTGCATGTGCGGCCAAGCCAGTCTCCTGCAGAACTTGCCGGATCAGAACAGGTAAATCACCCTGCTTGCATTGCATGACAGAGATATTGACGGCAATACGAAGCGCATACCCTGAGTTTTGCCATGCGACGGCCTGAGCGCAAGCCTGTTGCAACACAAAAAGCCCTAACTCTTGAATCAAGCCTATTTCCTCAGCCAGAGGAATAAAGACGTCCGGCGCAATCACACCTAATTCAGAATCAGTCCAGCGCAATAAAGCTTCTGCTCCAAATACTGTATTCGTTTTGATGTCATAGACAGGTTGATACAGCACAGAGAATAGTTGCTGTTTGACGGCCAAACGTAAGCGCATCATCAGATTAAATTTTTCCAGTTGCTGCTGTTCCATCTCGCTCTGATACCAGCAAAATCTGTTACGCCCCATCTTCTTCGCCTGATACATAGCGGTATCAGCTTTTTTGCAAAGCAGGTGAAAGTCAGTACCGTCCTGTGGCGACAATGCCACCCCAACAGAAGCCGATAGCTGCACTTTATGTTGCTGCACCAGAACTTCATGTTGGCAATGTTGCAATAAGTTTTGCACTAAAAATTCAAGTTCTTGCCGCTGCTGCCATTGGGTTAACAGCACAACAAATTCATCACCACCAAAACTGCTTAACAGATCCTGCTCCGACAAGGCTCGCTGCAAATTGACAGCCAATTGCTTTAAAACCTCGTCTCCTGCCTGATGCCCCAGCGCATCGTTAATAGGCTTAAAGTTGTCTAAATCAATAAATAGTAAAGCGACTTCTGCTTCAGGTTTGACCGCCACGGCTCGTTGAAAGGCAAGTTCACATTGAGCGCGGTTCACTAAGCCAGTCAATGGATCGTGCTGAGCCAAACGCTGAATTTCCAACTGAGAGCTGACGACTCTTTCGTTTTCCTGCTTTAACTGCAGCAGAGCGTCTTTGGTATCCCGGGCAATCAACCTCATGCTTAAGCCACTGACAATCAGCAGAATATTTAAAGTAACAAAAGAGTTAACTGTCGGCAGAGGCTGGCGAAACTCAATCCAGCCATACAAAGTAGCTAAAGCCAGAGCAGAACAAAACAGCAAAATAAAACCGAACAGCAACCAATAAAAACGCTTCCCGCTGTACATAGCGGCATAAGCCAATACCAATGGGTACTCCAGCAACATCAGGTCGAAAATACCCAAATTAATACTGATCAGACTACAGATCATCAGGGTTAACAGCCACAACAAAGCATCGGTAGCAAAACGGACTTTAGCCCGGTAAAGCAAAATCAGAATGCACACTAAGCCAACGGCTGTGGCCAATAAAATGGCTGAGGATTTAGGACCTGACGGCAAGACACCACAGATCACTGCAGTCAGACAAATCCAGACAATTTGCTTTAATCACTTAAGTTGATGAGCAGTTAAAACAATCACATCAGTGCTGGCTGATAAATCAAAAAAAGTCCGCTGTTTCATATCCTGCCTTATGCCTGAATGAACCACAATGTACCGCTGATGAAAACGATAAAAGCTGCAATAACAAATTCTTTGCTCAGAATACCAGACTACTGAAAAATAAACACAGTGGGGAGGAGCAGAATTTGCCGGATCTAAGTTTCTGCACTTTGTCATGTTGCACTACTTCAAGGGCGGTATTGACGCCAAGCTGTGACGTGCGCAAAAAAACACCGGCACAAGTCCGGTGTTTTGATGGTGGGTGCAAGGGTTGCACTTACATACTGTAGCGCACCCCTAAGGCGAAAGTACGGCTGTATAACGCAGTACCGAAATTGCCTGTGGTCGCGTCATTACCATAGTAACTCTGATAAAGCTCATTGGTCAGGTTAGTGCCATCCAGAGTAATTTCAAACTGCTCTGTCAGTTTGTAACTTAACTGGAAATCCATACTGGCTTCGGATTTACGGCGCATCTCCAGCGGGTTGGCAAATAAAGCCGCTTCATAATTGGACAGGAATCCTTCGCGCCAGGAGTAGGATAATCTCATCCCCAAGTCGTTTTTATCGTATGCCAGCACCACACTGTAAGACGAGTCTGACACACCAAACAGATCGGTGTCTCTGTAGCCGGTAATTTCACCTTCACTGTTCGTATCTGGTGTGGTTTGTTGAGATGACAAACGGGTATAACTGGCTTGTACCCCAAAGCCATCTAAAGCATCAGGTAAATAGTCAGGGAACCAGACCAGACCAATTTCAGCCCCAGACAACTCGCCATTAGAGGCGTTATAAGGCTGCGTCAGCACAAACTTATAAGGGGTTGAGTCGGTCGCTGATTTTGGCGCTGTAACAGAGCGGCGGAAGCCCACCACAAAACCATCAATATCACGTCTGAATAAAGTACCGTACAAAGAACTGGCTTCAGCAAAATACCATTCCAGCGACAGATCGTAGTTTTTCGACTCTGTTGGTTTCAAATCCGGATTGCCGCCGCCTGCAGTGCCATAGCCTATACCTGTGACATCCTCGTTGTAGATGATCAGCGGATTTAAATCACCAAAGGCTGGATAACGTAAAGTTTCGGTGTAAGCAAGCCGGGCCTGCAAGTCATCGGTCAGTTGATAACGAGCCGTCAGACTAGGCAAAATTTTGCGGGTTTTACTCTCGCCAGTCGTAGTATTTTGCACTGTTCCGGGGGCGCTTTCCTGATAGAAAGTAGAGTCTGTGTCTATCCCCGTGTAACGCGCGCCAATTTCACCATTTAAAGCACGTCCAGCCACTTCGGTTTCAAACTTGCTCTGCAAATACAAGGACAAAGTGGTGGCGTCAATATCAAAGGAGCGCTGTAAATCCAGTTTGTTCATGCCATACAGAGCGCGGAACTCGTCAGCGTTATTACGGATGTAATAGCCATTAGCCACAGCCCAGCTGGTGGGCACATTGGCTTCACCGTCCATAAATCCTGAATTGATCGATGCCAGCCCGTCTATAGTGCCTACATTAACCTCACCGCCGCAGCAACGATCCTGACGGCTGAATGATGTGGTCGCGCCACGCTTGTCATAACGCACACCTGTTTCTACTGTGGTAAAAAAACCATCAAGACGATAGGACAAGTCAGAAGTAAAAGTCACCGCATCGCCTTCGTCTTTATTGGCATTGTCGTACATGCCGTCGATTCGATAAGCCGAAGGATCCGCCATACTAGACTCATCCACTGCTGTAGTCGCCGGATTGTCTTCAAAATTAAAACCCGGAATACCACCGTTTTCATTAAAATCGACATTCAGTTTGTAGTTGTTACCCGGCCGCACAAAACGCATGGCAAAAAAATCACTGTTGTATTCACTGTCCTGATACACCAGTTCAGATTTTAACGTCATGTAGTCAGACAGCTCCCATTTCCCACCCAAAGCATGCAAGTAACTGTCAGTTTTTCCTGTGGACAAGTCACCGCTGGTAAAAACCCAGGGGTCGTTAACTGAACGGGATTTGACAATATTAGTGCCCGGATGCAACTGCACATTAGCCGCAGCGGCAGCCTGCGCCGGTGTCATGCCTGCATAACCACCCCAACCATCAGCAAAGGAGAACAGCAGGCTGTTAAAACCTTCATTACGAAAGCCGTTATAAAAGGATTCGAATACATACTCAGATTTTTCATTGGGAGCGAACTGCAAGGAAATATTGGCGGCAGGACGTTCGCGCTCACCGCTGAAATCACTTTGGAATATCGCATCACGACTGAGTAAATAAGGGGTTGCCACACCATTGATATTCAAGGTAGCACCCTGGTTTGATGGTAAACCCGCTAATAAACCCGGTTGCCAGATAGGATTTTCAGCAACCCCTGGCCTATCCAGAAAAATACGCTCGTAGGGGGTAAAAGGCGCTGTCGGATTTTCTGTCATAAAGGGCAGCATAGCGCCAGCAGTCACGCTTTGATCGCGGTAACGCATTCTGGAATAGGAGATATTCACCAAAGCACCAAACTGACCAGAGTCCAACTCCCAGTTATTACTGGCTAAAGCGCTAAAGGTTGGATTAATTTCTTCATTTTGTTCGGTATAAATACCGCGGGCATTAGCAATAAACTTAGCGCCGTCAAAATCAAAAGGCCGATGTGTTTTGACGTCAATAGAACCGGCAATACCACTTTCAATTTGACTGGCGGAACGGGTTTTATACACATCCACCTGTTTTAATAAACTGGCAGGAATATCCTGCAGAGCAACGGCTGTGCCTGAGGCGGTGAAAATATTTCTGCCATTCACTGTGGTGGTAATATCACTTAAACCACGAATGGAGACAGCCGAAATTTCGCCAGAAGCGCGGTTTGTTACCTGCACACCTGTCACGCGTTGCAAAGACTCTACGACGTTATTGTCGGGGAACTTACCAATATCTTCTGCGACTATCGCATCCACAATTTGTTCATTGTGACGCTTTACACCCAGCGCTTTATTCAGACTACCCCGAATACCTTTGACTTCAATAATTTCAACTTCTGCTGCTTTGTTATCTTCTTGCGCTGCAATCGCTGGCTGACTTACTAAAACAATAGCCATAGACACTGCACTGCTTAAGACGGATCGCTTAAACATGAGCTTCTTCTCCCCTTGTCGTGGTTTTAGTACACCTTCCCGGTCAAAACACAGCAGACCTTCGAGGCATTTTTTTATCATTTCCCAAATCATGCTATTGTATGATTAATAGGCTGTCAACTCACAAATAAAGAAATATTCATCTCCCAAGATAAATTCCGCTTAGAGGAAAATCCCTGATAACCCCACTGACGTGGAGCTATATCCGCTACAACCTATAGTCTTAGCTGCATAGCCGTCACTGTCTCTAGTAACCTGGTCTGAGACGCATCATAAAGAGTGGTAAAAGCAGCCTATTTGGCCATAGAGGAAACGACTACAAAGCGAGACAAGGCAAAACAGCACCAAGCCCGTCACAGAGGTATTACAGGGATTAACAGATTTTGTGCGGGAACTGACCTCAGTAGCTGGAGCAAACCCCTACCGCTCAAGACGTTATGCAAATTTTTAGCGTAGACAAGCTGACGGATGTACTGGCTGTCGCCAAAATGCAGGATGCCCCTAAAAGCTGAGGCAGTAAAACTCAGGCCACAAAACACAGTGGCCTGAGAATTCTCTTTAAGCTATCAGTGCTGCAGCGATTGATCACGTATCGCTTTAAACTCTTTACCCGGCAACCAGTTTGGCCAGCTTTGGCTGTTGGCGACCTCTAAACCCACCTGATAAAACAGGAATAAATCCTGCTGTGAGCCGCGTAAATCCCAGTTTGGATCAAACTCGTCATTCACCTTGTGGTAGTAATCAGACACGTAGTTTTTGCGTTGTGCTAAACCCCAGTCTTTGCCGTGCTCTACACTGTCGATACCACCACGGGCATACAACATAGGCACACCTTTTTTCGCCAGATTAAAGTGGTCAGAGCGGTAATAAAAACCATCTTGGGGCGTAGGTTCAGGCGCTATATAGCGGTTTTGTGCTTTGGCGTATTTAGCAAGAATAGGCTCAAGCTCTGAGCTGCCATAACCAAACACCATCACGTCACGCATTGGGCCGTAGACATTCATAATGTCCATATTGATACCGGCTACGGTTTTATTGACCGGAAACAGCGGGTGTTCAGCATACCAGCGTGAGCCTAACAAACCTCGCTCTTCGGCTGTGACAGCGACAAAAGCGATGGAACGCTCTGGTGCAGGGCCTTGTTTAAACTTCTCAGCCAATGCTAATAATCCTGCTATACCGCCGGCGTTATCCTGAGCACCGTTAAAAATTTTGTCATCGCTGCGGCTGAAATCCAGACCAAAGTGGTCCCAATGCGCCATATAAATCACGGCTTCATCCGGCTTTTTACTGCCAGGAATAAAACCTATCACGTTGTTAGAATCAATTTCACGTAAGTTGTTTTTAATGCGGATACTGGCTTTGGCATTCAGTGGTATGGCTTTAAAATCAGGTTTTAAGGCTTTGGCTTTCATCTGTTTTAAGCTACTGCCATTGGCGGCAAATAAACGTTCGGCCGCGTCCAGAGATAACCAGCCTTCCACCTGAGCTTTGTGCATGTTTTTATTGGCATCTGCCAATTCAAAACGAATCGGGCTGGTGCCAGCCACTACATTCCAGCCATAACTGGCGGCTTCGGTTTCGTGCACTATCAACAGCATAGCTGCGCCCTGACGGGCCGCTTCTTCGTATTTGTAAGTCCAGCGACCGTAATAAGTCATGGCATTACCAGTAAAAAGTTTTGGATCCTGGGTGACAAAACCCGGATCGTTTACCAGTACTACCACTGTTTTGCCTTTTACATCTAAATCTTTGTAATCGTTCCAGTTGTATTCAGGCGCCACTATGCCGTAACCGGCAAATACCATCTCGCTGTTTTCAACCTTAATCTCCGGCACCATACGGGTCGACCAGGCCATCATGTCGGTTTTATACACCAGCGTAGCCGCAGTTTTATCACCCGTTAAGGTCATGCTGCTGACAGACACAGGGTCAATTTGCACCACAGGTACAGCCTGACGGTAACTGCCGTCTTTGTAAGGCGTTAACCCCAGACGCTTAAATTCGGATTCAAGATAAGCGACAGTGCGTTTTTCGCCCTCTGTAGCAGGAGCCCGGCCCTGCATCTCATCTGAGGCGACTTTTTCAAAATAGCGGGAGAAATTGGCATTAAAGTCGGTTTGAACTAATGCTGGCTCAGAAGCAACAGCAGTAAACACCAGACCCAAAGCCAGAGTGGTGACTAACTTATTCATAGATTTCCTTTTAAAAAAATAAGGCAGAGTCGATGCTCTGCCTTGTGATCTTTGACTCACTTTTACTTAGAATCCAATGAGGCATCACGAATTGCGCGGAACTCACGGCCTTCAAACCAGTTTGGCCACTGATCTGAGTTGGCAAGTTCGTTACCTACCTGATAAAACACATTCATGTCCTGCTGCACACCACGTAAGTCCCAGCTGTCATTAAATTCGTCAGCGGCTTTGTGGTAACAGCAGACATTGTATTCTTTCTTCTGGGCTGCGCCCCACTCTTTGCCATGCTCAAAACTGTCGATACCACCTTTAGCGTACAGCATAGGTACGCCAACTTTGGCCAGATTGAAGTGGTCTGAGCGATAGAATGAACCGTGCTCAGGACTTGGCTCAGGCGCGACATAACGGCCTTGCTGTTCAGTGTATTTCGTCAGCAGGTTTTCCAGCTCTGAGTTGTTATGACCCACCACTACCATATCTTTCATAGGACCATAGACATTCATCACGTCCATGTTAATACCGGCAACAGTTTTGTTCAGTGGGAACACAGGATGAGCGGCGTACCAAGCTGAACCTAATAAACCACGTTCCTCAGCTGTGACCGCAAGGAAAGCGACTGAACGTTTTGGCTTGGGTTGTTTGGCAAAATGTTCGGCCAGAGCTATCACGGCAGCAGTACCACTGGCGTTGTCTTGTGCACCGTTAAAGACTTTGTCTTTTGGATTAGAAAAATCCACACCCAAGTGATCCCAGTGGCCCATATACAGCACCACTTCGTCCGGTTTTTCTGAACCTTCGATATACCCCATCACGTTGTTTGACGTCAGTTCACTGATATTGTTTTTCACTGAAACCGAAGCTGTTACGCCCATTGGCACAGGGGCAAAGTCTTTGCTCAGTGCTTTTTGGCGCATGGTTTCAATGTCAGTGCCCATAGAGGCAAACAGCTGCTGCGCCGACTCAGTGGTCAGCCAGCCTTCTACTTTGGATCTGTCCATATTTTTATTAGGATTAATCAGGTCAAACTTAGTAGGCGAACCACCAGCTATCACCTGCCAGCCGTAAGAAGCTGGTTCAGTTTCGTGAATAATCAAGGCCATAGCAGCGCCCTGACGCGCCGCTTCCTCAAACTTGTACGTCCAGCGACCATAATAGGTCATGGCATTGCCGGTAAAGAGGTTTGGATCCTTAGTGGCAAAACCCGGATCGTTAACAAACATCACCACAGTTTTGCCTTTGACGTCCAGACCTTCGTAGTCGTTCCAGTCGTATTCCGGCGCTACTATGCCGTAACCCACAAACACCAGCTCGCTGTCTTTGACTTCCACCTGTTCTGTCACTTGCGTGGTCCAGGCCATCATTTGCTCTTTGTATTTCAGCTCTGCATTAAGCTTATCGCCAGAGAGCTTCAGACCAGACACTTCTTTAGGGTCAATACGCACTAAAGACACAGGTTGCAGGTAGCTGTCACCATTAATACCTTTGAGGCCTATACGTTTAAATTGCTCTGAAATGTAGTTAATGGTTTTTTCTTCACCTGGCGTTGCAGGCATCCGGCCCTGAAACTCATCTGACGACAGAGTTTTTAAGTAGTCTTGATAAGCTGAGTTAAACTCAGTTCCCACCAAAGCTGTAGCGGCTTTGGCAGGTTCAACTGCTGCAGTGCTGGCATTTTGTTCCTGTTCAGCTGGTTTAGAACAAGCTGTTAAGGTTAAAGTGGCCATCACGGTCAGCGTTGTGGCTGAAAACCAAAATTGTGGTTTCATAACACTCCCGATTTCTAATTTTTAAGTTCTTGGGTAAATACAATCTGATACTAACCAAGCGCGCTTCGACTGACCAGAGCAGTTATCGCAGCTTTTGCCCCATTAGCGGTGATTTCGTTATCAATCAGATGATTTTTCCGCCCCCCAATTGGCTTTTGGTAAAGCAACAGCCTGGCTTAAATCAAAATCAACCCTAAATTCACGGCCTTCGCGGGTTAAGCGGTAGCTGAAACTTTCATTCGGGTATAAATACATATGCCAGGTATTGCCGACGGATTGTGGTGTTTTGGTTTTGATAAAGAGGTTTTTTGAATAATCATCGGCCGGAAAACTCTGAGCTTCAGCCCAGCCTGCTGTAGCAGTATGGCCACCGTACAGAGTAGACTGATCATCTGTGCCATCTTCATGCTTATGTTGGTGCTGCAACTGCAGGCCAGTGTCGGTTTTAGTAATAATCCAGGTGCGGGAGCGGTTTTCACCAACCACAAAAGGCACCTGAATTTGTGTGTCGCTGCAATCGCGCACATGCATCACCATATCGCCACTAAACGCAGCGCTGGGTTGGTTATCCAGCGTGGTTTTACCGGCAAAAGCTTTGCCACACAGGGCTTTTAACTGGTCAAAAAACTGCAGTTGCGCCTGGCTTGGTGCAGCAGAAACAGAGAGTGAAACAAGGCATGAGGTTAAGGTAAAGGCGTTGATAAGTAATGTTTTTTTAGTTATTTGCATCCGTGGACTCCTTTTTTTCGTAACCGCACTATACCTTTATTAATTGCCTTAACGCAAAAGCCAGGCAACCAGAGGAAAAGAAATGCAAAATTTAATAGATGCTAAATTACTAATGAAAGTGTTTAGCAAAGTAGAACAACAAGGCACTGCTGTGGATACGCCATTTGGCAAAGGTTTTGAGCTGGACGGTATGACCATAGCCAGTGGTTTTGATGGCTACGACTTGTATTTTGTGGCCGATGAAGTGACTGTCACTTTAGGCTTTCACCAGAAATATCATATAGATGCCAAAGACGAAGAACATATAGAGCGCTTTATCCAGCGTTTAAAGCGGATAGAAGCGAAATAAGCTATTGGCGCTTTACAGGCTCAGCTTATGAAAACGTATGCAGGAAAAAAGTCTGACAGAGTGGCTGTGTTAGCATAAGGAAAAACGACATGGAACCAGACAAAGATGCGTCTATCTATTTACTCCAAAAGCAACACTCTACTGCTCAGTGCTCTGACTCTTGCTGCAGTGGCCTCTTGCGGTAAAGTCCCAGTGGAACCTCAAACCGCCACTAAACAAGCAGCTGTAGAAAAGCCAGTTCCAACCAGTGAGCCTGTCGCAGCGCCTGCAGGCAAAGTAGTAGTGTATCAGATGTTTACCCGCTTATTCGGCAATAGCAATAATGCCAATCAGCCCTGGGGCACGATAGAACAAAACGGTGTCGGCAAATTTAACGATATTAACCAAGCTGCACTGAAAGGAATTAAAGAACTGGGTGCCAGTTATGTTTGGTACACCGGCATTTTGCACCATGCTGTCATTAGAGATTACAGCGCTTATGGTATCAGCCATGACGATCCGGATGTAGTCAAAGGTCGGGCCGGTTCTCCTTATGCAGTGAAAGACTATTACAGTGTCAACCCGGATTTAGCAGTAGACCCGGCCAAACGAGTGCAGGAATTCGAAGCACTGATAGAACGAACCCATGCAGAGGGTTTAAAAGTTATTATTGATATAGTGCCTAACCATGTGGCACGGCATTACAAATCTTTGGATAAACCTGCCGGCATTGAGGATTTTGGTGCCAATGATGACACCAGTGTTGAATACAAACGAGACAATAACTTCTACTACGTGGTTGGCCAGCCGTTCCAGGTGCCAAAGCCACTAAATGGCTATCAGCCTTTGGGCGGCGAAGCACATCCACTGTCCGACGGCAAATTTGATGAAAATCCGGCGAAATGGACAGGCAATGGCTCGCGTTTAGCTCAGCCTGACTTTAACGACTGGTACGAAACCGTCAAAGTAAACTACGGTGTTAAACCAGATGGCAGTTATGATTTTGATCGCCTACCGGCAGACTACGCCGATAAATCAGTACAGGAACACGCGGCCTTCTGGCAAGGTAAAGACCTGCCTAACTCCTGGCTAAAATTCCGTGATATCGCGTTCTACTGGCTGGATAAAGGTGTCGATGGTTTCCGTTTTGATATGGCCGAAATGGTGCCTGTTGAATTCTGGAGCTTTTTAAACTCCAGCATTAAAACCAAGAACCCAGACGCCTTTTTATTGGCTGAAGTCTACAACCCCACCTTATACCGCGACTATATTCGCCTCGGTAAAATGGATTATCTGTACGATAAAGTAGAAATGTACGATAGCTTAAAGCTGGTGATGCAAGGCAAAGGCAGCACTGATGCCATAGCTCAGGTGCAACAGGGCATGGCCGATATTGAACACCATATGCTGCACTTTTTAGAAAATCACGACGAGCAGCGCATTGCCGCGCCTGAATTTGCCGGTGATGCTAACAAAGCCAAGCCCGCTATGGTGGTATCGGCATTAATCAGCAGCTCCCCTACTATGTTGTATTTTGGTCAGGATGTGGGTGAAGCAGGAGCTTTAGATTCTGGTTTTGGTGACCCAAGCCGCACTAGCATCTTCGATTATGCGGGTGTTCCGGCTCATCAGAATTGGCTTAATGAAGGCAAATTTGATGGCGGTAAACTGACAGCCGAACAAAAGCAACTACGCGAGTTTTATGTGAAGTTAATGAGCTTATCGGCGACAGAAGCTGTATTTAACGGCACTTATCAGGAACTGCACAGCATCAACAAGGATACGGACGGCTACAGCGATAAAACCTATGCTTTTGCTCGTTTTAACGACAGCACCAAGGTGATAGTGGCCAGTAATTTCGCCACCGAGGCGACCCGCTTTGAGTTAAAACTACCAGCGGATTTGCAGAAACAATGGCAGTTAAGCAAAGGTGATTATCAGCTCCAAGATCTGTTGTCTGAACGTAAAGCCTCTTTAAAAGTGACGGGAGATACGGCTTCAGTAAAGATTGAACTAGCACCATTCGAGTCATTGGTATTAAAGCTTTGATTTAAGACTGAGCTGGTGAATACAAGACGCCTTAAGCGTCTTGTATTCACCCTCACTATTCGTAAGGTTAGTGTTGTTCACTGCCAAAAGATGTCACGCAAAAAGCTGCAATGCCGAACACACAAACATTTAATTATTTACGATAGAATCAGCTTTAACCTTTTGTAAATATTGATTAAATTTCTCTATCAATAGCTTATGTTCTGGTTCGTTTCGCAGTGCCAGATGTAAGGTTTTTAGTTCAGTTAAACTGGCGTTAAATTGCACCTTATCTGTCGCCAAACGTTTAACTTCTGCATCATGCTCAAGCAAATAAAGTAAAACCCTGCGGTCTATCACCGCCAAATCCAGCCGACCTAAAGCGACTTTAAGAATGTTTTGCCGATCAGAAAACGCCAGTTGGGGTGTCAGTTGGCCTCTGGCAATCATTTGATCAACCACTGTTAAATTGACATAGTCTTGCACCACACCTAACTGAAACTTTGGCAGCAACGCAGCAGTGAGTGGCCCCAGAGGTTTTGCTTTTGATTCAACAAACCCCAGCTCGCTGCTGCCTAAACTATCCGACAAAATAAAGCTGGGGTTATGAGTTTGATACTCTGGAAAATAGCCTGCGTATGAAGCGCCTGAGCTTTCACTGGCGCGAATGGCTCTGGACCAGGGTAAAAACTCTGTCTGTACCTCCAGTTGCATAGCCGCAAAGACTTGCCGCAGCAGTATTGAAGTTTCACCTTGCTGTTCAAGCTGATGTCCTGTGTAGGGTGGCCAGTCTAAACTGGCCAGCCGCACAGGCTCAGCTACGACGGCCTGCACAGATGCAGATACACTCCATAGCAAAAACAACCACTTCTTCACTCGTTTTGCCTCAACTTAGCAACGCAATTGCGCCAGTTGAGCATCCATGGCTCCGGTAATGCTGTCAATCTCTTTGCTGATCAGCAGGTTTTGTTTAGCCAGTTGATTCAATGCCTTAGTTGCATCATCTATGGCGGTAATATTCCGGTTAATTTCTTCACTGACCTGATTTTGTTCCTCAGCCGCTGACGCTACCTGAAACGCGTTATCCGCTATGGTAGAAATACCAGCTGTGGCCAGTGACAGTTTTTCATACGAACTTTCAGCTTCTTGCAAGGTGCTGGTCACCTTAGCGGTATTAGTATGAATTTGCTGTACTGCAGCTGAAACTTGCTGCTGCAAAGCATGGATCAGGTTTTTAATTTCGTCGGTAGAGCTGTGAGTGCGGGCAGCCAGTGAACGAACCTCGTCAGCGACCACAGCAAAACCCCGGCCTTGCTCCCCTGCCCGTGCCGCTTCAATAGCAGCATTTAATGCCAGTAAATTCGTTTGCTCCGCTATGGCCTGGATCACATCAATGATGCCGTTAATTTTCTGACTACTTTGCGCAACCTCTTTAACACCTTGACTGGTGTGATTAAACTCAACAGACACAGCTTTGAAAGCCTCAACTGTATTCTGAAACAACTGATTGGCCGACGTTAACGCCTCCAGTGATTCCTGAGCGCCTTGGGCTGTGCTTCCGGCCAGATTAGCCACTTCATGGGCTGTGGCTGACATTTCATGCATGGCAGAAGCCACATTCTGAATTTCGCTGGCTTGAATACTGACCGAACTATTGGTTTGATCCGTGGTTTTGACCATTTGCTCGGATTGATACTGCATCAGCTTGGAGGATTCTTTTAAGTTGTTGATCATGGAGCGTAATTTAGCCGTAAATAGATTAAAGCCATCGGCCATATCATTCAGTTCCTGATGCTGGCTTTGAGTTAACTGCCGGGTTAAATCGCCCTCCGACCCCGCCAGCTCTTTCATCAGCATGCTCATTTGCAATATAGGCGCAGTCGCCGTTTTTAAGCCTAAAGCCATTAACAGCACAAAAGCCAATAACAGGATCACCCCCAAACCAATCATACTTTGTGTAGTTTGAGCAGAATCTGCATTCAGTTGCTCTGCCAGTTGAGTTGCCATCGCTAAGGCTGTGACTTCAGGCACAGCCACAACGACAGTCCAGCCAGATTGTGTACTGTCGAGTTTAATGGGCTGAGTTACCAGCATCGAGCCGTTGTATAAACTCACACCAGCCTGCTGTTTTTCCAGATGAGCAGTTAATTCAGCATCCAGGCTTTTAATAGATTGCCCCAGTTTGTCGGGAAATCTATTACTGGCCACTACTGAGCCATATTTACTCAGTAAATAAAGTTGCGCTTTGCCGCCGTATAATAAATCAGCCTGAGCTTGCAGTAATTGTTGTAGTACAGGCAGGTTTAAATCGACACCAGAAACGCCACGAAACTGATCCTGAGTCACTACGGGGTAGACCAAAGAAGTTAACAACACCTGATTACCCGGCGCTATTTCCCATAAATAAGGCTCCATCAGACAAGCTTTTTTACTGTCACGGCTACACAGGTACCATTCGGCTTCCCGCACACCAAATTCGTTTTTAGTCTCTTTGTATTTCACTGCAGGATCTGGTGTTTGCACAAACTTCAGCTGATTTTGTTCACGTACCCAGTAAATTTCCATAGTGCCGGTTTTCGAGCTGTGATCATTGGCAATTGAGAATTGGCTGTCAGCTCCATCATAGCCATTGGGTTCAAACTGACTGTATAAAGATGAAATACCTGTGTTGCTGGCGAGGATATGACCCGCCATTGCCTTGACTTGCTCGCGACTGTAGGGGGTCTGCCCACTACCCAGTGCTGTACCAGATAATAAAGCCGCAAAGTTTTTCGCCATATCAAAGTTGCGATCCAGTACACTACTGGTCTCCAGGGCTGTGCGCTGTGCTGCTTCGGTCAGAATTTGTTCGGCTAAGGTGCGTACCGACTGCGTGAGTTTAGTCACGGCCGATTCATTGCTGCTGGTCATTGAATACCAACCAATAAAAGCCATGCTGCCTATACTGATAGAAAGTAACAAAGCAACACCAAAAGTGAGTTTAAAACGTAAGGAATTTAACTGCATCATCGCCACCTAGAACCAATTAAATGTTTTTGCCACTGACAACGAAAAGGTAGGTTCACCTAAATCATCCAGCTCCAAATCGGTATCATCAAAAGCAGCTGTCCATTTTGCCCCGAACCATTCACCCAGTAATGCAAGACGCCAATGATGGTAGGTGCCGTCATTATCACGTAAAAATTTGCTGGTATCTGTTGAAGTGGAACGATCAGCCGACAGCTGTAAGGTCAAGTCCTGTGTTAATTGCACATTTTGCGTCAACATCACTATGTAATGCCCACCACCAGCACCAAAATAATCTTTGGCATACCAATAACTGAGTTTAGTGTCTCTGTAAGATACTTTGATGTAAGCCTCCGGATAATCGAAAGCGCTGCTATCGCTGCTGCCATAATAAGTGTAATGCGCTATGCCAAGATCCATTGCCCAGTTGTTGCCTAAATCGGTGTAATAGCCTGTATAAAAATCAACTTCACGGTCGGTATTTTCGGCAAAACTGACGTTGGATCCTCAGGTACCAAGATACCAACCGGAATCGGACACCCAGTCAAGACTCGGCTGCAAAGCAGGGTCATCTTCGGTTAGCGTAATACCATTAAATAAATAGTTGGAAGTCAGAGTAACAGTGGAACTCAAATTAGCCTGAGCCGATGGGTTGAAACCCAATATCAGGCAAGCCGGTACAAGAAGTTTTGTGATCTGCATAGAGACTCCAATGCTGATTGAGAATTAAATTCAGATACTTAGACTCCATTCTGTGATATCGCTATTTAGGTATAGCAACAGTTGTTAAAAAGAACCCGAACCAAAATCGAATTCCCCAACTCAGAAATAGACATCTAAACACCCAGAAATCTCTTTATTTCAAAAGCGAAATCGGGTTAACTGGTTGCAGTATTTTTTCAGGAGCACAAAACAGATGTTTAAGGTAAATAGTTATTTTGACGGTAAAGTGACATCCATAGCCTTTCAAGGTGAAGAACTCCCGGCGACAGTGGGGGTAATGGCGCCGGGCGAGTATGAATTCGGTACCAGTCAGCATGAAGTTTTAACTGTGATTAGCGGCGCTTTAACCGTATTATTACCGGGCCAGACAGCGTGGCAAACCTTTGCGCGCGGAGCTTCATTTGAAGTGCCTGCACAGGTGAAATTTCAATTAAAAGTCGCAGTTGATACAGCTTATCTTTGCACTTATCAATAAGGTGTGTGTCCGGCACGCCTATTCAGGAAAAACTGATTTATGCGTGGTATGGGAACAGTGGCGAAAAGAGCAGATGCACTAAAGCAAACCGAAGCTCTTAATCTGAAACAAACTGTAGAGTATATGTGGCCCTATATCTGGGCCTTTAAAGGCAGGGTATTATTGGCTTTAGCGGCTTTACTTGCCGCCAAAGCAGCCACTTTATATTTGCCTTATGCTCTAAAGCTTATTATTGATGATTTAGATCCCAGCCTAAACTCAGTCATAACCTTACCACTGGCCTTTCTGTTGTTTTATGGCGCTTTACGTTTCGGTTCAGTATTTTTTGGTGAAGTGCGCGACGCCTTGTTTAGCAGAGTGACTGAACATGCGATGCGTAAAGTTGGCCTGCGGGTATTTAATCATCTGCACCAGTTAGAACTAAGTTTCCATTTAGACCGTCAGACCGGTGGCATCAGTCGTGATATAGAGCGAGGCACTAATGGCATCAGTTTTCTGATGCGGTTTTTAATGTTTAATATTGTGCCTACTCTGCTGGAAATTCTGATGGTGGCGGTAATTTTTGCGCTGCTATTTTCTTACTGGTACGCAGTACTGACTTTTGTCGCTGTAGCTTTGTATGTGGCCTTTACTTTTTATGTCACCGAATGGCGCAACAAATATATACGTGAAGCCAATCAGGCAGATTCTGCGACCAACAGCAGAGCTGTGGATAGTTTACTGAACTATGAGACCGTCAAATACTTTAATAACGAAGCTTATGAAGAACGCACTTACGATCAGTTTTTAGCCAACTGGGAAACCGCAAAGCTGAAAAATCGCATGTCGCTGCTGGCATTAAACTCAGGTCAGGCGCTGATTATAGCGCTGGCCATTACTTTAATGATGTGGATGGCGGCGCAAGGAGTGCTTAACAAAGAGCTGACTTTAGGTGACCTGGCGATGGTGAACGCTTATATGCTGCAACTTTTTATCCCACTGAATTTTTTAGGTTTTGTTTACCGGGAAATCCGCCGCTCATTAACCGATCTGGAAAATATGCTCGGACTTTTAAAAAAAGAAGCGAAAATCAAAGACAAAGCTGCGGCCTCACAGCTGCAATTACAACAAGGTCGTATTGAGTTTAAGCAAGTGCATTTTAGTTATCAGCCAGAGCGGCCAATTCTGAATGCTTTAAGTTTTGTGGTAGAGCCTGGGCAAAAACTGGCGATTGTTGGTGCTTCGGGTGCAGGCAAAAGTACCATAGCGCGACTTTTATACCGCTTTTACGATATCCAAAGCGGCAGTATATGCATTGATGGTCAGGATATACGGGATGTGACTCAAAGCTCATTACGCCAAAGTATCGCCATAGTGCCGCAGGATACAGTGCTGTTTAACACCAACATCAGAGAAAACATCCGCTATGGTAAACCTGATGCGACTGAGGCGGAAGTCGATCAGGTGATCAAGTTGGCCCATCTGGACAGCTTTATCCAGAGTTTGCCTCAGGGCGATCAAACCTTAGTCGGCGAGCGGGGTTTAAAAGTATCGGGTGGAGAAAAACAACGTATTGCCATAGCCCGGGTGCTGTTAAAAGGCTCTCCCATTCTGATTTTTGATGAGGCCACCTCAGCTTTGGATTCGCACTCAGAAGCCGCGATTTTAACAGCGCTGCGTGAACTGGCGAAACACCATACCTCAGTGGTGATAGCGCATCGATTGTCGACTATTACCGACGCTGACAAGATATTAGTGCTGCAACAAGGCCAAGTGGCCGAAGCAGGAACTCACCAACAATTACTGGCGCAGCAAGGGCTTTATGCACAGTTATGGGCGAAACAACAAGAGGCCAAACCCAAAGCTGAGTAAAGCCAGTATTAAGTTAGGTTAAGCAGAGTAAATGCAGGGTAAAGTCCTGAACCCTGCGTTACTTTTTTGTTCTGATGTCGGTATTTATCATCACAGGACAAAAAAACTATTATGTTGTTACGTCAGTTTATTCTTCCCCTCACCAGTCTGGTCTTGCTATCTGCCTGCGGTGGCAGTAGTTCGTCCGAAGGCAACGATACTTATCCAGGCAGTTATTTGCAGTTCTATAACGGCTCATCCAATAGCGCAACCACCACACTGACCTTAACCGACAGCGATGAAGTGGAAAGTACTTTAGGCAGTGCCGCTTTTGGTGACGCCACAGCTTTAACTACTGTAGATACTGAAACTTATGATTTAGCTTTCACTTACACCGATAACAGTGGCGATGTGCAGACTGTGCTGGAAGATCAGGTCAGTATGAAAGCCAGCCAGAAAACCGTGCTTTTTATGGTGGATAACTACGAAGCGCCAAAACTGCTGAATTTAAGCTTTTTGCGGGATGATGAACTGGATGATCAGTTTAAAGTCTACTTTGCCAATTTACTGGCGGAAAATAAAACCATGGATCTGTATATCAGCAGCTCCACTGAAGATTTTGATGACGCCGATTTTGTTGCGACCGTAGGACAAAACGCCTTTAGCGAAGCCGTTACTTTTGATACCGGCAGCTACATCTTATATCTGACTGATGCAGGCAGCACAGACGTGGTGTTGCAAAGCCCTGTCTATTCCTTCAGCTATGAAACCGAATATATTCTGGCTTTACGCGACAATGCAGGCCCGCTCAAACGCAAAATTGCTTTGGATATCATAGGCAATACCACCACTGTTTATCCACTGGAAGATATAAATAGCAATGCGCAGTTTCGCGTTTATAACAGCCTGAATGATTTAGATCCGGCACAGATTTATGCTGGCAGCACCAGCAGCACTCCGGTCTTTACCAATGTAGCAGCCGATACTCTGACCTCTTATACCGAAATACCTCATGGCGATTACAGAGTAACCTTGACAGCAAACGAAGGAGCCAGCCAAATTCCGAATGGTTTACTGACACTCAATCAGGGCGAAAGCAAAAGCCTGATCTTTTACCGCGACCAAGATGATCAGCCTACCGTGATGTCAGTGAAGGATAGCGCCACCCCTCAGGTCTATGACTTTGTGTTTAATGTTGTCAATGTCATCCCTGATTTTGAAAACGTCAGCATCTACTTTGTGCCTCCAGGCAAAACGATGGAAACTACCTCTTACTACATCAGCAGTATCAACGATGCCACCAGCGCCAGTATAACGCTGCCACTGGACAGCTATACGGTGTTGCTGGTTCGAAAAGACTTTAATAACAATAAGACTTTATTGGCTCAAACCGCTGAAATCGAGCTTATTCAGGGCAGCTCCTACCTGCTGGTGGCAGAAAAAGACCCGGACACAGAAACAGGTTATAAAATCAGTTTGCAGTACTAAAAACGAAGTTGATTTGATCACCGGGGTCCGTCTGAGCAGCGGACCTTTTTATCTACGCTTTATCCGCAACCACCTGGCCAACGGACAGAGCCGTTGGCGCTCAGCCGGGCCTTGCCAAACTGTTGGCAAGGCTTTATCCGAAAACTACCTGGCCAACGGACAGAGCCGTTGGCGCTCAGCCGGGCCTTGCCAAACTGTTGGCAAGGCTTTATCCGGCTTCGCTCTTCCAACTGCGTTGATTTTCCTCTAAATTAGCCTCCAGTTAAATTCATCAGATGGAGTAACGCATGACCTGGATTTTTTTAGTGGTTGGCCTGGTATTACTGGTCGTTGGTGCGGATTTATTAGTCAAAGGAGCTGCTCGTTTGGCAGGTTCTTTCGGTATTCCGGCTTTAGTCATAGGTTTAACAGTGGTCGCATTTGGTACCAGTGCACCTGAATTAGCTGTCAGTGTAAAAGCTGCATATTCTGGTCAGGCAGAATTGGCGATTGCCAATGCGGTCGGCAGTAACATCTTTAACGTGCTGTTTATTTTAGGCGCTGCAGCGATGATCTCACCTTTGATTATCTCACGGCAGTTAATCCGCCAGGATGTTCCCATTATGGTGCTTATTTCCGTGGTGGCACTGTTGATGACGCTGGACGGCAATATCACCAGACTCGAAGCCGGAGTGTTGTTTGCCGGTTTATTAGGTTACACCTGGTTTTTGTTCCGTCAGGGCAAAGCGAAAGGTGCCGATACCGTCGATGAAGAAGTTGAAGCTATGCTCAAAGCCAAAGTACCTGCCTGGCAAAATGTGCTGTTGGTGATAGGAGGTTTAATTCTGCTGGTATTAGGCGCACGCTGGCTGGTCGAAAGTGCAGTGGAAATTGCTCGGGCCTGGGGGATCAATGAAGCTGTTATAGGTTTAACCATAGTGGCGGCTGGCACCTCTTTACCTGAAGTGGTCACCTCTATAGTGGCAACTATTCGTGGTGAGCGTGATATAGCTGTCGGCAACGTCGTAGGCAGCAATATATTCAATATCCTTTGTGTCTTAGGCATCTCAGGTCTGGTGTCTCCAATCCCGCTGCTGGCCGGTGAACAAATGGCAATGGTTGATATTCCGGTGATGGTCGGCGTGGCTGTGCTTTGTGTACCGTTATTTTTTATCGGCTCAGTGCTGAACCGCATCGAAGGTTTACTCTTTATGCTGCTCTACATCGCCTACACTTGGTATCTGGTGGCTATGGCGTTAAAAGAGACTTATCTGCCAGACTTACAACAAGGTATTTTGTACGGCTTGTTGCCTGTGGTTGTGCTTTACGTGGTCGCCTCATTTATCCATGACCGCATAAAAAACAAACAATTACCGCAGTAAATCAGCTAATCACAGAAAACAGGCCCAACAGGGTAATGCCGATCAGATAAGCATTTTTCAGATCGGTTGACCGATCCAGTGGTTGATGTATAAAGGCCTGCAACAGAGATGTAGCAGGCCTTTTTCTATGCAGTTAGTCACCGCTTTAACCCTTGCCAA
>Ga0247725_1000323_pt1 | contig 42057 bp, 48 predicted proteins | sample OKSTACKMCFT3sol_FD_183021 | JGI IMG/M metagenome (GOLD analysis project Ga0247725, IMG submission 183021) | Subsurface sediment microbial communities from gas well in Oklahoma, United States - OK STACK MC-FT3-sol | ecosystem: Environmental > Terrestrial > Deep subsurface > Rock core/Sediment...
TGGTCAATACGTCGCGCGGCGCACTGGTCGATACCCATGCGGTGATCCGCGCGCTGAAGTCGCGCCGGCTGGGTCATCTGGCCATCGACGTGTACGAGCAGGAAAGCGCGCTGTTCTTCCAGGACCTGTCCGGCGAGATCATCGACGACGAGGCCTTCCAGCGCCTGATGACCTTCCCGAATGTGCTGGTGACCGGCCACCAGGGCTTCTTCACCGTGGAGGCGCTGCAGGAGATCTCGGCGATCACGCTGGGGAACCTGCAGGATTTCGTGGCCGGGCGGGTGTGCGCCAACCGGGTAGAGGTGGGCTGAGCCGGATGGATTGACCGCCGGGTCGCCCAGCCCGTAAAATCGCGGGCTCCGCCGGAATAGCTCAGTTGGTAGAGCGGCGCATTCGTAATGCGTAGGTCGTAGGTTCGATTCCTATTTCCGGCACCAGTTTCAAGGTTGCAAAAAGCAGTAAAATCAAGGGGTTGGCCGGGTATCCGTCCAGCCCCTTTTTCTTGCCACCCCCGGTCCATCCCGGGAAAAACAGGGATTTCCAGGGATCGTTTTTCCCCACTTTTTCCCCAGCCCATGACCGGAATGCTGCCCATCCTGCGCGCCATGTTCCCCGACAAGCCGCTCTTGTCGGTCGAGGACGTGGCGCGGGTGCTCAACCGAACGGGGGCCGGCGGCTACGAGCAGACCCGCGAGCAACTGGCGGCCGGCGTCATCGTTCCGGGCCTGCGCAAGCTGGGCGGCAGTTGGCTGGTCCCGGTGACCGCGCTCGCCGAGGCGCTCGACGGGCTCACAGACACCGACGCGGCCGGGCAGGCCACCCCCAAGGCTCCCCCGGCCCGGCACACGGTTACCCGTGCCAACCCCATCGTTCCGCGCAAGGGGGGGCGGGTCCCTGACCGGGCCAAGCACATGGCACTGGCCGACATGACGTCTTTGGCCTTTGCGTTGGCCACCTTCGACGCATCGGCGTTTTGGGGCGAGGTGCTGGCCGTGCTGGGGCAGCCCTTGCCGCGCCCTGCGCTGACCGCAACGCCCGCCGACTGCTTCGCCGAGCTTCAGCCCTGGGTGCGGCAGAACGGGCGTTTGGTGGGCCATGTGCAACTGCTGCCCATCGAGGAGCGCGACAAGGCCCTGGCCGAGGGCGAACTCTGGGAGGCCCCCCTGGCCGAGGCGCTGCTGGAGCCTTGGACCAGCGTTGCGGCGCGCGAGCCATTCGATGACGCGATGGAGGCGGCTCAGTCCGCGTTCCAGGCGGCGTGGAGGGAGGTCCGCAACCAAGCCCGTGCTCAAGGCTTGGACGACGGTCTGCCGCCCGCGGCGGACCCAATCACTCGCACGCCGTTCCGCTTCTAAGCATCTACAGTCCCCACCGATCCTAGTGGTTGCCCCGTATGTCGTTTGATTCGAAAGCAAAGACCGAAGCGGCGCTGATCCGTCGCTATGCTGACCGCTACGGGCACGTGGATGACACGTTCGCGGGCGGGTGGGGGGTAACCTGGGGAAAGTTGCTGCGCGCTCTGGACAAAGAGCTGGCCGATGAGAAGAAGCAACGCCAGGAACTGGGGGCTGGCAAGCGGGAGGCGGTGTGGATGGACACATGGACCGCAGCCGAGGCCGCGGGCCTGCTGAACATGACTTACGAAGCCTTCAACGCGTGGGCTCGCAAGGTGGGCGTGGTGGTGGACAAGCCGGGGCAGGCACGCACCCACGCAGCCATATCGTTGGTGGACCTTCTCGACGCCCTCGAGGACGAGAAAACGCGTCCGGCAGGGCGCCCATGGCGGGACGCGAGGGAGCCAGGCCATCTCTTGGGGGCCACGCGAACGTTGCCGGAAGGCTTGGCGACGTTTCGAGAGCAGCTCAATGGCGACCTCCTGCTCACGATTGGGGTCGATGAGCGAGGCGAGCGGGTGGTGGCGTCGGTAAGACCTGGTCAAACCTTGGGCGCGAAGGATCACATTCGGATGTTCTTCCGAGGCAAGAGCATCGCTGAGGTTGATCAACACAACTACTTCAAACTCGAGGTCGAGAAGTGCGGACTGGCCGAAGCGTTCGGCATGCCTTGGGCACAGCCCGCACTGAAAGGCGCGTTGCTCCAATGCCACAAGGACTGGCTGGGTGCCGTTTCCGACTTCATGGCGTGGGAGGAATCCCTGGCCATCAAAGACGCATCGGAAGCCCGGGCTGCATTCGATGCCGAAGAGGACCCGCAGGCCGCGCCAGCCATGGTGCTGAAAGCGCGCGAAGCAGAGCGAATGAAGGACGCGAAGATGGCGCTCACGGCTCGTAACGAAGCAAGGGCGGAACTGCTGGACGTCTCGCTTCCGGCCCCTGCCCCGAGCAGAAAGGGAACGCCCTTTTAGACGGCCCTTCAGGGGCGCAACGCCCCTGTCTCGCCGGCTGCCCGCCGGCTCGGTCGTGGAGAGATAAAAGCGGGGAGGCAGCGGCTTCCGCCGCCGCCCCAGCGTGGCTGGATGAATGAGGATTCAGGTCCAAGAGGGGAGGCCCTCTTAGGGCATCGAAGCGCGCGGATCGTGACTGGAAAATGGAGCCACACCAGCACGGAGACAGTCATGCAACCGCTCATCCTCTCGCTCGACCCCTCGCTCTTGAACCAGTTCTCTAACGTGACCTCGCAGGCCCTCGCGGACGCCCTGGCCGACGTTCTGCCCCACGCGTTGGGCGTGCTTGCCGCCGACACCAGCACGTCGGTCAACGTGCCCAACCGCGACCTGCGGGGCGTGCCCTCCGGCCAGGTGCTCACCCTGCAGCTGGCAACGCTGGACGCCTTCCTCGACGTCCAAGACGCCGCCAACGGCTAAGCCAGCAGCGCAGCGGTAGCCCGGGGCCAGGTCTGGCCCAACCCCTCAACCCTTTTCGCGAAACGCGGCCGACCAGCCGTGCTGGCGGAGCTTTGCCCCAAAAAACTCAAACCTGGAGATTTCCCATGAACGTTGTTGCTCGCCCCCTCCCTGTTTCGACCAAGCCGAAGAAGCCCGCGAAGAAGCCCAAGCAGACCAGGCTTTCGCTCGCCGTCGCCAACAACGTTGGTTACGACCGGGCGCCGGAAGGCATCACGACCGAAACCTGGCTCACCCCGCCGGAGATCGTCCACGGCCTGGGTCCGTTTGACCTGGATCCCTGCATCCCGCAGCAGGGCATGCCCTGGCGCACGGCCACCCGGATGCTGAAGCCCAGCGACGACGGGCTCAAGACGCCCTGGCCAAAGTCGGCGTTTGTGTGGATGAATCCGCCCTACGGCGGGCACAAGAACAGCCCGACCAGCCAGCACCGCTGGATGGAGAAGGCCGCCGAGCATGGCAACGGGATTGCCCTTGTGCTGGCGCGGATGGAAACGAGCTGGATGCAGGAGTCGGTGCTCAACCACCCCAGCGTTTCAGCGGTGGTGTTCACGAAGGGGCGTCTGTCGTTCTGCCGCCCGGATGGGACCCTGGGCACGAGTTGCCCGGCGGGATCGGTGTTCATCGGCTACGGTGCTGCAGCCGCGCGCAGGCTCAAGCGGGGAGTGGAGTCTGGCCTGATTCGCGGAACCTACCTCGACATGGCCCACGTGAGCCGGGTGGCGGGCGCTGACGTGGGGGCGGCTAACAATGAATGAGGTCACTGCGCTTGTGAAGGCCATCCGCGCCATTCCTTCCACTCCTGGCAAGCCGTGGAATCCGCGGGTTGCATTCGAAACGTTCGTTCAGCACGCACTGATGTCAATGGCACATATCCACGCAGACACCAAGGGTCACCTCGACACCAAAGTCCTTGCTTTTGGACCCTTGAAAAAAAATGTCGAAGAAGCGCCTGAAGTGGTAGCAGCCATCAACGCTTACATCAAAGCGGTCTTCGCAAGCAGGCCGTTTGACGATGTCCTGGGACGGGTCCATGCCGAGCTGCTGGCCAGGAAGGGTGGAGAAGGGCTGGGTCAGTCTTTCACTCCCGGCGATCTTCTCGATCTGGTTCAAGCCCTTGCCACCAGGCATCGGCCTGGTGGGAGCGGAGCCAAGGTCTACGACAGCTGTTGCGGCGCGGGTTCGCTTGCCCTTGCCGCGATCAGGAGTCAACTGAAACACCTTCCAAGCGAAAAAATCCTGGTGCTGGCGGGGGACATCGATCCGTTGTGCGCAGCGATGACGGCTTTGCAGATCCACGCGAATCAAACGTTTCATTTCTTGCCGCTTGGGGCGGTCAAAGTCACGGTGGGGAACGAACTGATCGGTCCCAGGCGCCCCGGGTTTTGGTCTCACTTCCACCTCTACGAGTAGAGGCCGGAGGCCCGCCTTTCCCTCTTCACGACTCGGCGGCGAGCAGCCGCCGGCTCTTGCTTCAAGCCGCTTTTGCTCTTGTTTTTCCTAACAGGTAACAAGCACCTGTTACCCCCTTGTTACCCGTGAAAGCCTTGTCCCATAAGGAGGTAGCAAGGGGTAACAGGGTAACGGGTGGATCGCGAGCTCCCGATGGATGTATGCATGGATGTTGTGAGCGGTGAGTGGATTTTTCTTGCGTGGATCTCTTAAACCACTTGTTACCTTGTTACCTTGTTACCTTGTTACCACCTGTTACCCCCAGTAAACATAAGGGTTTGAAGGGTAACAAGTGGGTAACAAGCACTTGTTACCTCCAAGGCTGATGCTTGAGGTATTTCACACTTTCAAGTGTTTCTGGGGCATCAAAAGCAGAAACGAACATCCGTTGGCGCGAGCCCTTGCCAGTTCCGTAAAGCCTGCTTAGATGGATTTGTGGCCACAACAGGACCACAAATCAAGAAACGGAGCAGGCAGTGAAGACGAAACGCGAAAAGACCGCACGGGATGAGTTGTTGAAGGCCCGGGTCAGCAAAAGTTTTAAGGCGTTGGTGGAGGAGACGGCGGTGGCCCGTGGGCAAACCCCTTCCGAGGCCATGCGTCAGGCGCTTCAAGAGTGGGTGCATCGCCCCAGTCAAGCGGCATAAAAAACCCCGGGTGCGAACCGGGGCGTTTACAACTAGGGATTACAAAATGAAGAGTAAGTCGAAGACTGGCCCTGTCAAGGGCGGGGAGGCCAATGGCGACGCCGTTGATCAGGCTCCGAAGAAAAAGGGCAAGGCCTTTGGGGCCGAAGCCAATCCCAACGACGCCACGGATGACCTGGGTGTGATCGGGGAAGACCTCTCGTTTGAGCTGGCCTATGCCGACGATATGCGCCGCGGCAACCAGTTTCGCATCGGCGGCAAGATGGACAACGGCGAGATCGACGTTTCCCTGTATCAGTGGGATGAGTCCGAAGGCATCTGGGCCCTGCAAGCCACCCGGGAAGTAGAAGCCCACGCGTTGGACTGGATGCGCAAGCACGCCCCGGAGGACGCCAAGCAGAGCAGCGCAACCAGCTGCGTCAAGACGGCCATGCTCGAAATGATCCGCTTGCCTGGCATGAAGTTGCCTGAAAGCCAGCATCGGGCCATCGTGCCGCTGAAGGGCGGTTACCTGGAGATCCTCAAGGACGCTAACAAGAAGGCCTACATCGAATACCTGCCGGCCGACCCCAAACACGGGATCACATCTCTTGTTCCAGCGAAGCTCAACCTGGACCAGGTGAAGTCGGGTCGTTACACCCCCAAGCCGTTGGACCCCAAGTCGAGGTGGGCCAAATATCTGGATCGCTTCATGCCTGACATGGCCGTGCGAGGGTTGCTTCAAGAAGCCATGGCGTCGTCGGTCATGCCGATGTGCCTGGAAAAAGCCTTCCTGTTGCTGGGAAGCGGCAGCAACGGCAAGAGCACCTTGCTTCACGTCCTGCGAGCCATCCACCCCAAGAACACTGCGGTCCGCATCGACAAGCTGGATGGGCAGTTCGCCATGGCACCTCTCGCTTCCAAGACTCTTTATCTGGCGACAGAGGCGCCCAAGGTCCTCTCCGATCCCATCCAGCAGGTCTTGAAGGCGCTTATCTCGCGCGATCCCATGTCAGCGGAGAACAAGGGCAAAGATGCCTACACCACGGTGCCGCGCGGCACGCTCTTCCTGGCACTGAACGCCATGTTCTCGGTGACGAGTCACGAACACGGCTTCTGGCGAAAGATTTGCATGATCCCGTTCAATGTGCGCCTGGCCGAGAACGACAAGGACCGCGATCCGGACTTCCACAAGAAGCTGACCGAGGACCCGGCGGAAATGGCCGTGATCATCGACTGGCTGCTGGAGGGGGCCATGCGCCTCATTGAGCGTGGCGGCCTGCCCGAGGAAATGCCCGAGGCCGTCAAAGCGCTGGCCGAGCAGACCCGGCACGAGACGGACACCACGGCATCTTATTTCGCCGAGCGCATGGTCATCGAAGAAGAAGGCACGTGGACCGACAAGAACGACATCTATGCAGACTACCGAAACTACGTTCTGGATGAGCTGGGCCGCAAGCCGGTGGGTGCTGAAGAGCTTTGGAAGCGGGTGCGCGAACGGATGCCGGGGCTCCAGCAGAAGCAGAAGAAGGCGACGAAGGGATCGAAGGCCGAGCGCTGGGTCAACCTGCGCGTGGGGGGATTGAAGCCGCGCCTGGAGGGCGGGGCTCCCCAGTCCATCCCGGACGAGGAGGTTCCGTTGGGTGACCCTCTGAGCAAAGAGGCCATGGAAGCCATCGACCTCCTGTCGGGCGCACCGATGGCTGAAGCCGCGTAGGCCTTTACAACCGGCGACGTTGCGCTATTGCAAAGGGGTATCCAAACCAAAACGGAGCCCCCATGCCATCGCCCAACCACATCCCCGACGACGCGTTCCCCGAATCGGCCATCGGCCCGGCCGATCTGGAGAGTCCAGAGACGCCGGAAGCGGACCCGCAATACTTGCTCGTGCAGAGCGGGTTTGGTCTCCATGTCCGTCTTGGCAAAGACGGCGACCAGGGATTGCGCAGCGAGGACGAAATCGCCGAGCTGGTGCGGCGAGCGTTGTATCACCGCAAGAGTCTGACCCTTCATATCGAGTTCTGACCATATCCACCCACAACCACCTGTTGAGAGGCGCAGGAGGTTAAAAAAGATTTGAGGCAACCACCCCATGTCCAAGTATTCCGATCTCATTCAAACCGAAACCCGGCGCATGCTCGACTTGATGAAGCAGGGCACCATCCCCTGGCGCCGCCCATGGAATGATCCCGACGCCCCGCAGAACGGCTCGATCAACGGGCCTTGGAACCCGACCACGGGCAAGGCTTATCGCGGCAGCAACACACTCATCCTGCGCGGTGCCCAACTCACCCATGGCTACCAAGACGACCGCTGGCTGACCTATCGCCAGGCCGAAAGCATTGGCACCCAGGTCAAGCGCGGCGAGAAGGGGCAGCGGATCGCCTACTGGGATTTCAGCAAGACGGGCAAGGCCAAAGACGGGGCCGAGCCGTTGACCGAGGGCGAAGAGAAGAACGGATACCAAGGGCCATCGGTGTTCGTCGCCACGGTGTTCAATGCCAGCCAAATGGACGGCATGCCCGAGCCCCCGCCGCCCTTCGTCATGCCCGAGTCGATCCGCCACTTGCGTGTGCGGGAGTTGTTGGACAAGCACCAGCCAAAACTTCATCACGACGGTGGCAACCGAGCGTTCTACTCCATCGCCGCGGATTCGATTCACCTGCCGAAGCACCACACTTTCAGAGATGACGTCAGCTATCAGGCCACGTTGCTCCACGAGTTGGCCCACTGGACCGGCGCCAAACACCGGCTCGACCGCGACCAGGCCGGTCGGTTCGGCAGCCAAGACTACGCAAAAGAGGAACTGGTGGCGGAGTTGTCCAGCCTTTTCATTTCCGAGCGCCTGGGTATTGCCCTGGGTAAGGAGCACGAAGAGCAGCACGCCGCCTACCTGCAGTCCTGGATGAAAGCCCTGGCCGATGACCCCAGGACCCTGTTCCGTGCAGCCAGCCAAGCGGAGAAGGTCATGACCTTTTTGGACATCCCGGCGTTTGAACGCGAGCCGCTGCCGCAGGTCAAGAAGGAGCAGGACATGGAGCAGGGGCGAAAGACGGAAGCCGGTCGAAGGACCCCATCGCGACGCAAGGAACGCCAGGTTGCTTAACGCAGGTAGGGGGTTGACCTTTTGAGGTTTCGAGTTAGAAATGAATGTGTCGGGGGAAGTCCCGGCTGAGGTCCGATTCCTCTGCTTCTAACTGATAACTTTCTGAGGGTGAGCGGTTAGGGGGTGGTTGGGTGGTTATCCTTGCTGTTTTGGTGGTTTCCGGTGGTTGCTGTCGCCGGGTGGAAAGAACTTAGTTAGTGATTGTCTAGGTCGTTTAACTAAGCGCCATGTTGTTTCTTGAGCTTCTTACGCTGGATTGAGAGGGGGGGCGAAAGCCACCCCTTTTCTCTTTGCAGCCCCTTGCGCATCCCCCTTTCTTTGTTAAGACATGAGTATCACTCATCAAGCGGAGGAACCATGGCTGGCAACGTCTTTTCAAATCTACTTCGACCCTTCATCCGTCAAAAGGACACGGAACTTCCAGGCGTGGCTCCTTCTGAGCCGCCTGAACCCCCGGTCCGGGAGCGCTTGGAGGATTCAAGCCAGCGGCCAGTGGCTTCAGCGGAGCCGGCAACCCTTTCGCCCGTTGAGGGCCCTCAAAGTGTGCCCTTCAACGATGAGGCAACGGATCGGTTGGGGAGCACTTTGGCCTTCGCTGGTCTGAAGACGAAGGGTCGCTTCGAGGACGAGGTGAGGCAGGCCATCGAAGACGGCGCCGATGTGAAAGGGTATCGCGACGCGCGCGGCGATTCCGCCTTGCATAAATGTCAGGAGCCGTGGCAGATGGAGCTGCTTATCTCGGCTGGGGCGGATGTTCACGCGTTGGACAAACAAGGGCGTTCGCCTTTTGATCGCCTGTTGAGCACATACCAAAGGGAGCCCGCTTGGTCCGAAAAACCTACTGCGGAAGGTTTGGCGCTGTTGGCGAAGGCCGGAGCGGATGTCAATGCCCTGAGCCAAGGGCAATGCGCTCTGCATGTCGCTGCGAAGCGAGGGCTTGAAGGCGATATCCACATGCTTGTCGATGCCGGCGCCGACGTGAATCTGCGGACGGACGGGGGAGACACCCCGCTCCACCTGGCCAGCGATCTAGGCGTTGTGCTGCGCTTGCTGGATGCCAAGGCCGATCCCTCCCTGCTGAACTCCAGTGGCGAGCCAGCGCTCAAACATGATCCGGTGCTTTATCGAGAAAACGCTCGGAACCACCGAGACGATTTTTCGCCGCTTGAGCGCGTCGATGCGGCGACCGACCCGATTTTCCTGGCCGAAACGCCCAGCGAGCTTGTCGCTGCGTTGGGGCAGGGCGGCAGTGTGAGGGACACCGATGCGCTGGGCCGAACCCCGCTTCATTACGTCAAAACGGGGGAGATGGTGCAGGCGTTGGTGTTGGCCGGCGCCCAGGTTGACGCAAAAGACATGGAGGGAAACATTCCTGCTCACACCGCGGACGAGCGCGCCATGAAAGAGTTGGTCGATGGGGTGGGGCGAGGCGTTCCCCAGCACCACGTAGAGAACGACAGGGGGGAAACCCCTTATGCGACCCGGGATTACTACCACGAGGATCGGTATTGGGATGCCGAAGCGGAAGAGCAGGCCGCGGAAAAGGCGGAGGAGACGAAGGAGGAGCAAGACCGCGTGCTCAACATTGTGGCCCTCGTTGAGGCCGGCGACGCCAAACGTCTGCTGGAGCAGGTGGATCCCAACGAAGAACTGGTCAGTCGGAACCGAACGTTCAACATCGACGGAGACGAGGGCTGGGCCTACAACAACTATGCCGGCTACAGCGTCCTCCATGAAGCGGCGAAGCAGGGGAAAACGGAACTCTGCCGAGAACTGGTGTTCGCAGGGGCGGACTGGGACAAGGGGTGTAAGCTCGTCGGCGAGCAAGGCTTTGACAACCATGTCAACGGCTTTCGAAACGAGCCTCGTATGAAGCCCATCGATTTTGCGAGCAACCGAGAGACCAAGGCGTTCTTGAACAACGCTGAGAACGAGCTGCGAGCCCACAACCGATCCAAGCTCTTGGACGAGCTTCTTCCCGCTGCCAACGCTTGGAAGCCACCGGAAGGCGGGTTTGGGGCCGACGCCCAACGCCAGGTCGGTGCGGCAATGAAGGCCCATGGGCAGGACGGCCAAACCCAGGAAGCCCCTCGCTTGCGAGCGCGCTTCTAAGGCCAAGGAAAAGGGCGGCGAAAGCCGCCTATTTCTTTTTTGATCCCCTTGCGCATCTCCCTTTCTTTGTTATGGGTATTTCTACCTACACAAAAAAGGAGGATCTATGCGCAATCTTTGTCTGTCGGCCATCGCCGGTGCGTTGCTGCTCTCTGCGGGGTGTTCCAGTCAACCCAGCGCCGCTGCACTTGAAAGAGAAGCTGCGCCCACTGCGGTGATTCTGTTGGGCGAGGTAGACCTGCCCAAGGGCGCAACCCTGGACGATTTCCCCAGTCTTCTCAATGCCGGAGGCATCCCTTGGGAGAAGGTTCAAGAAAGAAAGGTTCAGCTCGAAGGCTCCTTCGACCGTCCTTGGAGCGACGGCCGCTCGTTGGCCGTGACCGTTGACGTTCTCGGCCGAACCACCCGGTTGATCGTGCGGGCTGGCGACCAGCCACGGCTTTCATCGCCGGCCGTTTGTGTTCGCGGTGTTGGGTGGAATGCCGTCGCGTCAGATATTTCGGAAGCGCATCCCTGCAAGTAGCGACAAAGGCGGCGAAAGCCGCCTTTTTCTTTTCCCGATCCCCTTGCGCATTTCAAACCTTTTGTTATGGGTAGTGCAACCCATTCATAAAAGGAGGCCTCATGCGCGTTTTGGTTCTTTCTCTGGCCCTTGCCGGCCTGCTCCCCTTGACGGCCTCCGCTGCTGACAACAGTTCCGCCCGTCGATACGGCGCCAGCGAAACCCTGTCCGTTCAGAACGCCCGCCTGGGCGAGGTGCTCATGGTTCGCAGCGTGGACATCAAATCCGACAAGCGCCTCAACGCCGGTTCCGCCATCGGCGCCGCCGTGGGTTATGGGGCCGCTCGCGAGGTTAAGGGCGACTACCGCAGCGCCGCCAGGGTGGCGGGTGGGGTGATTGGGGGCGTCGCAGGCACGGCCATCCAAAACGGGGTGAGCAGGCGCCGCGGGGTAGAAGTGTATGTCCGCGATCTGGAGAGCGGAAAAGTCATTGCCATTGTGCAGGCCGATGACTTGCCGATCCGCGCCGGGGACAAGGTGTTCTTGACGGGTAGGGGCAGCAAGACCCGCGTTGTGCCGATTGAGGGGAAGCGCTGATGAAATGGCCCGCATTTTTCCGCAAGCGCCCCGATGCCGCGCTGAGCATCGAGGACTTCAAGCAATCTCCAGGCCACGTTTTGATGGACGAGAGCGGATACCTGGGCCTTTCTCACGAAGCAGCAGCCCAGATCGAACGGTTGCGCCAAGCCAACGGCTGGGGCGTGCGCTCTACCAACGCGGCAACGACCGGCAAAGGGCGGCGCTAATGGGAGCCACATTCAAAAGCATTGCCCACCATTACGGTCACCTCATCCTAGATGGCATGGACTGCTCCCCTGTGCAACCTCACGAGCCGCACCGCCTGCCAATGGCATGGAGTCTCAAGCCCAGCCAGTGGGGCCAACCTCTCACCTTCCAGGCACGCCCGCTGAAGAGCGAAGCGGGAGGCCGCCCATGGTGAGCGCGATCCTTCTGCTGACCCTGCTTGGCCTCATGGTCCTGGTCCCGCTCTGGACGTTCAAGCGCTTTGGCGACGCCAAGGCAGCATGGCAACGGGTGAGGGGCGGTGAGCGAGACGCTCGCACGCACGGCCGCTTCGTGATCCATGGCGGACTGTTTGGGGTTGGGATGGTGGTTATCAGCGCGTTCTTGGCCCAAGCCACCTTCAGCATCTGGCACCAGGTTGCCACCGGGGGAGGCCTGTTTGTCCTCGGCACGGTCGTGGTGCTCTGCCTGCTGGCGCTTGTTTGCCGCAAGGGAAGGTCGCGCGAATGAGTGCGTTGACGATGCTGGTCCTTTCCGTGCTGGTCCTTGCCGTGTTTCTTTGCTCGGCGGCGTTTCTCTCTTCTATGGCCGCGTTGACTTACCCGGCTGTAAAGCAATCGCTGGCCCTTTTCTGGGTTGGGGAGCGCGGCGCTTGGCTCTACCTGGATTTAGCGATTTTTGGCGGGATCTTCGCGGGTTGCGTCCTCACGCTCGCATTCGGGGCGGTAATCATGGCCCTCAACATTTCCAGCGCTGAGGACGCCGCTCTATACGCGGCCACCTTGCTTAGCGCGGGGCTGGGCTACTGGGTGGGCCGATGACACGCGAGCCTTCCACCTTGTTTGCCCCAGGCGTTCTTCCCGGGCCGGACGGCATCGAACTCCTGCCCATGCCCGCGGACATCCAGGCCCTCTACGACGCAGCCCAACGCAACACGCCTTTCAGCAAGGACGTGGACGACGCCCTGGCCGCGCACCGCAACGCACACGGCGAACCGGAGCAAATCGAGCGCGCCCAGCGTGTGGATCCTGCGGATGCCATGCCCTCGGAGCGCTACCGGGCTTATGTGAGCCAACGCCGCTATGCGGTCCGCGCCTGCATTCAGGCCGGCATGGCACGAAAGGACATCTCACGGTTCCTCGGGGTGGCTGTTTACACCTTGCAGAAAGATGCTCAAGCCCTTGGACTGCGGTTGCCGGTCTGCCAACGACAACCGAGGAGCATTGCAGGGCACTCGGTTGAGGAAGTGCTGAGCCTGCTCCACGAACTGGGCACCCGCACCCGTGTGGCGGCTCGGATCGGCGTCACGCAGCAAGCGGTTAGCCTGTTTTGCAAGAAATACGAACTGGACATGCCGCAAAACGGAAAGAAGGCGGTTGTTCTGGCTCGGCGCGAAGAGGTGCGCCGGTTGAGCGAGGCCGGCCTATCGGTGTCTGAAATGGCGCAACAGTTGGCCGTGCCATACGCATGCATAACGGCCGACCGCCAAGCGCTGAAGCTGCCGCGTGTGCGTCTGCCGGCAGAGAAAATGACCCTCTTGGGCTTGAGTCGAGCAGAGATCGAGGCCCTTCTTGCTCGATTCCAGACCATCAAGGCAGTGGCGTTGCATCTCGGAACCAGTGGGGCGCAGGTGTCCTGTTACATGAAGAGAGCCGGCCTCAAAGCGCCACGGGACGGGCGATGCCGCCAGGCCACTACACCATCGACCGACCGCAAACCGCTGAAGCTTCCGGGCATGCGTAAACCGGCGGAGAAAATGACCCTCTCGGGCTTGAGTCGAGCAGAGGTCGAGATCCTGCTCGCCCGATTCCAGACGGCCAACGCTGTGGCTCTGCATCTTGGGGTCAGCGCGTCGTCTATATCTGTTTACATGAAAAGAGCAGGTCTCAAAGCGCCGCGCGATGGGCGACGTCGTCAGGCCACTCCATCATGATTCCACGCAAAGGCTTCCTCGGCGGCCGCTCCCCGGCCCAGGTTCAATCCTTGCTGGACGAAGGGGTGACTCAGCGCGCCTTGGCCCAACGCCTGGGCGTCACCCACCAGGCCGTGAACCGCTTCGTTCGGCGGCATGGCCTGGCCGGTTCCGGACGGCAGGCCTTTCGGGACCGACAAGCCCGCGAGCTCATCGAGCGCCGCCAGCAGGTGCAGCAGCTGGTTCAAGCCGGGCTGACCTCGGCCGAGGTGGCCCAGCGCTTGGGCGTGTCGCCGGCCACCATCGGCCTGGACCGCCGAGCCCTTCGCTTGGGGCGTGTCCTGAAAGGGCCGGAGCACCGCACCTTGCGGGGGCTGAGCCTGGAACAGGTTCGGGGCCGCTTGATGACGGTCAGCAGGGCTCAGTTGGCGCGGGAGCTTAGGGTGAGCACTTCGGCCGTCTATGGTTACTGCAGGAAGGCGGGCCTCGTTCCATCTTGCGACGGCGTCACCAAGCCAGCCCTTCACCCTTAGTGCCCTTAGCGGCTGCCTCAACAGGGTGCTTGACCTGCCAATCGTATGGGCTTTGGACTGCTTTATTCTGGCTTGGAAATGGCTTAGACCCTTGGGGTTCGGCGGCGCTCCCCGGGCTCAAGCCTGCGATGCGGAGCTGTTCCAAGTGGTTGCATACCGAGGGGTTTGTATCAGCCCTTGAGACGCTCGGGTGCGATAAAATGGCCCCCAATGGTCCTAATGTGAACACCCATGCTCCAAAGAGCCGAACTGCAACGCCGGGAAGTCGCCGGCCTCACCCCCCGACTTCACAAGAGTGCCATGGGGCAGTTCATGACCAACGCCGACGTGGCCGCTTTCATGGCTGGTCTGCTGGAGCCCAAAGCGGGGCCGCACGTGCTGCTGGATCCTGGAGCGGGTTTGGGGGCCCTCAGCTGTGCGGTGCTGGATTCTTGGAAAAGCGGGAAGCTGGGCGACGGCTCGATGTCGGTTGAGGCACATGAGCTGGATGGCCGGCTGCGGGAACACCTCGAAGCGACGCTCGTGGGGTATGAATCAGACGGGGTGAGGGTGACGGTCCGAGAGGGCGATTACTTGGCCGCCGCAGCCGATGACTTGGAGAAGAGCAGGGCACCTTTCACGCTTTGCGTGATGAACCCTCCCTACAAAAAGATTGCCGCCAGCTCGAATGCGCGCGTCCAAGCGAGGCGCATCGGACTGGAGACCGTTAACCTCTACTCGGCGTTTGTTGGGGCTGCGCTGGCGCAGATGTCCAATGGCGGGCAGCTGGTCGCGATTATCCCCCGCAGCTTCGCCAACGGGCCCTATTACAAGCCCTTCCGGCGCTTCATCCTGGATCGAGCCTCTCTCAAGCACATTCACCTGTTCGACAGCCGAACGAAGGCATTTCGCGACGACGAAGTATTGCAAGAGAACGTCATTCTTCTGCTGGAGCGCGGGGGGGAGCAGGGGAACGTGACCATCACATCGTCAACCGACGATTCGTTCTCTGATCTGCGCACACAAGAGTTTCCGTTTTCGGCCATCGTGAAGCCTCAAGACAAGGAAAGCTTCATCCACGTCCCGACAGACGAGGCTGATCTCATTGAGGCCTCCCGTCTCGTGGGCGCATCGCTTGCAGACGTGGGGGTATCGGTCTCGACCGGCCCCATCGTGGACTTCCGGACTCGCGAACATCTGCGTGCAATGCCGGAAGAGGGCACGGTGCCGTTGATCTACGCCTTCCACATCGATGGGACCAAGACGACATGGCCCATTGAGGGGGCCAAAAAAGCGAACGCACTGGTTCGAGACGCGCGCACCGAACGCTCGATATGGCCGACCGGCTACTACGTTGTCGTGCGGCGGTTCTCGTCAAAGGAAGAAAAGCGCCGCGTGGTCGCCTACCTCGTGCAGCCGCAGGACCTCAAGGGGCAGGAGCGTCTAGCATTCGAAAACCACTCGAATGTTTTCCACTTCAACAAACAGGGTCTTGAAGAAGATGTGGCTTGGGGCCTGTTTGTTTACCTCAATAGCACCGCCTTGGATGACCACCTGCGGCGGTTCTCTGGGCACACGCAGGTCAATGCAACTGACCTGCGGAACATGCCTTACCCCACGCGTGAAACCCTGGAAAAGATGGGGCGTTGGGCCAAGAAGGCCGCCGACCTCGGTCAGAAATCTATCGACAAGGAAATGGAGCAAGTGCTGGCATGACGCAGAAAAGGATTGATGCCGCCGAGGCAATCTTGGCCGCAGTGGGGATGCCCCGTGCGCAGTTGAACGAGCGCTCGGCGCTCTCGCTGCTGGCGCTTGCCGATCTGACGCCGGATAAGAAATGGGCGAGAGCTTCCGCGCCGTTGATTGGCATCACGCCGATCATGGATTGGGTGCGCGAGCAGTATGGCAAGTTGTATGCGCCCAACACCCGGGAAACGTTCCGGCGGCAGACGATGCACCAGTTTGTGGATGGCGGCATCGCGCTTTACAACCCGGACAATCCGGAACGACCGGTCAACAGCCCCAAGGCGGTCTATCAGCTCACCCCCGAGATGCTGGCGCTCATCAAAACCTACAACACGGCGGAGTGGGAAGCGTCTCTTGCTGTGTTCCGTGAGAGCAGGCAGTCACTTGCTGATCAATACGCGCGAGCCAGAGAGTTGAAGCAGGTGCCAGTCGTGATCCCGGGCGGCGGTGAAGTGATCTTGAGCCCAGGTGAGCATAGCCAGCTCATCAAGCAGATCATCGAGGTGTTCGCCCCGCATTTCGCCCCAGGCTCTGAACTCATCTACGCTGGCGACACCGGGCAGAAGGTTGGTGTCTTCGATAAAAAGGCACTCTCGCAGCTGGGTGTGACGGTGGACAGTCACGGGAAGATGCCTGACGTGGTGTTGTATGACCGCAAGCGGGAATGGCTGCTGCTCTGCGAAGCGGTCACCTCACATGGACCGGTAGATGGAAAGCGGCACCAAGAGCTTGAGAAACTCTTTAAGGACAGCAAAGCTGGCCTGGTCTATGTGTCGGCGTTCCCTGACCGCGCCACGATGCGCAAGTATCTGGCCGATATTGCTTGGGAAACCGAGGCTTGGGCCGCTGATGCCCCCACGCACCTGATGCACTTCAACGGTGAGCGGTTCCTCGGGCCTTACAAATAGAGCGACACGCGGTGGCTTAGCTGCGGGTTATTGTTGGTTGACTGGGTAAGAAAAAGGATACAGGGGAATATGGACGGAAACTTCGCTTCAACAATCGCAGACGCGGTCGCAGATGCGGCCAAGCAGATGGGCCATGTGAACATCCTGATCGCTGGGCGGTCTGGAGTCGGGAAGAGCACGCTGGTCAATGCCATTTTCCATGAGGATTTGGCTGAAACGGGGCAGGGGCGGCCTGTTACAAAGGAGACTAAGGAGATCACCAAGGAAGGGATGCCGGTATCGATCTTCGATACCCGTGGCTTGGAGATGGCCGACTATAAGAGCACCATTGGGGCGCTCACGGATTTCATCCAAGCTCGTAAGAACGAGGTTGACCCCACGAAACACATCCATGTTGCGTGGATTTGTGTGATTGAGGACGGCCGCCGCGTGGAACCCGCGGAAGTGGAACTGCATGCTGCTCTTTCCAAAGTCGTTCCTGTCATCGGCGTGATCACAAAGCATCGCTCCGACCAAGGCTTCAAGAAGGAAGTGGAGGGCCTTCTGCCAGAGTGCAGGAATGTGGTCCAGGTGCGCGCAATCAAAGAAGAGCTTGATGACGACGTTGTATTGCAGCCCAAGGGCCTTTCGACCCTGGTTGAGGTCACCATCGGTGCGATCCCTGAAGGTGCAAAGCGTGCTTTCGCGTCTGCTCAAAAGGCGGATCTGAACACAAAAAAGTCTGAGGCTCGGAAGATCATTATGGCCGCAGCCACTGCGTCTGGTGCTGCTGGAGTCAGTCCGATTCCCTTTTCAGACGCGATGATCATCGCCCCTGTTCAGATTGGGATGATTGCAAAGATTACGTCGATCTTCGGCGTCAACCTGACCAACTCGATGCTCACTTCGCTTGTCAGTTCGGCTGTGGGTGTTGCAGGTGCAAGCTTTCTTGGGCGCACCTTGGTGAGTAACTTGATCAAGTTCATCCCAGGTGTAGGCACCGCAGCAGGCGCGGCTATTTCAGGGACGACCGCTGTTGCGCTGACATCCGCACTCGGAGAGGCGTATCTGGCCGCCATGGTTGCCATTTTCACCGATGATCCGGATGCGTCCCCAACGGGCGAAGAGATCGGCACTCGGTTTAAGAACGCCATGAGGGACATGCTCAAGAAATGATGCCGAGGCCCGGCTTGTCCGCGTGATAAGCCGGGCTGCTAACGTCCGAGAGACGGTTGGATGTCCTGGGTTGCGTCAGCAACAGAAAGTCCTCCCCCTTCAAGTGGGGTGTGGGGACACAACTTAACAAAGCCATCTTTCGGCGACTCGTTGTCTGAAGTGCATCTTGCTGAAGATGCCGCCTCGCGGAGTCATCAAGTCAACGTTTTCTGTCGTGCCTAGTATGAGTCTGTGATTTGGCCCTCGTCCCACTAATGGGCTATAACCGTTGCTTGCCCTCAACGGAGTGTTTCCCTTGGCCTTGACCACCCTTCAGTCGATCAACGCGGAGATCAAGCAACTCGAAGCCCAAAAGCGGCTGGTCGAGAAGCGCGATGGTGAGGTGCCCAAGGCGATTGCGGTGCTTCAGAAGTATGCGAAGGTTCTCAGTGCTGCCCAGTGTCGCCAGGTTGCCAGGCTCATCGGCGAGGCCATCGATGTCAAGCCGGCGCGCGCCCCCAAAGCGTCTACTGGGCCCCTGAAAGGCCGAAGGCTCGGCAAAGTCGCCCCGAAGTATCGACTCCCGACGGGAGAGACCTGGGCAGGTCGAGGGCTGGCACCCAAGGCGTTCACGGCATGGGCCAAGTCGGCCGAAGGAAAAGCGTGGGCGCAAGCCAACCCTGGAGCCAAGTTCCCGCCCGCCGCTGGCAAGGTGAAGAAGGCCGCGGCTAAGGGAGCTGCGAAGGTGGGCAAGGTCGCCAAGAAGGCAAAGCCGATTCGGAAACCTACCAAGAAGGCCAAGGCGAAGGCGGCAGCTTAATCCCGTGCACAAAGGTCCTGCGAATGGCCGTGCCAAGGCGTTGGCCGCTGCACACGTGTTGCTCGACATGGCCGACGGGACGCTGTTGCAAGAGGAGGCGGGAACGCGACTGCGCACCGAGCTTGGGCTTCATTGGTCCGCTTTGACGTGCGTCCAATACTTGTCAGGGAAGGAAGCGGTCGCTGCATTGACCGCCCTTCCGGGCGAGTGGAGCGAGCAGGGGCGGACGAAATCGGATCTCCTCCACGCCGTGGTCATGGCCCTGGCGGTCGTCGGTGAGGGGCGGGGCAGCCGCGGAGGGAAGGTCTCTGCTAGCAAGCTGTCCCTGCGTCTTCAAGAAGTGCGAGCGGCGGCCGTGGGGCAGGACGAATGAAACGAACCTTGTCCGCACCGAGCTATGCACTCCTGCAGGCCAGCGTGGAGTGCTGGAAGTGCGGCGAGGCAACGCCGGTCACGTCGGTGTGGGTGCCGTCCTTCGTGGACTTCGCAGATGTAGAAGAGCCAGAGGACGAGCCGGAAGCAGGCGATGCGGCCACGTTGCACGGGATCCAGGATTTGGACGATCACGTCGCCGCGCACGTGCGCGAGGTGGCACCTTGGCTCAAGCCAGGGCGCTCGGAAACCGCCGATGCCACCTACTGGGTCAACCATTGCCAAGCCTGTTGCGCATTACAAGGCGACTTCTTCGTGATGGGCGTCAACGGCCCGTTCTTCCCTCAGTTCCGCGCTGAAGCCGACGCCCTTGAGCTCATCCCCGGGCGTGGACCCTTGAGCGCCAATGCGACGGCTGCACAATCCGAATGGATGGATTGGATCGCCGAGCGCCTGCCTGTCTGAAAGAGCATTCGTGTGCCGAGAACGGCATGCCTCGGGCATGCCGCTAACGATCACAAGATGACGGTTCTCTGCGGCTTAGCTGAACATTGCTAGTTGCGGTTGTAGCCATTGCGGGACATCAAGATTCGCTTCCAATGCGACTCCCTCTTGTCGATTTGGCTCTCTTGGGAGCGCCGGTCCATGACTTCGAGGATCGAGAAGCGGAGATCGCGCTGGCGATCTGTGGCCTTGATGCCGAACTCTTGGACCAAGGCCTTGTTCCAGCCGTGCCCGGTGCTCGAATACTGGCACCAGCGTCCCCAGATGCCGGCGTCGCCGTCTGCTTTTCCGACGTAGAGCAGGCCGGTCTTGCTGTCCGTTAAGAGATAGATGCCTTTGACACTGGAAAGAGCCGCACGCCAAGAGTTGTTGCCGCTGGCAACGACGCGGTCCAGGGTATCTTTGTCGATGTCCACTTGACCGAACCCAGGGAACTCTCCGTCTCCCAGCTTTTCTGCCAGAAGTTCGTGCACCACCATGTCTCCTGAGAGGGTCTCGCCTCTCAGATAGGAGGTGCGGCTGACGTATTTCCCCGTCACGAAGAGGCGTCCTTCTAACGCCAGTGTGCTGTCGATGCGTTCCAAGGTGTAGTCAACGTGGGGCGTTCCGTTGGCATCCACATCGGGCCTGCTTCCCACGGATCGGAAGAGGCCGGCGAACATCCAACGGTAGGTATTGGGGATTTGGACGAGGGACAACACCATGTCCCGGTCGAAGTTCCGCTGCCGCTGCCAGCACTGCCAGTCGTCAAACCGGCCGTCCAGCCAAACATCGATCGGATCCTCGATCTTATTGTTTCGGGCCAAGTGAACCTTGGTGCGAGCCGGCTCAAACGAGGGTTCGTAGAGCTTGATGAGGTCATACAGGAGCACGTGCAATCCCTGGCGGCAGTCTGGACCACCATCTTCCCACTGCCAAGCGCTTTTGAACCAGCGCCCGGAACGCTTCAGGGGAAGGGGCTGGCCCCTTCCGCTTGTGCCTGCACTGGTTGCACCGGGCGTGTGCGGCCACCACGTTCCCGGACACGTCTCGGCCCCCGTCTTGCTGGGCCAGCAGATGTTCGGCGGTGCACTGAAAGGCTTGAGCCTTGCGGGACTTCAGTCCCAGCTCTGATGGAGCTTCGAGCCACATCGGCAGGCCGCAATAGAAGCAGCGGCCAGACTGAGCATGGAAGGCGGATCTACGGATGGATTTGAGGCGCTTGGTCGTCATGGCTGGCTTCGGAATCGAAAAAAAGATTCCCGCGCCCCCATCGGGTGGACCTCGGGCACCCGGAGCCTACTGGCATGCGGGCACAACACCGACGCTTCTGCGACCGGCCATTGCTTTTTAGCTCACTCGCGCACTCGGAGCAAGTGGTTGGATTGGCACCCGAAAATCTTGTCAGCAGATCCTCTTGCGTAAATGGATTTATCGAGTATTGGTGAAGTAAGCCCAAGTCGGGCCCTTTCCTTTTTCCCCAATATCCGAGGAGGATTTTTAATGCGCAAGACCCTTTCTTTTTCTCTGGCCTTGGTGGCCGCTTTCTCTGCAGCTTCGGCGTCCGCCGCTGACGTCACCGAAGATCTGGTGATTGCCGCTACCTTGAACAACGAGTGCAGCCTGTTTGTCACGCAGTTGGGTGGCGGTGAATACAACGGCTTGGCCTCTGGGGCGCAAGGCTATTCCAATGGGGCGCTGCTGGTCCGTTGCAACCAAGGCACCGCTTTCAGCATCGTGCCCGGCGATGGATTGAACTATGGCGCCGCTATTGGCCGTCCCAATCACCGCGCCGTGTCGGATGGGACCGGGAACTTCGTCGCCTACGACCTTTACAAGGATCCGGGTGCAAGCCAGATCTGGGGACGTGGTGCCGACGCTTGGGAGGGCGTGGGAACCGGTGAGCAGCAGATGATCGGCATCGGCTACGCGTTCTACGATTTGAGCAAGGTGCCCGGCGGCACGTTCTCCGACACCATCGCCGTGACCCTGACTTACTGATCTTCAGCCGTTTTCCTTGAAGCCCCCGGAAATCCCCGGGGGTTTTCTTTTGAGGGTGGGTTGACAACTTTAAATGTTTTGGTTGGATCAAAGGATGTGATTTGTTTTGGAGGACTGATGTTGAAGCGTTTGTTGGCCATTTCGTTGTGCTCGTTGTTCGCCGTGCCTGCGTGGGCGGGCAATGTGTCGTTGTTTCCCACGAGCATCGTGGCGCCGGCTGGGCAAAAATCGGGGGCGTTGACCTTGGAAAACCATGGGAAAACCCCCGAGCGTTTCCAAGTGACAGTGCTGGACTGGTCCCAAGACCCCAGTGGGCAGGACGTGACCAGCCCCGCCACCGCGGTGCTCGCGGCACCGTCCATTGTCGAAATCCCGCCTGGGGCCCGCCGGGCCGTGCGGTTGGTGCGCACTCAAGGCGTCGGCACGCCGGGCTACTACCGCGTGCTGCTGCGCCAGTTGCCCCAGCCCTCCACGGCGGGCCAGGTGCAGTTGTTGATCCACCAGAACCTGCCGGTGGGGTTTGAAGACGCCAAGGCCGGTCCTCCGGTGCTCACGGCTCGCTTCACCCCCAACGGCCTTCTGCTGACCAACTCCGGGCCCACCGCCGCACGCGTGACCGCCGTCGGTCCTCAAGGCATGCCGGCGTGGCGCGAAGGGGCGCTGGGGTGGGTGCTCCCGGGTCAGAGCAAGCTGGTTGAGCTCAAGCCCGACTTGAAAGCCGCCTCGGTCACCGTCACGGTCAACGGGACCCCCGTCGCCGTCCCCGCAAACTAAGGGCAACACGTGCGGCGGGGAAGCGTCCTGGGCCTCGCGCTGGCCCTGTCCATCGGCAGCGCGCACGCGGCCATCCCAGACGGGGTGGAACCCGTGCTTGCAGCGCCCATCCTGGCCAACGGCCAGCCCACCAAGGACCCCGTGTTGCTCTGGCAGCAGAACGGGGCTTGGGTCGCGGAAGCCACGACGTGGCAGCAGCTCGGCGTGACCCTTCGCCCGGGCGAAGAGGGGCAGGACCTGACCGACCAAGCCTTGGGCGTCAAGGTGGCTTACAACCCCGAGAACGCCACGGTCCTGCTCACCATTCCCGCCGACCGCAAGCCAGCCCAGCAGCTCACCCGACGCGGCACCCCGGTTTCCCAGGTGTCGCCCGCCATCGGGGGCGTGTTGGTCAACTACAACCTCGCCACCCAGATCGCAGGCGGCCAACAAGCCACGTCCTTGGCACTGGACGCGCGCACCGGAGGGCGTTGGGGCGTGGTCTCCACGACGGGCCAGATCAACCAATCCCCCAATGGGTTTGGCATGCGCCGCGGCATGACGGCCTGGCAGAAGGACGACCTGCAGCGCCAACGGACCTGGCAAGCCGGCGATGTCTACGCCACGCCCCGCATCGGCCCCGTGGCGCTGGGCGGCATTCGCCTCGCGAAGGACCCGGCAGCCCTGGATCCGCTCACCCCGACGTGGCCCGTCCCGACCTTGGGCGGCATCGCGTTGGATCCGGGGCAGGTCAAGGTCCTGTCCAACCAAGCCGAAATCACGCGCCAGGACGTCAAGGCCGGCCCCTTCACCGTGGACGGTCGAAACGTGGCATTGGGAGCCAGCCAAACGGCTGTAGTGGTGCGTGACGCCTACGGCCGAGAAACCGCCGTTTCCACTGCGCGGCTCTACGTCGCCCCAACCCTGCTGCGCCCCGGGCTCTCCGCGTGGGAAATCGCCGCCGGCCAGGTCCGCGAAGACGAAAACCGCTACGGCACGGCCGGCGTCAGCGCGTCGTGGGCCAAGGGCGTCAACGACCGCTGGACCATCCGAGCCGGTGGCCAGCTGGACGAGAACGGCAAGGGCAACGTCACCGTGGGTTCCACCTGGGCCCCGGGCACTTGGGGCGTTTTCGATGGCGAGGTGGGCCGCTCAAGCCAAGGTGGAACGCGCTGGGCGGCCAGCTACGACTACCGCGGCCCCAAGCTGGGCGTTCGATTGGAACACGAAGAGAACGAAGGCTTCTGGCGCCTGCAGAGCACCTACGCCACACCCATTGCCTCGCGCACCCAAGCCTCCGTGTTCTACCGCCCGGATCGCCGCTTCACTGTGCGTGGCATCTACAGTGCCATCGACACGGGGCGCTCCAGCCTGGCCTTCGCTTCCTTGGGCGTGAGCGCGAACCTGGGCACTGCAGGCCAGGTGTCCGCCAACGTGCTCCGAGACCTCCAAGGCGACGATCTTCAAGTGTCCGCCAGCTACACCTACCGCTTCGGCAGCAAGGCCAGCGTGGGCGTTCGGGCCCGCCAGGCCCCAGGCCAGGATGCCCTGACCACCCGAGCGACCTACCGCACCGAGGGCGGCCTTCGCTTGGCGGCAGAGCACACCGAGGGCGATCAGGGCAGCACCCGGGCCACGGCGGATGCCATGACGCGTTACGGCGACGCCCGGATCATGGTGGACCACTACGACGGGCAAACCCAGGTGGCGGCCAACTTCTCCGGCGCCGTGTTCCTGGACCACCGCGGCGTGGCCTTCGGGCGACCCGCCTACGCCAGCTTCGCCGTGGTGGATGTGCCGGGCCAGGCGGGCTTGCCGGTGCGGGTCAACGGAGCGCCGGTCGGCCAGACCAACAAGCAAGGCCGCGTGTTGGTGACCGACGTTCCCTCCCTGCTACCCACCACCGTCAGCCTCAAGGACAAGGAGCTGCCGGTGGGCGTGGAGATCGGGGAGACCGAAAAGCAATCCGTGGCGCCCCGCCAAGGCGGTGTGCGGGTGACCTTCCCCGTGCTGACGCAGAACGCCCGGGCCTTCATCCTGACAGGTCCGATCATCGCGCCGGGCACCGTCGCGTCCACGCCGAACGAACAAGCCATGGTCGGCTACGACGGAGCCCTTTACCTAGAACACCCTGAGCCGGGGATGGCCGTCGAGGTTTCCGGCGTGTGCAAAGCCGTGTTGCCGTCGCCACTGCCGGGCGTGGACGAAGTGGCGAAGTTAAGGTGCAACTAGCCGCTCAGGTCTCCCTCGCGAGTAGGCGGCACCCCTAGCACCCTTGCCTTTGCAGCAATGACTGCGCAAACGGTCGACCCACAAGCTGGGCAAACCGCAGGCTTGAGAAGCCTCTCTGGCAAGATAGGAACGATGGCCTCGCATTCGCAGCGCAGCCCCAAGGCTTCGACCTTCTGCACCCGCCGCTCCGGGTCCCCCTTGATGGCCAAATAGCTCGAGTTGCACTTGGTATTCGGGCAGAAAACGGGCTTGTCCCCCGCTTGCTCGGCCGGGCCGAGAATGAGCACATGGCCGCAGTCGACGCATTTGCCCGTCGCGAGATCCTTGCTGGCAGCGATCAGCGTCGAGCTCGCAACCTCTTCCAGCTCAGCGATGAGAACACGGAGCCTTTCGATCTTCGGCCGTGCGTTCGTCAGATCTTTGCGCAGATGGAGAAAGCTCCCCAACGAGTTGTAGTAACTGCGAAACTTGCCCCAAGGAATGCGCTTGGCCTCGCCGATCGGCAAGAAATCCTTGTCCTTGAAAGCGGCCTTCAAGTCACTTGAGGCAAAATCGAGGTCTTTGGGCGGTGGCGTTACCGAGATGGAGAAGCTGGCCGTTTGATCAGAGTTCGGATCGAAGGCGGCCAGCATTTTGATGATCTGGTCCGGTCGCCACTCGCGAGCAAGCTCGGTGGAAACGTCTTCACCATATGCAGCCAAGTTCTGATACGCCACGGATTCCAGGCAGAATCGTAGTTCCAGCGCGGCGTAGATCAATGACGCGTCATCGCCCCTGCTGATTAGTTCTTTAGCCGTGCTTAAACGTTCCGCGATGTTGTAAAGGGCCATAATCAAAGGTTACTCGATTGGAACTCGGGATCAAGTTAACAGCCGCCTGTAGGCGCTATCTCACAACGCGATTGCCTAAATGCGTGGGCGGGACTAAAGTTCGTGGAGGGGGGGATGGCCAGACAAGTTGAGAAGGAGCGCCCAATGCCCATCAGGGCCGTGGTGTATGTCAGCGAGGCATCCGACGCGTTGCGCGGCGATCTGCTTGGCCTCCGGAGCGGCAAGCTCCAGGAGCTGGTCGACGACGCAACTCGATTTAACCGGGACGCAGGTGTCAGTGGGGTGCTCTTGTTCGACGGGACGCGCTTCGTCCAATACTTGGAGGGCCCCCCGGACGGGTTGGACGTGGTGTTCTCAAGGGTGCTCGGTGCTTCGAGCCATCACGACCTGATCGAGCTGCAAAGCGGGACGATCATGGATCGCCGCTTGCCTTATTGGCCTATGCGCTGGTTGCCTGTGGAAGTTAAAGAGCTGAGCGAGGTCGCAGTGGGCGACTGGACCGGTTTCAAGGTGCGGGGGGATGGAGAAGCGTTGAACGCAACGGCGATCGACCGGCTGCTGTTCCTAGTGAGCAGACGCGCACTGGTAGGAAGATGAACCAGTGGCGACCGCCTGGCCGCGCAAGGAATCCGCCCCCCTACGTGCAGCCCAAGTCTTCGTGGATCGCCGTAACAAGCTGTCGGAAGCGGTAAGGCTTCGGGAGAAATCGAACCGTCTCGGGCAGCGGGGGCAGCTGCGAGCGTTGAAGGCCAGACGCGAGCATGACGCGGGCCTGGGGTTGAGCAACCGCGGCTTCCGCCGCGACCTCCAGCCCGTCGGCGCTGTCTGGCATGTTGAAGTCGGTCACTACCACCGCGAACTTGGCGCTGCCGCGCAGGAGGACGAGGGCCTCGTCCCCGTTGCTGGCGGGAGTGACTTGGAAGCCCTGAGAGGTCAGGGCCTCGACGACGACGCTGCGGAGATCGTCTTCGTCTTCAACAAACAACACGTGGATCGGCATCTCAATGCTCTGGTGCGGGGAAGCAAAGGCTGACGCGGGTTCCCTTCCCAAGCTCGCTCTGGAGCTCGGTGAACCCGCCGGACTGGGCCGTGAAGCCAAACACTTGGCTCAAGCCCAGCCCGCTGCCCCTTCCAATGGGTTTGGTAGTGAAAAACGGTTCAAATACCCTGGCCTGCTGGTCCGCCTCAATCCCTGCACCGTCGTCTCGGACGCTCAAGCAGATGTAAGGGCTTTCACTGGCGTTGGGCAACGTAGGATCGCGGGTTTGCCGCGCAGAGGCCGTGATGAGGATCGTTCCGCCCTTCGGCATGGCATCGCGGCTGTTGCACACCAGGTTAAGGATTGCGGCCTCCAGCTGTGCTTTGTCCAGCGACAAGGTCGGAAGGCCTCGAGAAACCTCGACCGTCAATGCGATCGCGTCGCCGGCAGAGCGGCGCAGCAGCGCTTCGCATTCGGCCATCAAGGCGGCCAAATCGACGGCCTCTGGCACCAGGGTTTGGCCCTTGCCAAAGGTCAGCAACTGCCGAGTCAGAAGGGCCCCGCGCTCAGCGGCTCGCTGCGCCGTGTCAATGAGCTTGGCCACGCCCCCGTCTTTGACCCGCAGGCTGATGAGGTCCAGGCAGTTGGCCACGATCGTCAACAGGTTGTTGAAATCATGGGCCAAGCCCAGCGTGAACTTACCGATGGCCTCCATCTTCTGCGCCTGCAGGAGATCGCGCTGGGCTTGGAGCAGCTGCTCCTGCGCTTCGTGGCGCTGGGTGATGTCGCGGGTGATTTTGGCAAACCCCACCAGTTCCCCGTCTTCCCAGATGGGATCGATCACGACGCTGGCACGAAAGCGGGTCCCGTCCTGCCGCAATCGCCAGCCCTCGGCGACGTAGCGCCCTTCTAAGGCCGCGGTCCGCAGGTTTCGCTCTGGTAGGCCGGCTTGGGCCTCCTCGGGCAGGTAGAAGCGGGAAAAGTTGGTGCCGACCACGTCGGCAGCCTGGTAGCCCTTGATTCGTTGCCCACCCGGGTTCCAGGTCTGGATCACCCCGCTGGGGTCGAGCATGTAAAGGGCGTAGTCGGTGACGGAGTTCACCAGCAGGGCAAACTGCCGGCTCTCGTCCCTCAAATCGATTTTCGCTTTCGCTGGTTGGTTCATGGGTCATCCTCTCGGCAGGGCCACCGAAGGGCGACAGAGTGCGCAGTGTAGAAGAGCGACGGCCGTCATCCTTTTACGCCCTCTTCACAAATCGGGCGAGCCCTCGGGCCACACTGTTCAATCGTGGCACAACCACGCAGAGCGCTTGTAGGGAGAAAGTCATGGGATTGGACGGCAAAGCAGTAAGGGTTCTTCTTGTAGAGGACGAACCCACCCTCATGATGGTCTTGGAGCAGGCCATTGCCCAAGTCGGCTACGACGTCTCCAAGACGGCGGAAGACTTGCCCACAGCCTTGGCATGCGCCGAGGAAGCCGCTTTCGATGTGGCGGTGCTGGACGTCAACTTGAACGGGGTCGAGTCTTACCCCGTGGCCGATCGCTTGGTCGAGTTGGGGGTGCCGTTCCTGTTTACGACCGGTCTTGGGGCCAACCGGCTGCCCGAACGCTTCAAAGGCACGCCCTTCCTTGAAAAGCCTTTTCGCCTGAAAGAGATCGCCGCCGCCCTCCAGTCCCTTCGCCAGGAACTGGAGGTTCACTGAGTTTCCGGACCTAGCACCGGTCGGGACCTTCGGGTCCCTTTTTTTATTTCAGCGGGGCGGCGGTCTGCTGGTAGGTGCCCACGGTCTCGCTCACGCCCAGGATGTGGTCCTTCGCGGCCTTCAGCACCTCGTCCCGCGTCGCGCCAGCCTTTAAATCAAGCACGGTGTCCAAGGCCAACAGCTGGAAATGGTAATGGTGCGGTGGATCCTCGACCGGCGGTTTAGGGCCAAAGTAGCCTACCGAGCCTCGGCTGTTGGCCCCCTGCAGCATTCCCTCCGGTTTCAGCAGCCGTGGATCGACGGGCAGGCCCTCCCGCAGTGATTGTGTGGTGGCTGGGATGTTGTAGGCCACCCAGTGAACAAAGGGCTTGACGTTGGCCGCGTCCGGGTCCTCCATGATCAGCGCATAGGACTTGGCACCAGGCATCGGGCTCCAAGAAAGAGCGGGCGATGCATCGTCGTGATACGCGCTGAAGCGGGGAGGCAATGCTTGGCCCGAGGAAAACGCCGGGGAGCGGAACTCGAACGTGGCGGCGTTGCCGATCCGATCCTTGGCCAACGGGACCCCCGAGCCTTGATTGACTTGGGCCATCAAGGGCCCGCTAGGCACTGCCGCCGCGGGGGAGGCGGACGCTTGGCCTGGGCCGTAAGTCACTCTGTAGATGACGCCGTTGGCATCGTCGCCGACCAAAAGTGCACCGCCCTTCGTCATCGCCAGACCGACGGACCGTGCGATGTGCGCTTGGCCGTTGTCGACCAGGAAGCCGGTCAAGAAGGGCTCAAACCCGACCGGCTTGCCGGCGTTGAAACGAACCCGCACCACCTCGTAGCCCGACGCAGGCTTGCGGTTCCAGGAACCGCGCATCGTCACGAAGGCGTCCCCCCGGTAAGCTGCCGGAAACTGCTGGCCGGTGTAGAACAGCATCTGCATGGGGGCCGCGTGGGCTGTGTAGCCGAGCACCATGGGCTCGCTTGTCGCCGCCCATTGCTGTTTGCTGATCTGCCCTGGCGGTGTGCTCTGGGGATTCACCCCGTCCTTGCCCCAGATGTGGGGCCAACCATACTTCTTTCCTTTCTGAATGCGGTTGAGCTCCTCGGGCTGCTCATCGTTGCCCAAGTAGTCGATGCCGTGATCCATCCCCCACAGCTCCCCCGTTTTGGGGTCCCAAGCAAAGCCGATGGTGTTCCGCAAGCCACTGGCGAAGATGGAACGGCTCTTGCCATCCGGCGAGGACCTCAGCAGCGCCGCATGCTCGGGATTGGTCTCGTTGCACGCGTTACAGGACGAGCCCACGCTGATGTAGAGCATCCCATCGGGGCCAAAGGCCAGCGTGCGGTTGGGGTGCTGACCGCCATCGGGCAGGTCGTTGATGATCCGTCCCTCGGGACCCAACGTGCCGTCCGGGTGTATGGGGGCGCGATACACGTCGTTGGCCGTGGCGACATACAGCTGCCCGTTGGCGATGGCCAGCCCGTGCGCTCCTGGACGTGAGAAGACCACCTTCGGTTCGGCGTCCAAGGCTCCGTCTTCATTGGCATCCTCCAGCAACAGCACGTCGCCTTGATCTCGACGTGAGACATAAATCCGCCCGTCTGGTGCCACGGCGATGATCCGGGGATTCTGAAGGCCTTGCGCAAGGGGACGCACTTGGAAGCCGCTGGGCACCTTCAGGGCCTGAACGCGCTCGGGCGTCGCATCTACCTTGGCGGGTTTGAACGTATGGACGTTGGCTTGGACGTCGGTTCCGTCCCCCTGCTGAGCCAAGGCGAGGGAGGGGGCCAAGAAGACGAGCAAAAGCGCGGAACGGGTCATGAGGATGGCCTGGCGCTGAGGAGCGTTCAGCATCGGGCGGGAGCGGTCAATGGGCTGCGAATGCGTTGCATGCGCGCCGTTCACCACGAAGGCCATCGATCGCCAGGCCCACACATCGCCGGTCTCGGACGCTCCGGCGTTCGCCAAGCCTTCACTCGGGGATCGCTTGATCCGCATCCCAGCCTCGATACGGTAAGGCTTCGCCCGACACGAGAGGAGGACATCCATGGCAGAGCTCAAAGAGAACCTGTTGGACTGGCTGCGCGACGCACACGCGATGGAACAGCAAGCCGAAACCATGCTGAAGGGGCAGGCTTCGCGGATCGAGCACTACCCAGTGCTGAAGGCGCGCATTGAAGAGCACATTCAGGAAACCATTGGCCAGCGCGAACGGCTGGAAGGGTGCATCAAGCGCTTGGGCGGCTCGCCGTCGACCCTCAAGGACGTGATGGGCAAGATGGCAGCCTTCGGTCAGGCCGTCGGCGGCATGACGGCCTCCGACGAGATCGTCAAAGGCGCGATGGCCGGTTACGTCTTCGAGCATTTCGAGATCGCCTCCTACACGGCCCTGATCGCCGCAGCGAAGACGGTGGGCGATACAGAAACGGCCCGGATCTGCGAAGAAATCCTCGTGCAGGAAGAGGCGATGGCCGACTGGCTGGCGGCCCACCTGCCCGAGGTGACCGAGGAGTTCATGGTGCGCGATGCCACCCCGGGCGTCGAAGCCAAAAAGTAACCGCTGCGCCGCGCCGGCCGGGTTCACGCCCGGCCGACGCGGGCGGGCCTACAACGAAAGGCCCTAGGATTGGAGGCGGCTGGCATGCCCAGGCCCATCTGGAGTGGTTCGTTGTCCTTCGGGCTGCTCAACGTTCCTGTGTCCCTCATGTCCGGCGAGCGTCGCATGGATCTGAGCTTTCGCATGTTGGACGCACGAAACAAAAAGCCCATTCGCTACGAGCGGGTCAACGCCGAAACCGGCGAAGAAGTGCCTTGGAAGGACATCGTCAAAGCCTTCGAATACGACAAGGGCAGCTACGTCGTCATAGAGAAAGAAGACATCGCCGCGGCCGCCCCCGAGACGCACGAATCCATCGACGTGGAGGCGTTTGTCGACGCCGAGAGCATCGGGCTGAGGTTCTTCGAAAAACCCTACATTTTGGTGCCCGGCAAGAAGGCCGAAAAAGGCTATGTCCTGCTCCGAGAGACCCTGAAGGAAACCGGCAAGGTGGGCATCGCCAGGGTGGTCATCCGCACGCGCGAATACATTTGCGCGGTGATGCCCGAAGGCGATGCGTTGATCATGATCCTGCTTCGCTACCCGCAGGAGTTGGTGGCTCCGGACGAATACAAACTGCCGCAGGGTGGGGCGTCGGACTACCGGGTTGCGCCCAAAGAGCTCGAAATGGCCAAGCAGCTGATTGAGAGCATGACCTCTGACTGGGAGCCGGACAGCTACCAGGACGAGTTCCGCGAGCGCCTGTCCGACATCATCAAGAAGCGGGTCAAGCAGGCCGGTGCCACGACGACGTTTGAGGAACCGGAGCACCGCGAGGACTCGGCGACCAACGTGGTGGATTTTATGGCCTTGCTCCAAAAGAGCTTGGAGACCAACAAGCGCACCCCGGCGAAGGCAACGCCGGTGAAGACCGCCTCCAAGCCCTCCACCAAAGACAGCAAGCCTGCCAAGAAGGCCGCCGTTAAGAAGGCCCCAGCAAAGAAAGCCGCAAAGAAGTCCCCCGCCAGGAAGGCTCGAAAGAGCGCCTGATCACCCAAGGAGAATCCCATGAGCGACGACAAGAAGAACACCGGCAGCCCGGACCGCGACCGCATCAACGTCAACGAAGACTACGAGCTCCAGTATTGGACCAAGGCGCTGGGCGTGTCCGCCGACGAGCTCCGGGCCGCCGTCAAAGCCGTGGGCCCCACCGCTGCGGCCGTTCGCAAGCACCTGGGCAAGTAACGAGGAGCCGTCATGTCCTTGGTCGAATACCGCCGTAAGCGCCGCTTTGACCAGACCAAGGAGCCCGAACCCGGCAAAGCGCTGCCAAAAGGGCAGCGCGCCATTTTCGTGGTGCAGCTCCACCACGCCAGCCGCCGACACTACGACTTCCGCTTGCAAGTCGGCGACGCCCTGAAGAGTTGGGCCGTCCCCAAAGGCCCCAGTTACGACCCCAAGGTCAAGCGCATGGCCGTGGAAGTAGAAGACCATCCCGTCGACTACGCCAGCTTCGAAGGCGAGATCCCCAAAGGGCAATACGGTGGTGGGCACGTGGCCCAGTTTGATCACGGCGTCTGGGCCACCCAAGGAGACCCAGAGGCACAACTTGCCAAGGGTCACCTGCGCTTCGAGCTGTTTGGCACCAAGCTCAAAGGCGGGTGGCACCTGGTCCGCTCCGGCAAGCCTGCCCGTCAGCCGCAGTGGCTGTTGTTCAAGGACGACGATGCGTATGCGAGCGATCTGGAAGCGGACGATATGCTCGCCGATGTGTCGGCGGCCCCAACGACAGACATCAAGAGAGCCGGCGGCGGTAAAGCCGACAAGAAGAAGCTCAAAGCCCTCCCTGCAAAGCGTGCGCGACGGAAGAACTGGGCCAAGAAGGCGTTGGTCCTCCCCAAAGCGAAAGAGGCGGCTCCGCCTTCCGGCCCCTTCGAGCCCCAGTTGGCCAAGCTGGGGGACGCCCCACCGCAGGGCGACCAATGGGTCCATGAGATCAAGTGGGACGGGTATCGGATCCTGGCAACGGTCGCCGATGGGGCCGTCCGGCTCTGGTCCCGCAACGCGTTGGAGTGGACCGACAAGATCCCCGAGATACGCGACGCCGTGGCGGCGTTGGGCCTTACCTCTGCTGCCTTGGATGGCGAGCTCATCGCCGGATCGGGCACCAAGGAGGACTTCAACCTGCTCCAGGCGACATTGTCCGGGGAGCGGCAAGGCGCGCTGGCCTACGCGCTCTTCGACCTGCTGCACCTCGATGGCGTGGACGTGGCCGCAGCACCTCTGTTGGAGCGCAAGGCGCTCCTGCAGGAGCTGCTGGAGGGCCAAGCCGGCCATTTGGCCTTCAGCTCTCACGTCCAAGGCGACGGCAACGAGGCCTACCGCCTGGCTGGCGAACAGCACTTCGAAGGTATCATTTCCAAGCGCGCCGATCGCGGCTACCACACCGGCCGCAGCGACGACTGGCGCAAGACGAAGCAGCTGGCCAGCGATGAGTTCGCCGTGGTGGGCTATACGGCCCCCAAAGGAAGCCGCAGCGGCTTTGGCTCGCTTTTACTGGCCAAGCCCGACGCCAAACACGGTTGGCTCTACGTGGGCCGGGTGGGCACCGGGTTCTCCGACGCGTTGATCAAGGACGTGAGCAAGAGGATCCAAGGGGGAGGCAAGAAGCCGACGGCCTACGTGCCCACCGAGGACACCGATCTTCGCTCTGCCACGTGGTTCGAGCCGCGCTTCGTGGTGGAGGTGTTCTATCGCGGCATCGGGGGGCAGCAACTGCTGCGCCAAGCCTCCTTGAAAGCCGTGCGGGCCGACAAGGAAGTGAATGATTTGGCGGATTCGGATCGCGCCGCCCCGGCGAAACCGGCCCGTGGCAAACGGGCATCGGCGGCGTCTTCTGCCCGCAAGACCGCCGCAACGCCTCAAGTCGAACGCGTGCCCCCCAAACTGTCCTCCCCGAGCAAGGTCCTTTTCCCTGGCGACGGCTATACGAAGCAAGACGTTTGGGATTACTACTCGGCAGTGATGGATCACCTGCTGCCCGAGGTGATCAACCGGCCCTTGTCGATCATTCGCTGTCCCGCCGGCACTGGCAAGCCTTGCTTCTTCCAAAAGCACCACACCGCCGGGCTGGAGCTGGTGGACTCGGTCAAGCTGAAGGAGGACAGCGGCATCAACGCCCACTACCTCGTAGTGCGCGACGCGGCCAGCTTGCTGGAGCTGGTCCAGTTCAATGCCCTGGAGTTCCATCCGTGGGGAAGCCACGCGGAGGAGCCTGACCGTGCCGACCGGGTGGTATTCGATCTAGACCCCGGCCCAGATGTGCCTTTCGCGGAGGTAAAAAAGGCTGCCACTGATATCCGGAAGCTTCTGGCCCAACTAGAGCTGGAGTCCTTCCTGCGGGTATCCGGAGGCAAGGGCCTTCATGTCGTGGTGCCCTTGAATCCCGGGTGCGACTGGGACCTGACCAAGCGCTTCGCCAAAGGCTTCGCCGGCGCGTTGGCGCAGTCCGAACCGCAGCGCTTCCTGGCCACCGCCACCAAAGCCCTTCGAAACAAGCGGATCTTTGTCGACTACCTGCGTAACGGTCGAGGTGCCACCGCAGTGGCGTCGTATTCCCTGCGGGGTAGACCGGGCGCGCCTGTCGCGATGCCTCTGGCGTGGAGCGAGCTGCCAAACCTCAAACGGGCTGACGCGTTCACGATCAAGGACGTGCCGGGCAAGCTGAAACGTCGCCGCAAGGATCCCTGGGACGGCATCGATGCGTTGAAGCAGAACTTGTCGAAATGGGCCCGAAACGACTAACCGCTATCCCCGCGGTCGTGTCCGAGCCTAGACGGGCAGACGCGAGCGTCGTTGGCAGCTGCCGAGCACGTGATGAGCACGCGGGCTTGATGCCGGCTCCTGTCCAATGAGCCTCATGCAATGCGATGCTCCCGCTCCGACCCCGGTGACCGTCTGGACCATCGGGCATTCCACTCGACCTTGGGACGAGTTCTTACAACTGCTGTCCGCACAAGGCATCTCGGCGATCGCGGACGTGCGTCGCTTCCCAGGATCGCGTCGTTACCCTTGGTTTTCGTCCGAGCAGATGGCTGAAACGTTGCCAGCGCACGGCGTGGAGTATCTCTGGATTCCTGAACTGGGCGGGCGGCGCAAGGTGCAGCCGGATTCGCCCAATGGTGCGTGGGACAACGCCGCGTTTCAGGGCTACGCAGATCACATGGCGACCGCCGAGTTCGCCGGCGGGCTATCGAAGGTGCTTGCACTGGGGGGCGAACATCGGACCGCGCTGATGTGCGCGGAGGCACCGTGGTGGCGTTGCCACCGACGTCTCATCTCCGACCTGCTGACGCACCGGGGCCATGAGGTGCTGCACATCGTGTCCCACGCCGAACCCAAACCGCATCCGCTGAACCCGATGGCGCAGGCCGTCGGGCCAGCGCTTGTCTACCCACCGGCTCAGACGGAGCTGTTCTGAACCAACCAGTAGGGCGATCGCGTGTCGGGCCCGCCCGGCGCATTTTCTCCCTATCGAAGCTATGCGGACATGTCGGCTGCCTTGCAGTTGGCGCGCGCTTGCCGCACGGTGTTGTTGATAGACGACGGGCAGCCGCGCAACCCTGCCTGAATCGGCTTAGGCGGTCGTCCCTGGTCCCAGCTTCAGGTAATGGATCGGAGGCTGCCCCGTCAGAAAGTTGGCGTTCTCCTGAGGGATTCAGACTGGCTTTCGATCTTCATGTCTGCCATGAAGTAGTCTGGGATGGATGGTGAAGCGCAGGTTAGAAAACGATGCAAGGGGGAGGGGAGTGAGGAGTGCTCAGTATGATTCGCTTTGCAGCGCGCTCGATAGGATACATGGACAGCAAGCGCTGACGGATTTCGCCTCGGATTGGGGCCTCCACCGCAGTCCCAGCGAGGATGGCACAGTGGAGGTATGGAAAGGCGCGGCGATGGGGGCCGGCGTTGAGATCTTGTTGCTTCCGCCCGTGTCCGCTTCCAGCGACTGGGCCATCTCGACGCTGGTCACGGTCGGAGGCCGGGTCGAGCATGTCAGGCGGCGTCCGTTTCGGATCTGACGAAGAGTGGCTGCTAAACGCCTACCACGGCTTTCCTTGGTGCAGCCAATACTGGGTCAGCAGGGAGGCGGTGCGTCGGTTCGTCGACGTCGACGCCAAGCCAGGATCTGTCCCACCACGGCCGTGAGCAGCAGCAGGGCATTGGTCACCACAAACACCGTTGACCCCAAAAGTGCACTGTAGGCGGTGAACAGGGTCGACGCGGTCATCTGACCGACAAACAGCCATTTGGAGACCGTTTCCGGATGGGGAGACTGCCACTGTTTGATCATTTGCCGGACCAACGTGGCTATCAACACGGCGGTTGCAGTCCAGCCAAGAACATCAGGATGCATGGCCGCTCACCCGTCCTTTGGGTCGTGGACAGTTGAACCGTCTTGGCCGTGCGCCGGGCGCTTATGAGGCTCCTCAATGATTTCCTTGTTGAGGATGCGAACCTCGCCCACCATCAGCAGGCGCATGTCGCGCACGATGTAGTCGGCCAACGCCTTATCGGTGATGTCATCACCGGCGATGTCCAGCCGGAAGCCTTGGCCCTGAATCCCGCCCCCGTTGCTGAAATCAATCTCGAAATCAAAGCACACCCGCTTCTCCATGTTGCCCTCTCCATCGGTGAGACTGGGCGGCACTGAAAGGCCGCTTACTACGCTTAGAAGGCGATCATCGGCGTAAGGAGGGCAGCCCACAACTGGCCCCATGCCCGGATCTGAGGGCAGGCTCTCTGCCGTTCCCGCTTTCGGCGGTCGTAGAGTTTCATGTCCGCGCGATTGATGGTATCGGCCACCGATTCCGAGGGCCGACCAATGGCGCAACCGCCGGAAAAAGCGGATCGGTGCAGGTCAGCGTGGCCGAAATAGTGCGGCGGGCGTTGAACGATTTCTGACCGTGCCAGCACCCGTGGTGGTGCCCGTGTGCGACAAGATCCTGGCTTGCGGACACTACATCCACGGTCGCCAGTGGAAGCACCCGGAAACCCTCCGGGCCGTGTTTGAAAGTCGGCTCTACCTGCACCCGGCTGATCCGTCTGACGACACCGCAAGCGCTTGGAACTGGGTCAAGGCATGCTCGCCAGCGCAAGTGTGGACGCGCATGGGGGCTCCAACCCCAGCAGAGCTTGAGCGGGTCATACAGGCCGATACGAAGGCCCGAGATGCATTGCTTGCTCCGCGCTTGGAACTATCCGAGGAAGAAACGAGGCGATGCTTTGACGTTCGATTGATCGCCGGACTGGCCATGACCGTCGCCCGGAAAGGATGGCCAGGGGCGCCATTGATGCATGGCGCGTATGGCCGCCACTGGATCATCGAATCGACCGCGAGAAAGAGGGAAGATATCCTTCTGCAGGACATCGGATTGCGTGTCTGGGCCGAGACGATGGCCATGAAGGCCAATCGCGCCACCCAGCAGGCTGCATCCGATAAGACACGGGGCTCCGAAGGGTTCTTGGTGACGCACGAGGTGGGGAACTGCTGAAGCCGCTCCTGGGGCGCCCCCGGTAGCCGCTTTACTTTCGACGATTGCACGGTAGAACCTGGGGATGGACACGAAAACCACCCCCAGCATCACGGAGCTTCTCGAAACCTTTGAGCCCGAGGCGTGGGCCTCGCCCCCGACGTCGACCATCGCCAACCACGTTCAACGCACGTTGGGCGAGGGCGACCATCACCCTGCGCAGGTTCTCCAGGCTGCCGTGGCGTTTCTCCAGCAGCCGGTGGAAGGCGTGGACGGGTTTGGGGACCTGACCTGGGTCGCAGGGCCTGCCGAGCAGGGGTGGCCCTGGGTGAGGTTGGCGCTGGACTACGACGGCGAGAAAGCGGAGCTGGCGATGCTGGGGCCCATCACCCCGGAGAGCGTGGATGCCGCGCTTCACGACGAAAACAACGAACGCATCAGCGGGATCGTGCTGGACTACATCGATGAGCAGCTCGATGAAGAGGACCGCGCCGACACTCTGGCAGCCATCGCGATGGACGGGGTGGCGTTTCGCGAGCGCCAGCACCACGCTGAGCACCTCCAGCAGACCTGCGGTCGGCAAGCCTTCCTGGACGAAGCCGTGGAGAAAGGCGATTTGAAGCTGCTCCAGGCAGCATTGGGCCTGGGGGCGGCCGTCAATGCGCCGCGGATCGGCGGCAACACCGCGCTGCACGAGGCGATAGAGCGGGGGCACACGGGCTTGGTTGACCCCCTCCTTGAGGCTGGGCGCGGGTCAACGTCTTCAACCATGCCGGCATGACCCCGCTCCATTTGGCGTCCGACAAAGGCGGCACGGAAAGCTGCTTGCGGTTGATCGCCGAGGGCGTGGACGTGACGCTGAGTGACTTCCAGGGGCGAAGCCCCGTGGCACTGGCCCAGGGGAAGCCGGGGTTGAGCCGTTGAGGGTTTACAGTGGTCTCGCAAAACGGCAGGATCGGGGTTTGACCAACCCCAAGGGAAAACCGTGGCACTGACGCTCGAAGAAATCCGCAAGAAAAAGGCCGAAGCGGAGGCCTTGGTGGCCGAAATGGAAAAGGCCGAAGGCGACGCGCTGGCGGCCGAAGCAGTGGCCAGCTTTGCTGGCGTCTACGAGACCTTGCAGCAGTTTGGGCCGCATTACACGACCAAGCAGAAGAACGATCTGAAGGCGCTGCTGGAGCCGCGCCACGCTGCCACAACCAAGACGGGCACGAGCCGCCCTCCCAAGTTCCAAATCCCGGACGGCACCACCTGGGCAGGCACTGGCCGGCAACCCAGCGCTTTCCTCGCGTGGGCAGAAACCGCTGAAGGGAAGGCGTGGAAAAAGAAACACCCGGACCAAGAATGGCCGGCGCATCCGTTCAAGGCCTGATCGGATTTTCAGCGTTGCAGACAAAGCCCCGGTTTTCCGGGGCTTTTTTGTGGGCGTTGAACCAAGGCAAGGCAGAGCGGGGGCTGGGGCGGGAGCCCCGGCCCTGGGCCGTTCCTCCCCGGAGGGGGCTTTTCAGGCGCGGCCCCGGGCCGCGTTCTTTTAAAGTGCGTTGGAAAAAGGGCGGGTGGGGCCTCGGCTTCCACCGGGCCCGGTGCTGGGCGGGAAATGTGCTGCGGTTCAAGTTTTCCGGCGATCTGCGGCCCTTATGGCGGTTTTGATATTTAGTCGATAAAACGTAGGGTGAAAGTATTGCGATTTTTTTGAGGGGGCTTAGTTTGAGTGGGTAGTGAGGGAATGCCCCCTCTTCAAAGGTTTTCTAATGATTGCTTGCGCTATTGGCCGGTCAGGCTTTGTTGCCCTTGGTTATCGGGGGGTCTTCTAATGGCCCACCACCACGCCAGGCCCCTCCAACTCAAGTCGGGCGAATGGGGCGCCCGGGTGCCCGCCCCGAATGTTCGGAACGGCGACAGGCTCACTGTGGTTGCCCGGAGCGGCAGCTCCTGGGAAGCCGTGGTGGTCGGCGTGGTTTGGCAAGGCCCGGAGGCCGCGATTTGTCAAACCGCCCGGGGGCTCATGCGGTGTGGGTGCTGCGGGGAAGTGGGGCAGAAAGGGGCCTATCCCTTCTCAACGTATCCGGCAGAAATGCAGCGTTGCGACGATTGCGGGGGTTCGGCATGAAGCCCCCAGCAACGCGTCGCCGCCGCTATTTCGCCTATCAACGCCGCTCGGGGTCCACGTGCTACTTCGACAAAGCCATGCATGCCCACCTGCAGCGGTATCCGCACACCATCGGCCATTACCAGCTCACGCGCTTCCTGGGCACCTCCGCGTTGCTGACCGCTGAAGAGGCGGCCGCCCAAGGATGGATGGCCAAGCCCAGCCGGAGGACCGCATGACAAGGCGCTACGTCCTCTGGCCCTCACAAGCAGGGTTCGAATGAAAGAGTTGATTGAAATCGAGAACGCCGGTTACCGCCACCGGGTCAAATACATGTGCGACTCAGAAGATGGCTTTGGCGTAGTGACTCGCCAGGAATACAGCTACCTCAAAGATGGGATTGTGGTCTGGAGTCAAGAGTTTCCGGCGGGCGTTTCGTTTCGCGAGATGGCCCTCGTTTTTATGGATTCGGGGTTGTATGTAAGAGCAGACCTGAAGGAGAAGAGGAGGAGCGGATGAGCCGCTACACGCTACAACCCAAGCGGAACAACATGCCACTTGTGGAGACCATCCACGAAACGTGGATTGACGCGCCTAGCAAAGCCGCGTTTCAAGCCCTGGCCGCCGCGCAAGGCCTGAGCATGCGCGCTGCACTGGCCCAGCTCATCGAGCAACACGCCCAGATTCGAGAACCGTTTTCCCCTCGATGCCCGACGCCGTGGGCCGGAGAGGCAAAGGGGCGAGAGCGCTATAAAACCGCGCTTCCCAGTGTGCAGGTGGCTCCCCAGGTCGCCATGGCCCTGCTCATCGACGCCAACCGAATCGGCATTCGTCAGCCAGAAGCCGTTCGCCAGTTGGTCTGGCGATGCATCCACGCCAGCGCTTGACGAATCGGACTCCCTTTTGGGGGGGGGATGGAGCCAAGGACAGCCACGCGGACGCTGGGTCTGAAGCCTCGGCGCTGGGTCTTTCCTCCCCGAAGGGGGCTTTTCAGGCGCGGCCCAGGCCGCGTTCTTTTGAGCTCTTGAAGAGAAAAAGGCAACGTCAAAAGCAGCATGAAGCAAAAGCGCATTGGGGGAAGGGCGGGGGGGCGGGGCTTCCGCCGGCCCCAGCGCAGGGCGGGAAATGTGAGGCATTTCAGGGTTTCGTGTTTTCTGCGGTTGCTCGTCAGTTCTACACTTTAGTCAAATAAATGTATTGTTTTCGGGTTTACATTTTTCGGGCCTGTCGTAACCTGGCTTTGTAGGGAGGCAATACCGCTGACCTGAAAACAATGGGGTTTCCACCATGGGCATAGCCAATACAAGCATCGACCAGTTCACCCCCGCTGAAATCGAGGCCAACTTCAGATCCTTTATTGCCGAAGGCGGTGATCCAGCATCGCGAGATAATCAACAAAGGAACTTTTTGCAGCAGATGTTTTCCCACGATTACATTGACTCCATTCCCCCTGAAGCCGCATTGGCGGCTTGCAAGGTCCTGATGGAGCACGGGCTTCATCCAGATGATTGCGAACGTAAGATGGCTAGGGGCTGGTCGAGCCCGCTCACGATGGCTATAGGGGAAGGGAACCTGTCTGTTGTCCGGCTTTTCCTTGAGCATGGCGCCGATCCCAACCTGACGGATTTTGACCAAGGGGCATGCTCTACCCCCTTGGCTTTGGCTGCGAAGCGAGGTCAACAAGACATCTGCGCAGTATTGTTGGAGTATGGGGCAGATCCAAACGAGAGCACTCAGCAGAAGTTTGAGGGGCCGATCCCCAGCGTGGACCGTCGCGAAGAAGTGGGTTACATCGGCGCGCCAGATCACTTTGCGATTGGACCTCTCGGGAGTCCAGAGGCAACGCCGTTGCTGCTGGCCGCTGCCGGAGGCCATTCTGCTGTTTGCCAAGTGCTGTTGGAACATGGGGCGGATCCCGCTATGGCATGCAGGGTTTGGAGCTACGCTGGCGAAGATGTAAGTGAGGCATGTTGGAAGGAAACTCCTGAGCAAGCCGCAGATAGGTCTGGGCACACAGCAACCGCTGGGCTCATCCGTTCTCACATTCGCAAGACACTCCTGGAATCCCTGCTTCCGCGTGCCGACGCTTGGAAACCACCAGCTGGAGGCTTTGCCGCTGACGCTCAGCGTGAAGTAGCCGCGGCCATGAAAGCCCGTGGGCAGGTGGAGCAAACTCACGCCAACCAGCGGCTACGGGCGCGGTTTTAAAAGGATGGAAATCGGGAAGGGCGGCTGATTGGTCGCCTTTTTTGTGCCTGCAAGGGACTGTTGGAGAAAAAGGCAACGTCAAAAGCGGCTAGAGCAAAAGCGCATTGGGGAAAGGGCAGGTGGGGCCTCGGCTTCCGCCGGGCCCGACGCGGAGCTGGGAATGTGAGGTGTTTCAAGGTTTTTGTATTTTCTGCGTCTGCTCATCATTTTTGTTTTTTAGTCAGAAAAATGTAGGGTTAATCTATTGCGAAAAGTTGGTTTTCTTTTACCTTGAGATCAGAGAAGGGCGCCGATGCTCTTTAACCAAAGGAAACCCCATGTTGACGTTCTTTGCTTTTTGCCTCTTGGCTGGATTGGTCGCCGGATTGGCCATTGCTGATCGACTGGATGCGCTCTGATGAATACCCGCAGCCAAACCCAAGCGCCCGCCCGGTCCTCCGTCGCCACCACCTCAGCGCTCCTGCGATTCCTGTTCGACGCCATGTCGGGGATGGGGGCGGCCAAGCTGGGATGGGAGATGGTCACCGACCCCAAGGCCAAGCTGTCGGACATCGCCCTCGGCGTGCCGCTTTGCCTGGCTCCTCCAACGATTGCGGCCACCTGGGCGCTTTGCTTGTTCGGCATCGCCCAACACCACCACCTTTTTTGAAACTCGAATCCCTGACAACAACGGAGGACCCCGCTCGTGCGAAAACTTTTCAACAAACTGCTCAACATCGCCCTTTTTGGCATGGTTCTGTTCGCCCTGGACCAAGTCCCGGAACGCCTGGATCGCATGTCGCAAACCGCCCAGAACCTGGTTCAGCAGGTGGGCTACTCGGGCCCCATGCAGGGCATCCCCTCGGGCGTGCC
>Ga0247725_1000324_pt1 | contig 42000 bp, 45 predicted proteins | sample OKSTACKMCFT3sol_FD_183021 | JGI IMG/M metagenome (GOLD analysis project Ga0247725, IMG submission 183021) | Subsurface sediment microbial communities from gas well in Oklahoma, United States - OK STACK MC-FT3-sol | ecosystem: Environmental > Terrestrial > Deep subsurface > Rock core/Sediment...
GTGCGCCAGCTGACGACCGGGTTCGCGGCAATCAGCGGTAAAACAAAGGCAGTCTACAACGCCAGCGCCAGTTCGTTCGAGGAAATCCGGCGCGGAGCTTTGGAAGCGGAGGTCATCGACGACAACGCCGCCTTTGTGGAAATCTACATCCAGGCGGGCGGCAACGCGGCGAACTTCGTCGAGCTCTCGCTGGTCGGTCTCTACAAGGGCGACAGCGCCGTCTATCGGCCGGCGCCGGTCGGGGGCGATCCGGCGACGGCGATCGCCAATGCCGCCTATGGAGTGGAGAAGCTGTTCGCCGAGCCGAACCTCTTCCCCGATCCCGAGCTCCGGTACACCGGCATCGTTAGCGGCATGTGGACGGGCGTTCGGCCGGCCGCCACCACATCACGCGGTCGCCGGGCCATCGTTCTCGATGGCTCGAAGATCTCTTATCTGAACATGCCGGCGGAATGGTTCGGTGGTCCTGGGGCGACCTTTTCGGCCACGGTCACCGTCGAGAACGTGGTGTCGGGTGGCGGATATGGCGTCTTCATCTGGGTGCGCTTCTACGACGCGGCGGGCTCTGAAATCGCCGGCTCGGTGCAGCAGCTGTTGTCGTCCAACGTCACCAACCCGTCCGAGCAGGTTCTGAAGCTTGAGGGCGCGACGATCCCGGCGGGCTGCGCCACAGTTCGCTTGTATCTCGACACCAACTCGAGCGCCGGCACGTCCATGACGCTTTCGCGGATCGGGTTCTATCGCGGCGCGAAAGCGGACTATCGTCCAGCGATCGTGACGCCTGCACGAACGGTCTTTGTCGATGGCGCGACTGGGGCCGACAGTAATCTCGGGACCGCTACCTCGCCGTTCGCAACTCCCGAGCGGGGTCTAATGGCGCTGCGTCGGCCGGATCTCACCTATTCCGGGCGAATGGTCATCGCGGCTGGCGACTACCCGATGTCGTCGTTGACGCTGGGAACCATCTCGGGATCGTCTTTGGGGAATGCCTATGATCTCATAGTCGAGGCCGCACCGAACGCGCGGGTGCGATTCATCCTGGGCAACAAACTGGTCTCGGTTACAAAGACCGCTGGTCGGACGAACGTGTATCAAGCAGCGCTTGCCGCCGCCGCCGCGCCCGCGAATTTCGTGCTTGAGCACGATAGTCCGGAAGGGTTGATCTCCCTTGCCGAGCGCCACGCCCTGCACCTAGGCGAGACGCACCGCAGCCCTGTAACGCGCCTGCGGCCGGTCGCCGACCTGGCGGCCTGCGATGCCACGCCCAGCTCGCACTACTACGCCGGCGGCGTCCTCTACTTCCATGCGCCAGGCAGCTCTGACCCGACGACCTCGGGCAAGGAGTACTATGTCCCGCTGAACCAGACCTCCTGGTACCGAACCAGCGGCATTGCGACCGAGCAGGGCGGGCGCATCGGCTATGTTGAGGTTCGTGGCATCCAGGTCTGGTATGCGTACGAAGGGTTCCAGATGGGCGGCGTGTCCAGCTACAAGCTGATCAACTGCACGGCCGTGGGCTGCGCTGGCCGCGGCTTCGACGCCCTTGGAGCTTCGGGCGAAGAGGTTAACTGCCGTTCAATCGCGTGCGGGGAGGACGGATTCGCCTATGCGGCGGCCGATGGGTCGCCCGGCGTCCTGTACCAGGACCCTCGGACCCTTTGCATCAACCCGTACGCTGCCATGAACGGCGATGACGGCTGGTCCAGCCACATCCGCTGCAACGCCGTGATCATCGGGGGCCTGAGCGAGTACAACGACGACGGCGGGTTTATCCCAGTGCTTGGCGCTGAGGTCGTCGCATACGGGTCGCACGCCCGCAAGAACGGCCAACGGGCGGGGATCAACGGCGCCATCGGCGAGGGCTTCTCTGTTCGCCAAGCGCCGGCTGGGACCGAAGGCGGCGTCAACACCTGCCTGGTCGGCTACGATCTGATCTCGGAAGGCAACACGCGGAACTTCTGCGTGGGCGACGCCGGCGGCAACGTCACGCTCTACCGACCATTGTCGATGAATGCATCGTCGTTCGGCTATGCTTCGCTGAACACCGGGGCGGCCATGACGGTTGTCGATGGTAAGACCCTGAACGACGCCACGGCGAAGTACGGGACTGTCACCGTCATAACGCCAGCGGCGTTGACCTAACTAGAAGTTCTGAAAGAGAAATCGCTTTTCAGCGATTTCTCTTATCTTCTCCGTAGAAATCGAGAACTCGTCGTTAGTAATCCGCCAGTCTGGGCTATGAGCGCTTGTTACCTTTCTCACGCCGAACGAAATATCATTGGTACTTGCGTTATGCAGGGTCACTACAAGCCACCTGCAGCGTTCGATATTAAAGCTCACGGTGCCCGTCGGGTAGGCGAAGGCAGGGTCGGCGCTACCGATGACGAATGCGAAATCAGGACTGGACGAGAGCAGCAGGCCGCGTTCGTAGCATTGTATGAGGTTCGGCTCAAAGTCTCTGAGTTCAAGTCCTCTATCAGTTTCTCGCCATGAGCGGCTGATGAACCTGATATTGTTGACCCTTGTAAATCGACCGTTCCAGAAGCTGGCCACTTCAAAGCAGCCGCCCCAGCCATCTGAAAGCCCGTCGCCGTTGAGCGCTTGTTGGGCGAGGACGTAGGAGCAGAAGCTTAGCGCTACTGCAATCCCCTCATCCTGGCTTCTCCGTCCGTCGCCGACGCATCTCAAAACCGCCGGGAAGTGCTCCCGGAAAGCGTCTGCACCGGATCCAGCCGCCAATGCATATTCGCGATCGGTGGAGCCCGGCAAAAATGCAGCCCCGCCGATCGGGATAATTTGAGCCCTTGAGCCGGGCGCTTCGTACCAAAGCAGGTAGCCCTCTAATTCTGTGCGCTTCTCAATCGGGAAGGCGTCAAACAATTTTTGAAATTCGTCAGGCGTGCGCAACGGTCTTCGGCGCGTTTCGCCACTGACAAATGCTGCGAAAGCCCGGGCGGCGTTTGCTGATCCGGCTAGACCAATGGCAATCCGGTCGCTGGCGATAATCAGTTTCTGGGTAAGCGAGGTCGGCCTGCGCTGGTTCGGGTTCCACGTCGGCATACTCTCGACCAGTGGCAGCTGCTCCAGCGGTTCGCCAAAGGAGCTGACCATCGTGTCTGCTATCAGGATGGGGTGCGGTCCCCATCCGAAACAGGCAACGAGCGTCATTAAGCCAGTATCTCGTCGGCGATCGGCGGCATGAGGCGCTCCCTAGCTTAGGCGACAGCTAAGCCCTAACCGCGCGCCCAAGTCGAGCCCGCCGCGATGCGAACCAGGTTCGCACCATCACCAAAGCCAGGCCTTGTGGCCGGAGGTAGGAGCATGCAGTGGATCTCCCCACGGCAGTCGAGAAGTATTGGGCGCACTTCACCGCTGCTGCGGCCGGCGTGTGGATCGTCGTCAAGGCGCTCTGGGACCGCTGGGATAAGCGCCGGGCCGAAGCGGCGGCGGCCAAGGCCGCTGGGGCCGTTGTCGAGGTCGACCTTGCCCGCCTTACCCAGGACGCCGTTGGCAAGGCGGTGCAAATCCTGCGCGAAGAGGTCGAGCGGATCTCCGAGACCGCCGGTCGGCTGTCCGACGAGCTGGAGGAAGTGCGGGCCGAGGTTCGGGAGCTGCATCGCATGATCGCAACCAAGGATGCGGAGCTGGCGCTGGCCTACGGCAAGATCCGCCAGCTGGAGGCCGAGAACGAAGCGCTTCGCCGTCGACTGGTGGCCCTGGGTGAGAGGCCGGAGCTGCCGTTCCAGGCGGCGGAGATCGTCGCCGACGGCACGGTCAAGAGGATGGGGGAAGGCTGATGGACAAGGATCTCAACGCGACGGTCCAGGCCGCCGCCAGCGCCGTCAGTGGGCCGGGCACGCCCGACCAGGTCGCGGCGACCTCGAAGCCCGACCGTCTGCTCCTGGTCGCCATGGCTGGGGCGGGGCCGGCGCTCTGCGTCATGCTGGGCCTGGTGATCTGGATCTTGGGAAGCCGCAACTGGCCGGCGTCCGTCTCGCCCGCCCAGATCAAGGGTCTGACGTGGATCGGCCTCAGCCTGTGCGGCTGTCTCGCCGTTACCGTCCTCCGCCTGGCCAGCGGGCAATTCAAGCGGGCCGACGTCAAAGCCGGCCCCGCGAGCGTCTCCATCGGCTCGGAGTAAGAGCCGAACCTCGCGGGCGTCGCTCGCGGGCTCTCCCACCATAGGAAGTCACCATGAACACGCGAGCCGTGCCCGCGTGCGCCCTGGCGCTTATCCAGCGCTTCGAGGGTCTGCACGACGGCGACAAGAAAACTCCCGTCCTGGAGCCCCAGGCCGATCCGATCGGCATCTATACCGTCGGCTGGGGCTACGCCCTCTTCGTCGGGGGGCGGCCGGTCAAGGACCGCGAAACCGCCTATCGCCTGTGGCGTGACCGCTGGCCGGCCGGGATGGTCCGCGAAGACGCCGACGCTCTGCTAGCCAAGGAGGCCCAAGCGGTCTGCGACAGGGTCGTGAGGCTGTTCCCCACGACCCCGCTTACCGATGGCCAGCTCGGCGCCATGGTGAGCCTGGCGTACAACATCGGCGTGGGTGAGGTCGGCGGAGCGCCTGACTTCGCCGATAGCAGCGTCCGCAAGCGTCTGATCGCCGGCGACGTCCAGGGCGCGGCGGACGCCTTTCGCATGTGGAGGTTCGCCGGCGGGCGTGAGCTGCCGGGCCTGGTCGCCCGGCGCGAGGCCGAGCGGGCGGTGTTCCTGGGGTCGGCGCGATGATCGGCCCGGTTCTCGCTGCTCTCGGCTCGCCGACCGGCCGCCGCCTCGCCGGCGTCGCCGGCATCCTGGCCGCCTTGGCCCTCACCGTCGCCGGCGTCTATGCCGCCGGCCTCTCCGCCGGCAAAGCGAAGGTCTCCGGAGACCGCGACGCCTGGCGCCGCACGGCCGGCCAGTACCTGGCCTCGGCCAAGTCCTGGGAGAAGAGCTTCCGCAGCTCCGACAAGATCCGCGCCCAGGAGCGCTCCGACGCGGTCCAGGCGGTCGACGACGCCGGGAAGGCCTGTGACGCCCGCGTGGCCGCCGCGCGCCGTTCCTCGGCCGCCATCCAATCCATCGTGACCAGAGAGGTTCGCTATGACGAAAGTCGCTGCCCTGTTCGTGCTGTCGTTGGCTCTGGTGAGCTGCGCGACGCCCTCGGCCTCGCCGCCGCCGGGCGTTGAACAGCCCAGGCCCAAGGCTCCCAACCCCGGGATCTGCGCCCAGGTCCGCAAGGCCTCACCGCTGCCGGTTGGCGCCAGCGTCCCGCAAGCGGTGACGCCCGAAGAGCGGGCTGGGCTGTCGTTGTTCCTGACGTGGGTGGCCGAGCTGGTCGACCACGACAAGGCCGCCACCGAGCGGAATGAGCTAGCCCGCCGCGAAGTCTGTAGCCCGCGATAGCCTGGCGCTCGCCAGGCCGAACCACCATTGCCGCGCTCGCCTCCGGGCTAGAGCTCCAACAAGGCCCCCGTCGGCAGTCGCCGGCGGGGGCTTTTCCGTGTCTAGGCCAAGTCGTGGTGGCCCATGTGCTCGCCTTCAGCCTCCCAGGCGCCCATGAGCACGCCTTCGAACATCACGCGGCTCTCGTGGTCGCGCCAGACGACGTAGAGCGTCCCCTTCCGGTCGCCCAGCTCGACAATCGCGCGATCGAACAGCTTGCGATAACGGTAGGACTGGAGGCTTATGGCCGCGCAGGCTCGGCCATAGGTCGCCACCAGGCGAGCCTCGCGGCTCGTTTCGGTTTGGTTGCTGATAGGCGGCATAGCCGGGCAGGTGTCGGGGCGCGTCTCCCCGCAAAGTTCCTCGCGATATTTGTAGTCGGTCATGGGGCCTTCCGTGATCAGAGGCGGCACCCTAGCAGTCGCGTGGAGCCTGCACCATCGAGCGGCGGATAGCCGTAGGCGGCCGGGTCTAGGCCCGCTTCGTTCAGCACCGTCCTGATCCAGCGCGCGCGGCCTTCGAGGTAGTCGAACACCATGCCGTAGTGCGCGTAGGACCCGCCGAGAACGTAGGATCGGCACGCCCGCGCCTCGCACGCGCATTTTAGCCGTTTGGTCAGCTCGCCGATCGGCGCGTTGAGGTACTTGCGCCACGGGCCAAGGAATTGCGCCTTGCTATGGCGCGCCTCGCGCCCGCAGGCCTCGCACTTCACGGCGAGGTCCCAGCCGTATTCCAGCACCTCGACAAGACGGTAGTCCATGAGCCCGCGGCCGTTCGCTGTTCTCGCTCCGTTCTCATTTCTCGAGGCGAGGAGTCAAGCCGCCGGCAATATAGTCTGGCGATGTTGATCCGTTAGAGTCGGCCGAAAAGTCCAAGCGGGCCGGGGCGTGAACGGAACGGGAAAGTTTGAACGGACCCGTGATAAAACAATATCTTCCATCCCACAGGTCGGCGGTTCGATCCCGCCCCCCGCCACCAGGACGGATTTCCCGCAAACGCTTGCCTCTGTTGATGTTCTCGGCGCGGGCCGTTGAGAACGAAATGAGGCCGTTAGAGTCGCGTTAGAGCGGCCCGTTAGAGTCTGTTCCTCATAAGTCCCCGTTCGCGGCGATCAGACCGCGCTTAATCTGGGCATTGCGGGCGACCTGGCTATCGCGGGGCAGGTAGTGGCTCAGGATGTCCGCGACCGAGCTGAGCGCGTGACCTGTGATGGCGGCGATTTCCGCGTTCGTGCATCCGGCGCGCGCGAGCTGCACGACACAGGAGTGCCTCAGTTGGCGCAGCAGGCGATAAGGTCCGCCCTTCGCCAAAATCCGCGTCGATCGGACATAGGCGAAGGCCTGAGATAGCTCCTTCTCCAGCCAGGGCCGGCCGGTGGCCTCGTTGACGAAGAGGTAGAGCGAGCCCTCGACGCGGCAGGCCTCCAGTAGGCCGGCCAGGCGCTCGCTGATCTCGATGTCAACGCCCGCGTCGGTCTTAGACTGTTCGAAGCTGAACGTGCGGCGGTTGGCGCTGTACTGGCGGCCAAGCTGGAACAGGCACACGTCGGTCAGGCGTTGGCCGATCTCCCATTCTGTCCAGATCATCGCCGCTAGCGATGGGCGGCCCGCGTCGATGCAGGCCTCGGCGTAGAGGGCGACGTCCTCCAGTTCCCAGATCGCGACCTTGGACTTAGGGATCTTGACGGTGATGTCCTCGGCCGGGTTGGTCGAGATCCACTCAAGCTTCTTGGCGTAGGCCAGCAGCATCTTGAGTACGGTTTTGAGCTGCTTCTTCGTGGTTGGCCGATCGTCGTAGATCGCCAGAAAGGCCTCAACCTTGTCGGCCTTCATGAGGGCGACGGGCGGGTGACCGATGCTGGCGGACCAGGCCTCGATCAGCTCGGCAGCCTCGCTGTAGTTCCTTTGGGTCCGAGGCTTGTTCTTCTTGAAGCCCTGCGTTGCCTGCCATAGGCGGTTGAGGGCCGGCAGCGATTTCGGAGGCCACGCGGGCGCGGCCTCCGGATCGCGGGCCGTCATCTTGTCGTACAGCGCCTTGGCGTCGACCTGGATGCGCTTGACTTCGGCGGCGTCGGTCAGATCGCCAGTGCGCTCACCTTCGATCGGCAGCGGGATCGCCGACAACCAGCCGGAGGGCCGCTGTTTGGCGGGGACCTGAAAGAACACGCGATACGTCCCGTCCTTTCGCGCCCGGAGCGTGACGTACTTGCCTAGCTCTAGCTTGACGGATGGCATCGGGGTTGACGTTCCAGGGGTCGGCGTCGGTGTCGGCGGGAGTTGCATCCTTGACCATTCCGAGTGCTTTGAGAACGGCGTCACGGTCGAAAATCGCCTCGTGGCCGCGATCGACTGGCGCGGGCATGGTCCCGGCCTTCCTGGCCTGCCACAGCTTCTTCACGCCATAGCGAGCCAGGCGGCAGACCTCCGAAGTGTAGATCCGGGGCGGTAGCGCCGCGATCTCCTCGGCGGTGAAGGGTGCGATGCCCATTGCTAAGCCTCCCCGATGGTCGGAGCGACCGGGCCGGGCGCGGGGATCATGAAGTGTGACGGCGGCGACGTGAGCACGTTCGTGACCACGGGGTAGCCATACTCGGTCACCCAGGCTTGGCGTTTGATGTCCCACCAGTACCCCACGAGACGTTGCCCGTTGCGCCAGAGGTCTACTTCGGTCCCGTCGAGCGGAGCCTTGTCGATCGTCTGCCAGTGCGCCTGGGCCAACAGGGGCAAAAGCCTCTCGGGCTGGGTCGCCTCGATCCAGCGCGCGTTGGCCGTGTGCTCCTCGTGGCGGTTGCCAGCAATCACAACCGCGCCTCTGATCTCGGCGATAAACACCTCGTTGGTCTCGATCGAGGCTCCCACCAGATCATTTTGTCCCTGGTAGTTCGACGCTTCGTTCAGCAACCAGAGTCCTGGCGTGGTCGACGAGGCAAGCTGTAGCAGCTCCTGAAGGCTAAGGGGTCCCACCATCTATTCGCCCTCGCCTTCGGCGCGGTCAGGCGCGCGAGAGAAGGCCCAGGTGCAGACGGCGCAGACCGCGCCGGCCACGTCCCACGAGAGCACCAGGGCGATGTCGACGACTTGCTCCGGCGCACCGATGCGCAGCGCCGCGACCACGGTGTTCAGCAGGACCGTCGCGCACCAGAAGAGGGTGACACCGGCGCAGATCCGCAGCGCGAGCCGCTGAAGATCGCGCTTCCGGCGGGCGGCAAGGACAACCTCGCGCGCCCTGTAGGCGTCGGCCTCCTCGATCGACATCGAGACCAAGCCGGCCTTCGTCCAGACTTCCGTCTTAGGCATTACCGGGCTCCTCGATGCTGCTGAGCGTCATGGCGGCGTCGCTCGATGCGACGGCCGTCCTCGGGGGTGCGAACCGGGTTCGCGGGTGGCCGCGCCGGCGGCGGGATCTTGCGGTCCGGAGGCACCGCAAGATCCCGCTCCGCCCCGGCGAGGGTCGCCAGGACGTGCGGGATCTTGCGGCCGTGGTGGCTGGGGAACGGGCTGGTGAAATCCTCCACCGTGACCAGTCCCTCCCGGTGCAGACGATCGACAACCCCAGGGTTGATCTCGCTGCGCGGGACGGGTGCGCGCAAGGCGCGGCGCAGGGTGGCGAGGGCGAGTGGAGACAACGGGGTCATGCCGCCCTCCCGATCGTCGGGGCGTTGGCCTGGACCGAGGCCAGGGCGGACTCCAGCACCTGGCGCGGACGGCCATCCAGCCAGGCCCAGCCGAGATAGATGTGTGGCGCGCCGTCGGCGGTCAGGGTGAACACCGAGACGCCTTGCAGCTCGCCCCAGCCGCGCACGAACAACGGCGCGTCCTGGAGCTGGATTGGCCGCCCTTGGCGGGCGGTGTGGACCGCGCGGGCGAGGTCCCGCAGGGTGGCCTTGGAGACCGGCTTGGCGTTGGGGCGGAGAGGTTCGCGCACGAGGGCGAACCGGACATCTTGAGGCATGACCGGGCTTCCGAGGTTGTTGACGAGCTGGGCGAGGGCCGCCGTGTCCCAGGACGGGCGCGGCGGCCGAAAGGTGTCGGCGACCAGCGGCCGAGGCGGCAGCAGAGCGGCGATGCGGGCGGGGTCGGGGTGCGGCGCGCCGGGGATCATCGTCCACCCCCACGGATGAAGTTGGTGAAGTCGGAGAGCGGCAGCGACCCGGGAGAGCCGAAGTCCTTGCCTCCGCGCATCGGCTGAGCCTTGAACAAGATCCGGCCGCCGATCGCGCCCTGGGCTTCCAAGATCCGGTGCTGGGTCGCCGCGCCGGGATGCTTCTCGACAACATCGCCCTTGCGGATCACCAGCAACACTTCGTCATCCTGGCGTTTGGCGCGGCTGACGTCGTTCAGCGCGCCCGACAGGTCGCGGTAGACGATGTCCGCGTCCGGCAAGCCGTTGAACACTTCGTAGTGCTGGAGCATGAGGTCGCGGACGCCGTTGGCCGCGCGCCAGAGCATGGCTTGGGGCTCCTTCCCCTCCGGCCGGTAGTCGCCTTTTTTGCCGGCGGCGTGCAGCAGGCGGGCGGTCTCGACCGTATCGCCCGAGTGCTCCAAGACCCCGACCAGCGCAGCGATGGCCGACAAGGCGTCGCCGCGCAGGATTTCCTGATACGCCTTCGCCGCAAGGTCGGCCGCGCTCTGCCGGGTCCAGTGTTCTGGCTGGCCGTGGGTGCGTCCCATTTCCTCGCGCAGGCTGGTCAACAGCTCGTCGAACGCGTCCTCGTCGTCGGTCATGTCCTGGTCTGCCAGGACGGCTTCGGCGTCGGCTTCCGGGCTTTCAGCGGGCTGGGGGGCGGACGCCATCGGCTCGACGTTCAACCAAGGCGTCGTATAGCCGTCGGGCTCGTTGTACTCGCCCAGGCGGTTTCGCGCATCGAACAGGATCTCGTCAGGGATCTGAAGATCGCCCTGCGCCGTGAACGCAACCGGGTATGCGGCGCGAAGCCAGGCGTACGCCTTCTCGCCCCACATCACGTGCCACCCGCTTTCGCCGCCGCTGTTGACGAAACGGATCAAGCCGGCGGCCGTCAGATTGCTACAGGCGGCGTCGAGCCAGTACGCCCCTACACGCGCGGCGCGGCCGGCGGTCAGCACGTTCTGGGTGACCATCTTGTGGGTCGCTTCCAGGAACACGAGGCGTTCCCGATTGCCGAGGGCCGGCGCGCCCGCCGCTTCGGCGGTCTCTGGTTTGGCCTCCGCCTCGGCCGTCTCCTCGGCCGCGATGGTGAGGCGGTCGACCTCGGGCCACTTCAGCCACTTGGTAGCGTAGCGGTCGCGGCCCTCGGTGCGAGGCGGGAGGGGCTTGAGCGAGACCAGCGCGCGGGCTTTGTCCAGGTCGCGATCAAGGCCGCGCTCCGCCATGACCTCCACGGCCTTGGCGGAGATTTCCAGCCAGGTTGTGCAGGAGTCCCCGTAGGGACCTTTGGCCGGTTCCTGGTGGATCGCTCCAAGCCCCTGGCGGACGAGGCGCGGGCCGATGATCGAAGGATAGCTGTCGGTGACCTTCACCCAGCGCGCCCGGTGAGGATGGCACCCCTTGTTGACGAGGTAGCGTTCGTACGCTTCGGCGATGATGAGCAGCAGCTCCTCGTCGTACTGGATCTTGGCGGCGGGCGCCCCTGGCGCCGACTTCGCGCCCGTCAGCTCCTCCAGGTCCATCTGGTTCGGATCGACCTCAGCCGGCGCCGGCGGCCGGAAAATGTCGCGGACTTCGCGCCAGGTCAGCTTGCCGTCGCGCCATTCGGCCTTCTGCGCGTCGGTCAGATCCTCCAGCGCCTTCAGGCGGTCGCTGACGGTCTTGCCATCGACGCCGGTGGCCTTCCCGCACGCCCGGGCGCTGGGGTAAAGCGCCGGGATCATGGCGCGGTAGGCCAGGGCCTCCTCGTAGGTGGTCAGGGGCTCGCGCTGGCCATTCTCGACGACGGCGATGTAGGCGGCGTAGGCCTCTTCCTCGGCCTGCTCCTCGGGCGTGGCGTCGCGCTCGATGTACGGGAGGCGCACGGGGCCGCTCTGATCGCCACGCGCGAGCCTGCGCTCGTTGACGATGCAGGCTGCGCGCCAGCGCCGCTCACCGGCAGAGATCACGCGCAAGCCGTCCTCACCGACGGGGCGGACAACCAGCGGCTGGAGGATGCCTTTCTCGTCGATCGTGTCGGCGAGGCGCTCAAGCGGCTCCTGTTCGAACTTCTTTCGGGGCTGCTTCGGGTTCGGCTTCAGCTCGCTTGTCAAGGCAAACGGGACGCCGCCGGCGGCACCCGGGTCCGCCGCACGCGCCATGGCGTCCAGGGCCTCGCCGCCGGCCCTGGTTAGGAACCACTGATCCGGGCCTTCCTCCTCCGGTAGGCGCGGATGCAGACCGATGAGGCCCTCCGCGTAGAGCTTGGGCATGTCGCGCTTGACGTTGGATGGCACCTTGCCCGTCGCCGTGGCGATCTCGGCCGAGGTCGCGCGGTCCACGGTGTTCAGGTGCTCCAGCACCGTCAGGTGCGCGAGCACGGCGGGCGTGATGGGGTTGGCTGCGGTCACGAGAGGGCCTCGGTGAAGCGGTGAGCGGGGAAGTAGCCGCCGTGCTTGTCGGTCAGGATCGACCCGGCGGGGCTGACGTGCCGACAGACGACCCGGTCGCCCTCCTTGAAGGGCGGCTTCTGTCCGCCGGGCATGGCGGGCGTCGAGACGACGGCGAGGACCTGGCCGGCCCGGAAGCGATGGGGCTGGGTCATCGGGTTTCGAGCGTCCAATCCCAGCGCTGGATCTTGGCCAGGCCGATCTCGATTTCGCCCTTGGTCAGGCCTTCGACGAAGGCCAGGGGCTGGAGCGTGCCGGGCTTCAGCTCGGGCGCGGCCGTCTTGGGCATGCGCGCCAGGATGGCCACCGACCCCAGCTGGAGAGCGCGGGGGATCAGCTCGCCGGCGTGGCGCTTGAGCATGTCCGCCAGCTCGTGGACGGCGCGCTCGATGGTCGGTCCATAGAGCGTCTGCTCCAGGTTCGGGCGGACCGAGAACGGCGTGTAACGGATGCCGACCACCCGACCCGGCCGGAATGGCGAGGGCGCGGCCGTGGGGAAGTCGACGACTTGGGCGGCGGCGGCCATTAGTTCGGCCCTCCGCATCCGTGCAGGATCAGCACCCAGAGGCCGATGGCCATCGGGATGGTCGCGACACGCGCCCAGGCGATGGCCCGGCGGGTGAAGGCCGCGCCTCGCCGGTAGTCCCAGCGAATGTCGACGAAGGGTTCGCCCGGGGCGGCCTCCCATGCGAACCCGGTTCGCGCCGCCCGGGTCATTGGACCGCGCCCCGGGAGCCGGAGTTGTTCGCCAGGGTGGCGGCCAGGTTGGCCACCAGCTTGCGGGCGTGGGTATCGAGCTGGCCGAAGTGGCGGGCCAGCTCGGCTCCGCCAGGCGCGTCGGCCAGCGCCATGAACGGTTCCAGATCGGCCGCGGCCTCGCCGGTGTCGTCTGCCTGGGGCAGGCCTTCGAAGAAGAACGCGGTGTTGGTCTTCAGGAAGTGCGCGGCGGCGTAGAGCTTCGAGGCGCTGATGCGGTTGGCCCCGCGCTCGTACTTCTGGACCTGCTGGAAGGTCAGCCCCAGGGCGTCGGCCAAGGCCGACTGGCTGAGGTCCAGCGCCTTGCGGCGGCGGCGGAGCTGGCGGCCGACGTGAAGGTCAACGGGGTGAGTTGAGCGCGCTTCCTGCGGCGCGGCGGCGGCAATCGACATGGGCGTCTCCGTGCCTCCCGCCGATCCCCAGTCGCTTAGAGCCCGGGCTGGGGCCTTAAGCCGGCGGACGATCCGACGACGAGAGTTGCGTCATGGATCGGCGAGAGGTTGCGATAATGGATGGAAAATTTGTCCATACGTCAACGCTGATTTCCATATTGCGATTTTGTCCATGCCCATTTCCGCGTTTTTGACTCGGCGCGAGCGCAGTCTTGACGGTGGCGCACGCGGCTCCCTTGAATGCAGCTTCGGGCTGCGCGGGAGGCGACTTTGATCCTGAAATTGTTGGGCTTAGTCGCCGCGCTATCCGGCCCCCTCGGTGGCCCAATGATCGAGTTCGATCCGCAAACCGTGACCTGGGCGCTGACCAGGGGAAAGGGTGTGATTGAGGGCGAGGCGTTCCTCAAGACGCGCGGCGGCGACGTGAAGACGTGCGCCGGGAGTGAGGTCTCGCTCATCCCTGATTCGCCCTACGCACGGGCAAGAATGCAGCTGCTGTACGCGAGCGAAGAGAAGGGCCTTCTCGCCCCCCGGCCCAGCCTAGCCCAGCTACGGCCAGCAGATCCCGACTATGCCCGTGCGCGCTTCAAGGCCACCTGCGATGCGCAGGGGCATTTCAAGTTCATGAGGCTTGCGGCGGGTCGCTACTACGTTGTCACCGATGTCATTTGGTCGGTACCGACGCGCGATTGGGGCTCCCGCTACTCAATGGAGCCGCAAGGCGGAAATCTCATGCTCAGGGTCGATGTGTCGGAAGACGATCCGCAGACCGTGATCTTGACTTACTAGCGGAGGCGACGCGTCGGTAGGTCCACCGCGTGAAGAGCCTTCACGCTGGCGCCGTCGTAGCGCACTTCGTTGTCCTCGCCCCGGGGCGGATTGTACTGCCACGCGTAAACAAACCCATCGCGTTGAGCGCGGTAGTTCTTGATCACGGCGGAGCCGTCTTGAAACTCAATCAGGCAGTCCTGGCCTCGGCCTGGTGGCAGGCCAACCGTGACTACGACCGCCTCGCCGGCGAAGTAGCGCGGCTCCATGCTGTCGCCGATAATCCGCACCACCATTAGGTCGCCAAGGCCGTTCCATAGCGGCGGCGCATCCACCCACTCGATGACCTGCCCGGCGTTGATAGCGATCCGCTCGCTGCCGCCTGCTGCCGCATAACCGTAGACGGGGATGCGCCGTGGCGGGGACGCGCGGCGAGAGGACAAGGTCTCCACGACCCCCGCCCGGTCCACGGACTCCCCAAAGAACTGCTCGATCTTCACCAGCTCGTCGGCCTTCAGGCGACGATCGCCCTTCAGCAGCTTCGTCATGGTCGAAGGGTCGATGTTCAAGTGACGAGCCAGGTCGGCCTGCGAGCGCTTCATGCTGCGCAGGCGCGAGGGGATTTCGGACATTTCCATAACAGCAAGCATGGAAGAAAATTCCGTGGACCGTCCCTTGAGCTTTTTTCCAAATCAGTTCAGCCCAGGTGTGGAGATTTCTTCTAGACGGATTTTCCACAATGGCAACGTTGGAGACGACATCGGTCGACACGCCAGCTGCGCGTGCCGTGGGCCTCCTCGGCTTGACGGACATCGCGCACGCCTGCCGGCTAACCACGGATGCAGTCCGAAAGTGGCTGAAAAGCAAGGGCGGTCTGATCCCCGCGCAGCACCAGGCCGCTGTTCTGGCGCTCGCCCAGGCTAAGGGCAAAGAACTAGCCCCGTCGGACGTGATCGCTGGTTGGGGTGAGCCATGAACCGCCTCGATCGCCTCGCCCTTTGGCGGGATCTGTCGGCGGAGTGTGCGAACCTGGTTCGCGACCACGAGGCCTCGCTGACTGTCGATGCCGACAGCGCCTCGGCTCGGCTCGACATCCGCTTTGCCGCCCTGCGTGGCCTGGTCAACGGCCTGTCGGTCGGCAAGTGCCCGGTGGCTACGGCCTGGGAGGCGGCGGCGGACTTCCTGCCGCTGGCCCGCCTGTTCGTGGCCGACGACACGACGCCAGCGGTGAAACTGCAGCTTGGTCCCAAGGTGATCCTGGCGGCCGAGCGGCTGGCGGCTGAGCTGGAAAAGGGCGAGCGCCAGCGCGCCGACGTGTACGGATGAGCCGCCCGTCGCGCCTGGAAAAGGACAAGGCGTCGCTGCGGGTGCTCAAGGCCAGCCGCATGTCGCCGGCGTCGATCGCGTCAGTGCTGGGGCGCTCGCGCAGCTGGGTCGAAACCCAGCTTGAGGAAATCGCCGCCGAGCAGCTGGCGGGGGTCGAGAGTGTCGAGGCGATCGAGGCCGAGGCCAGCGCCGAGGCGGCCCAGCAGGAAGAGCGGGAGCGCGCTGCCGAAGCCGTCGAGAGCCTGGGCGAAGCGGCCGAGTTCGATCGGGCGCCCGTTGCGGCCGTCCGTCAGATCCATGCCGCGCCGCGCGCCGGTCGCCACCAGCTGAGGCCCGTCACGGCGGACGTCGTGCGATGGGCTCGCTGGTTCCGCGCGGCGCGCTGGCCGGTCGCCGAGGTCGCCTATCTGTTCAACCGCGACGAGGACGCCCTCGCGGCGGCGCTGGTGGATGCGTGACCAGCGGACTGAACGCGCAAAGCTTCGGGCCTGGCTTGAGCACGTCGCTCAATACGCCATCGACTGGCTCGACGAGCTGGACGCCGATGACGTCGACCTCGAAGACGACGAGCTGGGCGACGACGCCGCCCTCAGCTAGGCCGGCCGACCATAGGGCGGTGATGGCCTCGCGCCTCGGCCTGGAGGACGAAACCGACTTCTACCCGACCCCGCCCTGGGGTGCGCGGGCCGGAGCCGAGTTCGTGCGCCGCCTGGACCCGGCCGCGCGGTCGGTCTGGGAGCCGGCCTGTGGCGCGCTGCACATGGCCCACGGTCTGCGCGACTACTTCCCGACGGTGTTGCTGAGCGACGCCTATCGCTATGGCCCCGGCTACCCGCTGTTCGACTTCCGGTCCAATGCCGCCCCGCCGCACCGGGCGGGCTGGATCATGACCAACCCGCCGTTCATGGACCTGATGCAGTTCATCCGCATGGCCTATGCCCGCGCCGAGCGCGGCGTGGCCCTGCTGATGCGCGCCGGCGTCATGGAGGGGATCAACCGCTATCCCCTGCTCTACGCCGGTGGCGAGTGTCCTCTGACGATCTTCGCGCCGTTCAGCGAGCGCCTGCCCATGCATCGCGGGCGCTGGGAGGAGGACGGGTCCACCGCGACCTTCTACGCCTGGTTCATCTGGCTGAAGCCGGTGCTGCGGCCTCGCCGCTTCATGGTCCACATGGACGGCCAATGGTGGCCGAGCACCATCCCGATCGCGCCAGGCGCCCGTAAGCGCCTGACCCGCCCGTCCGACGCCGCCTATGCGGTGCGGGAGGCGGCATGACGCTGGCCGAGTACGCCCTGGCCTATGCGCGGACCGGCATCGCCGTCTTCCCGCTGATGGTGCGCCAGAAGAAGCCTTACCCGTACAGCGACGGGTTTGTGTCGGCTTCGCACGACCCGGGCCAGGTCGGGGCCTGGTGGTCGGGTCAGGGCCGCCTGACACCCAAGGCCGACGCCAAGGTTCAGAAGCCCATCGTGGTGCGCGCGACGTCGAACATTGGCGTCGCCACGGGCGCAGCCAGCGGGTTCTGGGTGCTGGATCTGGATGGGCCGGAGGCCGAGGAAGGCCTTGCCGCCTTGGTCGCGGTGCATGGCCCGCTGCCGGTCACGCCGGAGCAGTCGACCGGCCGAGGGCGGCACCTGTGCTTCGCCTATGACCCGGCCTTCCCGATCCACAATTCGGCGGGGAAGATCGGCAAGAACATCGATGTCCGTGGAGACGGCGGCTACATCGTCGCGCCGCCGTCGATCCATCCCGGCGACGAGAAGAAGGGAATTCCCCCCGGCCGCGTCTATGCCTGGACGGCGGGCCGCTCGCCGCTGGAGATCCCGTTCGCCCCGGCGCCCGAATGGCTGTCGCGAATGGCCATGCCGGTCCCTGAAGCGCCTAGGCCAACGGGGCCGGTGCAGCCTCGGGTTCGGATCGACGGACGGGCGTCCCGCTACGGCGAAAGGGCGCTAGACAACGCGTGCCGCGACATCGCCCTGGCTCCCGCTGGCCAGAGGAACAACACCCTCTGGCTGAAGTCGATCGGCATAGGCCGTCTGTGCGCCGGCGGCGAGATTGCGGACCAGGGCTACGCCCTGCAAGCCTTGCGGGACGCCGGGCGGGACATGTGCGCCCGGGCCGGTTCGGCCTGGACGGTCAAGGAGGAGGGAACGCTCACGCGCGGCTTCGAGCTGGGCCTGGGCGATCCGCGCAACGCCCCTGTGCGCGACAGCTTCCAGCCGGCCGAGCGCCGCCCCCAGGCCCCGCTGGTCAGCCCGGCCAAGGTGGCCGAGGTCATCCGCGACGTTCGCGGCCTTTGGGCCGCCGCGCGCCCGGCCGACTGCAAGGCCTTCCGCATGTGGCTGCGAGTCCGCGGGCTCGACGCGGACGCCATGCCCGAGGCGCTGGGGCGGCTGCGGGCCTACCAGCGCGCGCCCTATGGCGATGGGCGGGACGGCCCCGCCGTGCTCGTGCCGCTCGTGCGCGGCGAGCTGGGCGAGCCCGAGGCCTTGGCGGTGCTGCCGCTGTTCGAGGGGGCCGAAACGATCCGGGGCTTTGTAGGCGATCCCGCCGGTGCGGTGGCGCACCTGGCGGGCGACGCGGCGCAAGGCGCCCTCTTGGTCGCAACCGACTTCCAGGACGCCTGGGCGCTGGGCTCCGGCGCGGCTGAGAGCGGCGATGACGTCGCCGTGGTGCTGGCCCCGACGCCGCGCGCGTTCTCCGGCGAGGCCCTGGGCGACAAGTGGGGCCGCATCGACCCCAGGACGCCGCACGGGGACCCGGCGCATGGGCCTTGGACCTTGCGGGCGGAAAGGCCCGTCTACCTTGCGGTTCGCGGCGATCTGCGCACCGGCGAGCTCAAATACCGCCGAACGTTCGGCGGCACCGGCCGCGTGGTCCTCCACGGCGAGGACGCGGCGCAATTTCACGGCGGCTTGGCGAGGCAGGCCTGGGTGCGGGCGGGTGCGAACCCGGTTCGCATCCTGCGCCCGTCCGCCGGCGTCGGTTTCAACAGTGGGCGTAGGGGCGTGGGCGCGTGAGCGACGACAACGTGATTCAGTTTGGCCGAACGGCCAAGGAGGGCGGGTCGGGACCCAGCCCGGAAGACCTGGCGCTCTACCCGCTGAACGACTTGGGCAACGCCATGCGCCTGATCCTGATGGCCGGCGGCGACATCGATCGGGACGGCGTGGTCGACGCCACCAACTCGCGCCTGCTCTACCAGCTGGGCGGCGGATGGGTTGGGTTCAACGGCAAATACTGGGACCGCAAGCACGGCGAGGATCTGGCCCGACGCCTGGCGCACCAGACGGCCAACAAGGTCTCTGACCTCTGGGACTTCGTGAAGGACCGCGTGCCGGCCAAGGAGTTCTTCAAGTTCGCCAACGGCTGCGGCTCCAGCGGCGCGACCACGGCTATGCTGCGCCAGGCGCAGTCCTATTTGACGGTCGAGATCGGCGTGTTCGACCGCGATCCGCTAGCCATCAACTGCCTGAATGGCACGCTCAAGATGAGCTACGCCGACGGCAAGTTCTCGAAGGTGCTGAGGCCCCATAGCCCGTCGGACCGCATCACGCGCTGCACGACGGTCAACTATGACCCTGCCGCGACAGCGCCGCTGTTCCGGAACGTCGCCCTGGAGTCCTTGGCCGACAAAGAGGAGCGCGACCACTTCCAGCGCATCTGCGGCTACTCCTCGACGGGCTGCACCCACGAACAAGCCTTCTTCCTGGCCCAGGGCCGAGGGCGAGACGGCAAGTCCACCCTCCTCGACGCCTGCCGAGAGACCATGGGCAGTTACGCGGTCGCCGCGAGCCCTCAGACCTTCCTGGAGGGCGGCATTCAGAACGGGTCGGGGCCGTCGCCCGACCTGATCGCCCTGTCCGGCGACGTACGCCTGGCCATCCTCTCGGAGCCGCCCAGGGGATCGAAACTCAAGGAGGGGCTGCTCAAGGCCTGGACCTCGGGCACGCCGATCCCGGCCCGGGATCTGAACGCCAAGCCCATCGAGTTCCGACCCATCGCCAAGCTGTTCTGGGAGTGCAACGCCTTCCCAGTCGCCCGGGGGGACGATGACGGCATCTGGCGCCGGATCTACCCGGTGCTGTTCCGCCGCCAGGTGCCCAAGGACCAGATCGACAGGCTGTTGCCCAAGAAGCTGGAGCCCGAGCGCCCCGGCATCCTCAACTGGCTCGTGGAGGGCGTCGGCGACTGGTTGGCGCGGGGGCTAGATCAGCCGGAGACCTACAGGGCCGCCCTGGAGGACTACCGGCGGGCTTCCAGCCCGTTCGGCGACTGGCTGGCCGAACGGTGCGTCACCGGCGAGGACGCCAAGGATCAGCGCGAGCTGTCCAGCAATCTCTACGCCAGCTTCAAGGAGTGGTCCGAGGAGCAGGGCCACGAGAAGATCATGAGCGCCCGCGCCTTCGGCGACGCCCTGCGCGACCGCCAGGTGGGCCTGGCGGGCAAGAACGCGGCCGGCCTGAAGTATCGCGGCCCGATCCGGCTCAAGAGCCTGGAGGAGCGCGCCAGCGAGGGCGACGCCGGGGCGAACCATGCCTCTGCGGCGTCGGCGACCCAGCGCGAGCCCGGCGATGACGACGGCGATTGGGGCGGCGAATGACCCGGCTCCGAACGGACATTAACGGACAGACGGACATTCCCGTCAGCCGTCGAGGGTGGTCGGGGCGCGCGAGACGGACAATCAACCGTCCGTCAGGCCGCAAATGTCCGTTCCATAAGCCACTGAAATCGCTGGCCAAACGGACAGAACGGACAGTCCGGACAGTTCCCCCATAGCCGGTGATGCGGGCGGGTGATGCGGGCGTGAGCCTGCGCGGCCCGTACCTGTGTCCGTTCGTCCGTCCCTCCGCCTGTCTCTACCCGTCCCCTGTTCTTGGTGTTCAAGATGACCTTCACTGAAAGAGGAAAAACTGAAAGCCTGGCGGAGCACCTGCTCCGCAACGCCGATCACCTGGCCCTCAGCGAGGACCAGCGGTCGCGGCTGCTCGCCGCGTATCGGCTGTCGGTGGTGGTGATCCACGACAAGGAGAAGCGCGCCGAGGCTCGCCGGGAGGGCGACGAGATCGCGAACCAGGTTCGCGGCGAGCTGGACGCCAGCGTCGAGGATGCGGCGTTGTCGGCCAAGCGCCGGGGCGAACGAGTCAGCCAGCACAACGACGACGGCGCCCGCCGGATCAAGACACGGGACGGTCTGGCGTCGTTGCAGGAAGGCGGGGCGATCACGGAAGACGAGGCCAAGGCGGGTATGGCCTACCGACTGCTGTTCGAGGAGGCCGGCAAGGGTGCGGGCCTCGGCTCGCAGCTGGAGGACCGACCTAAGTCCATCCGCTCCAGCACGCACGGGGCCGTGGCCCATGGCCTGTTCCGCGCCTATGTCGGTGTTCGTCTCACCGGTATCGAGACGGCCGTGAGCAACGCCGATGCCAGCGGGCGGGCTCTCGCCGCGCTGCGGGCTGTGGCTGGCGAGGGTCGGACGGTGCGGTCCCTCGGGCAGGGCGGCGACGTGAAGAAGAAGAACCTGGCCGCGCTGCGGCTGGCCCTTCGCGTCGCCAGGGCCGCCATCGCCGGCAATGGCGGTCTTAAGCCCAAGCGCCACCTTGCGAATCAGGCCCACTAAAGTCATAAAGAGAGCACGGTTAATCACTGCGCCGGATCGCCCGCCCCGCTCCCCAGCGGCGGCGGGTTTTTCATGCGCGTCGCCCGGGCGCTCAGAGGGGCGAGGCCGAAAACCCCAACGACATCAATGACATGACCTCAGCCGCGGCTGGGTCCTCCCCCCTGGGGGGTGTATGCGGTGGGGCTGAGCGCGTTCCTTCGGCAGTGAGGGCGGGTGGGGAAAGCCTAAACTTCTAAACGACCAGCTAGAGACGGGAGCTAAAGCCATGCTTGAAGCCGCTCCCGCCCCGGCCGCGACGCTGCCCAAAGGCGAGTTCGCCAAACTGCTGAAGGTGTCGGCGGGGCGGGTCTCGCAGATGATCACCGAGGGCAAAATTTCCCCCGACGCGCTTGAGGGCGAAGGGCGCACGGCCAAGATCAAGGTCGCCCTGGCGATGGAGCAGATCCGACGCCGGACGGACATCGGCCAGCGCTTTGGCAACGGGTCGGGCACGAATTTAGAAAATTCGACTAAACCGCCGGTGCAAAATGGGGCCTCGCCCCCGCTCGGTGACCCGGTCGAGGTCAAGATGCGGCTGGAGAAGCTGCGCGAGGTCGAGTTCCGCAACCGCGAGGCCGAGCGCAAGGAGCTGGCCAGCCAGGGCGTCTATGTCATCGCCGACGAGGTGGCGATGGGCCTGGGCAAGATGGCGGTCTCGATGGTGACCGTGTTCGAGGGGGCGTTGAGCGACTTCGCGCAGGCCATCGCTGCCCGCTTCGAGTTGCCCCAACGCGACGTCCTGCACCTGTTGCGGGCGGAGTTCGTCACGGTGCGCGAGCGGGCCTCGACGGCGGCGGCGAAGGCGGCCGAAAAGCTGCCGGCGTCGAAGATCGATCAGCGTCCGGACCCCGCCTAGCCATGGATTTTCATGTCGGGTCGGTGGAGCGCCTCGTGGCGCTGGCCATGGCGGCTGCGCTGAAGCCGCCGCCCCAGGACGACTACATCGCCTGGGCGGTGAACAATATCTCGTTCAGCAAGCGCGAGAGCGAGTTCGAAGGTCCCTATAACCGGGCGCTCTTCTCGTACTTCGATGAGCCGTTGCGGGCGTTCTCGATGTCGGACCCGTGCCGGATCGTGACGCTGATGAAGTCGGCCCAGCTGGGCGGCACGGTATTGGCCAACATCTTCACCCTGGGGTCCCTGGACATGGACCCCGGCGACTTCCTCTACACGCACCCGACCGAGGAAAATGCCCGTCGCTGGTCGCGGATGAAGCTGTCGCCAATGCTGCGGAGTACGACGGCCTTGGCCCGGGCCTTTCCGCAAAAGTCGCGGGATGGCGCCGATAGCGTGACCTACAAGGAGCGCGCCGACGGTCGAGGCTCCATCCTGATTTCGGGCGCCAACTCGCCGGCTGGCCTGTCCATGGTCAGCATGCGGCGCCAGGTACAGGACGACCTGGCCAAGTGGGACATGAACACCGCCGGCGACCCGGAGACCCAGGCCGACAGCCGTAGCCAGGGCTTCGAGTTCGCCAAGATCGTTAAGATTTCGACGCCGATGGTGGTCCCGGGTTGCCGCATCACTAAGAGCTACGAGGCCGGGAGCCAGGAGGTTCCCGAGGTCCCTTGTCCTCACTGTGACCACTTCCAGGTACTGGAGTGGGACAACATGCTGGCGCAGCTGAAGGAGGCTGAGCCCGAGAAGGCGCATTTCACCTGCACCGCCTGCGGCTGGGAGATCCACGAGCATCACCGACCGGACATGCTGCGGCGGCTCCGCTGGACAGCGCGAAACCCGGCCATGATGCGGGTCCATCGGTCGTTCTGGATCTGGTCGGCTTACAGCGTCTTGCAGAGCTGGGAGCGTATCGCACGGGCTTGGTTCAAGGCCCGGGGCGACGCCGCTGCCGAGCAGACCTTTATGAACGACACCGTCGGACTGCCCTTCCGGGCGATCGGCGAGGCGGTGGCGTGGGAAACCCTGCGAGACCGCGCGTCGGAGTCTCACTACCCCGTCGGGCGCATCCCGGCCGGCTACCAGATCGTCACGGCGGGCGTCGACTGTCAGGGCAACCGGGTCGAGGTCCAGGTCAAGGCCTATGGACGAGACGGTCGTAGCTGCGTGGTCGACTACCGGGTCATCCCGGGCCACATCAGCGAGCCCAAATGCCAAGAGGCCCTGGACGCGCTTATGGTGCAGACCTGGCCCAACGCCCACGGCCGACGCCTCGGCGTGGATATGCTGGGCATCGACGGCAACGCCTGGACCGAGGACGTCTGGTCCTGGGTCAAGCGCTGGCCCTCTGCCAAGGTCATCATGGTGCGGGGCGCGAACAGTGACCATGCGCCATTGCTGGAGCGGGTGAAGCGCGAGCGCGGCTCCCAGGGTCAGCTGCTCAAGTATTCTCGACGGTTCTACAACTTCGGCAGCTCGGTGATGAAGCTGGCGCTGTACCGGAACCTTCAGAAGACCGACCCGCTGGAACGGGGCTTTATCGAGCTTCCCAGGGGGCTGGACGACGAGTTCTTCCGTCAGCTGACGGCCGAACGACGCCAGGCCAAGAAGCGCAAGGACGGCTTCACCGTCTATCGCTGGATGAAGGACCCGGCCGTCGCCAACGAGGCTCTGGACACGCACCTCCAGGCCGACGCCGCCGCGATCCGCTTCGGCGTTCGGTCCATGCTGGACGCCCAATGGGACCAGTACGAGCTGGAGCGCGATCGACCCGTCCAGGGCGGCCAACTCGACTTGGAAGATTTCATGACCGGCCCTCCGCCGGTCGAAGCACCTCCGCCCCCTCCGCCCGTCGTCGATGCGAACCCGGTTCGCACCGAAGAGGGCGAGGACTGGGTCCGCATCGAAGGGGATTGGGTCTGATGGCCGACTATGCTGCGCGGATCGAGGCGCTCGAAGAAGCCGCCGGCAGCGGCGAGCTGACCGTGAAGGCCGACGGCCGCGAGGTGACCTACCGCTCGATGGGCGACCTGATGCGCGCTCTGTCGTACTTCCGATCGCGCCAGGCTGAAGCGACGGCCGCCGCCGGCTCCACCTATGCCGTAACTCTGGCAAGCTTCGGGGGCGAGTGATGTTCACGGAAGCCCTGGCGTGGGTGTCTCCGAAGGCGGCTGCGAAACGTGCTGCCTGGAAGGCGACCTATGAGAACCTGAAGGATCTGGAGGGCGATCGGTCCTACGCGTTGGCAGAGCGTGGACGTCTCACCTCTGATTGGAAGGCGAGCAACGGCTCGGCGGACGCGGAGATCGGCAACGATCTGCAGATCATGCGGGCGCGCTGCGGCCAGATGATCCGCGACAACAATTACGCCGAAACTGCCCTCACTAACCTGGTGGCGTGGCTGGTTGGAGACGGGATCGCTGGCCGTGCGGTCCACGCGGACCCGGCCGTCGCCAAGGTCGCTCAGCAGGTCTGGGACGATCACTGCAAGAAGCAGCTGGACGGCGAACAGGACCACTACGGCGCCCAGGCCCTTGGCGCACGTAGCATGATCGAGCGGGGCGAAGTCCTGCGCGTCTGGTCATCACTCGACGGCGAGCCCGACGCCTTCTACCAGATCCTCGAAGGCGACCACCTGGCCAACATCAACCGCCGACTGGATGGTGGCGGAAAGATCGTGGGCGGCGTCGAGCGCGATAAGCGCGGCCGTCGGGTTGCCTACTGGATCTATCCCGAGCATCCCGGCAGCGTTCTAGCCGGTCTCTCGCAGAAGCCAGAGCGTGTCGATGCCCGTGACGTCGACCACATGTACTGGATCAAGCGCCCCGGACAGAGCCGAGGCGTTCCGTGGTTCCACGCCGGTCTGCGCAAGCTTCGCGACGTCTCGGAAATCGAGGCGGCGGTTCGGGTCAAGAAGCGCATCGAGGCGTGTTTCGCGCTCTTCCGCCGCAAGGCCGACGGGGTGTTCAAGGCCCTTGGCATCCAGAAGCCGGACGCCAAGCCGGGTCCGCTGCAAGAGAGCATCCGGCCGGGCAGCATCATCTACGGCGAGGACGGCGAAGAGGCCCCGACGGTCATCAACCCTTCGTCCTCCGGCGACGGCGACGGGTTCCTGAAGGGCCAACTGAAGGCTATCGCTGCATCGTTCGGCCTGCCCGCTCACATCATGACGGGCGACGTCAGCGAGGCGAACTATTCCAGCCTGCGCGCCGCGATCGTGGTGTTCTACAAGCTGCTCGACTTCTGGCACACGCACGTCGTCTTGCCCCGTTGGCTGGAGCCGGAGTTCCGCCGCGTGATGTGGAAGGCGGCGCTGAAGCTGCGGATGCCCGCCCTGGCGACCGTCACCGCCACCTTCACTCCCCCGCCGCGTCCCTGGGTCGATCCGCTGAAGGACATCGCGGCGCAGGTAATGGAAGCCCGCGCCATCCCCGGCGCGCTGCTGGAGCTGCTCACCGAGCGTGGCGAGACGCTGGAGACGGCGGTCGCCAAGGCTCAGCAGATCATGGACGCGTTCGACAAGGCGGGCGTGGCCAGCGACGCCGATCCGCGTCGCGTCAACGGCTCGGGCGGGCTGCAACCGCCGACCGGCTACCTGGCCCCCAAGGCTGAAGCCGCCTAACCCCTAGAGGTCACCATGCCCATTGATGTTGAGATGACCCGGCGGCAGGTTGCCGCCGTGGTGGAGCGGCGTGCTGGCCGCACGAGCAGCTACGACGCTGAGGCGCGGACGGTTCAGATCGTCATCGCCACCGAAACGCCGGTCCGCATGCCGGGTTGGCGCATCGGCATCGACGCCCGCTACTACTACGAAATCCTCGACTGCACGCCCGGCGCCGTCGACCTCAGCGAAGTCGAAACCGGCAACTGCCCGGTGCTGGACAGCCACGGCCGTTGGTCGCTGCAAGACCGACTGGGCGTCGTCAATCGCGCCAGCGTCGAGGGCCGTGAAGTGGTCCTCGTCGCCACCTTCGGCCAGTCCCAGGCCGCCCGTGATCTTGAAGCCGAAGTGGCCGCCGACACCGCGCCGCCGGCCTCGGCGGGCTACGCCGTCAGCGAGCTGATCCTGGAGCGCTACGAGGGCGACGTCCCCGTCTACCGCGCCATCCGCTGGAAGCTGACGGAAGCCTCCTTCACCCCCATCGCCGCCGACACGAACGCAGGAACCCGGTCGGACCACGGTCAACATCCCTGCATCATCCTGGAGACCCGCGCCATGCCGCCGGAAAACACGCCTGCCGCCATTCCGGCGGCCCCTGCCCAGACCCGCGAGCAATTGCTCGCCGGCATCTCCGATCCCAGCCTGCGCGCCGCCCTTGATGGTCTGATCCCGGCCACCGTGGTCGCCTCGCCGGCGCGCGCCGCGCCGTCGATCACCGCACCCGAGGCGGTTCGTCAGCGCGGCGACGAAGTCCTGACCACGGCCCAGGCCTTCGAGCTGCAAGACCAGGCGCGCACTCTGGGCGTCGAGGACCAGGTTCGCACCCTACTGACGACGGCCGGCTCCACCCGGGCGCAGATCAGCGAGGCCATCCTGTCCGCCGCTGCGGCGCGCCAGGCCGGCGGCGGCAACCGCATCCCGGCTGGTTCGGGCGCCCGCGTCGGCGATGAACGCGAAGGCGTTCGGACCAATATGCGCGACGCCATTCGCCACAATCTGGCGGGTACGTCGCGCGTCGACGATGTGCCGGAAGGCGCCCGTCAGTACATGGGCCGCACCCCGTCGGAGCTGGCGATGGAGTGCCTGGGCGAGCGCACGCCGCCGCGTTCGACCGCCGACCGCATCGAGCTGTTGGAGCGGGCGTTCCACACCACGTCCGACTTCGGCAACATCATGGGCGCTGGCCTGAATGTGCGGATGGAAGACACTTACCAGGCGGCCGAGCCGACCTACCGCTTGATCGCCCAGGAAACGACCTTCGTCGACTTCCGCGCTCACGACGTGATCCGGCCGGGCGACTTCCCCAGCCTTCAGAAAATCAACGAGGCGGGCGAGATCAAGTACGGCACGTTCGGCGACAAGCGCGAGCAAGTGTTCGTCGTGCCGTACGGCGTCCAGTTCGGCCTGTCTCGCCAGCTGCTGATCAACGATCGCTGGGGCGAGATCGACACCGTCCTGAACAACTACGGCATCCAGGTCGCCCTGTTCGAAGAAGTCACCTTCTACGACATGAAGAACCAGAACAACGGCCTGGGACCCGTGCTGCTGGAGGACAACAAGACCGTCTTCCACGCCGATCACGGCAACCTCGCCGCCGCTGGTGCTGCCATCGCGAAAGCCAGCCTCGGTCTCGGCCGGGCGGCGATGCGTAAACAGAAGAACCTGTCGGGTAAGCAGATGGGCATTCCGCCCAAGATCCTGCTGGGCACCCCCGACAACGAGACGGCGGCGGAAGACGCGATCACGCCGGTCATCGTCAACGACGCCGTGAAGGCTAACCCGTTCGCGGGGAAGCTGGAGCTGGTCATTGGCGGGCAGCTCAGCGGAAACGCCTGGGAACTGTACGCCGACCGTCGCTTCGGTTCGAACTGGACCTGGGGTCTGCTCGACGGCTTCAAGGCTCCCCGCCTGAAGATCGAGGAATCGTTCGGCATCCAGGGCGTGAAGGTGAAGCTGGAGCATGACTTCGGCTGCGGTCCCCGCGACTTCCGCTTCGGCTATCGCAACCCCGGCGCCTGACCTGATCCCAACAGGCGTCGCGACTATGGGGGCCGCTTTCGGGTGGCCCCCGCTTCCTCCTCGCCGACCTCCAACGGCCTGCCTACGGGCGGGCCGTTCGACGTCCGCGCCGGACGGCTTTGACCGGCAAATCAGCCCCGGAGATGATCATGAAAAACACCCTCGCCACCTCGGACACCCGAGACTTCATCGCGCCCTACGACGTCACTAGCGGGGCGGCCTTCAAGGTCGGCAGCTACATCGCGGTCGCCGCTACGACCGCCCTGGCAGGCGCTGCGCTGGCGGGCGATATCCGCGGTGCTTTCACGCTGGCCAAGGCCACGGGCGCGGCCTGGACCAAGGGCGACACCCTCTACTGGGATGACACCGCCAAGAAGTTCACCAAGACCGCGTCGGGCAACACCAAGGCCGGTATCGCTTTCGCCGACGCCGCCAGCGGCGACGCGGTCGGCGGCGTGGACCTGATCCCGACCATCTGACGATGGGTGTCGCGGACCTGGATGCCCGCCTCCTGGCGAGCATCTACCGGAAGTTCGGTGTCCCGGCGCGCTGGGTTCCCTCGACTGGTTCGCCGGTCGAGGGCATCCGCGTCCGCCGTGTGACCGACGAAGACGCTGCAGTAGAGTTCGGCACCAACAGTCAGGCCATCGTGGATCGCGTCGTCCTGCATGTTCGCTTGACGGAAGTCGCGAGCGTTACGCGCGACGGTCGCTTTGAGATCCTCGACGCCCAGGGCGCGGTTATCGCGAGCTATGTGGTGATCAACCGCGCCCGCAAGGTCAATTTTGACCAAGAATGGCGCGCCGAGGTCGAGGCGGCCGGCTGATGCGTTACGGCGTCAAGGGTCCCGACGCCAAGGAAGTCGCCGACTGGACCGAGGACAGCCTCGCCCGCATCCAAACCGGAGCCGTTCGCGAGAACGCCACCCTGTTCCGGGACGACATGCGCGAGGAGACCTTTCTCGGCCTCGGCGGCCGGTCGCGCCTGCCCCAGGCGTGGCGAATGAAGCTCTATCCCGAGGCCGGCTACAGCCTCGACCCCGCCGGCTGGGTCTATGTTCGTGGGCCTCGCCCCGGCGTCGAGTCGGCCGGTGCGTCCGCCGCGCTGCTGATCGATGCTTTCGAACGCGGCGTGTCCATCGTCGCCCGGCGCGGCGCGTGGCTGGCGATCCCGACCGAGGCCGCCGGCAAGCGCGCCCCAGTCGCGGGAGGCGCTCTGCGCGGCCGGGGTTCGCAACAGGCCAGGATCACCCCCGCCGGTTTCGAGCGGCGGAGTGGTCTTGATCTGCGGTTCGTGCCCGTCAGCCCGGGCAAGGCCCTGCTGGTGGTCGACAGCGCCAAGCGCGACCGCCTGGCGCGGGCCGTGCCCTACGGCAAGGGGCGCGGCTCCAAGCTCTACGGCCCCGCCGGCCAGACCATCGTCGTCTTCACCCTGGTTCGCCAGGTGCGCCTGCCCAAGCGGCTCGATTTCACCGGGCCGGAACAGCGGGCCGGCCAGCGCTGGGACGCGCTGCTGACCAAACACTGGAGGTAGTCGTGGCGACCACCCAGGCGCAGATCCTCGACGCCATCGAGGCGATGTTGTCCGCCGGCTTGACGGCGGCGAGCGTCACCTTCGCGCGCAACGACACCAGCGTCCCGGATCTCGACACGCCCGACCGGGTGACGATGTTCGACGGCGAGCCCGGACAGCCTATCGAGCAGCTGCTGGGTAGCCGCCTGAAAACCTATCGGCACGAGATCCCGCTCGACATCTTCCCGGTGCAGGCCCCGATGCCGGAGGCCCGCGCCCACGCCATCCGCGCGCAAATCCTCGCCCTGATCGACGCCGATCGCACCCTGGGCGGCCTGGTCGATGACCTGGACCTGTCCGAGCTGGCCGGCGGCCTGGCCCCGGTCAGTGAGGCCCGCGCTCTCAAGTTCGGCTCGGCGACCCTCATCGCCGAATACACCCTCTAACCACGGAGAACTGACATGGCCCGCGCACGCGGTGCGAACGCCCAGGCGGCGCTCGCCTTCGCCTCGTCCTACGGGACGATCCCGACTACCGGCTTCTTCTCGATCGCGGGCGCGGACCTGGGCGACCTCAGCGACCGCAACGAGCTGATCGAGGACGATCTGATCGGCCAGGGCCGCGAGCCCTTGGAGCCCGGCGACGGCCCGGTGACCAACACCGCGACCATGACGCTTCCGGTCGACGTGCGGAACGTCGGCCTTGCGCTCAAGTGGTTGTTCGGCCCGCCGGTGACCACCCAGGGCGTCGCCGCCACGGGCGCGATCACCTTCGCCGCGAACCCGGCCAACAACGACACGATCACGGTTGGCGGGCAGGCCTTCACCTTCAAAGCGGCCAACCCCGTCGGCAACCAGATCCAGATCGGCGCCACCCTGGCCGATACCGTTCGGGAGGCCGTCTGGGCGCTGAACGCCAGTGGCGTCGTGGCGGTCGCCGCCGCGCGCTACACCGCCGACCGCGACGGCACGATGATCAACGTGACCCACAAGACGATCGGCACGGCCGGCAACGCCTTTGCCCTGGCGGCGTCGGCCGCCACGGTGTCTGGCGCGACCCTGGCCGGCGGTTCGGCGACGGGTCCCTATAACCACGTCTTCAGCTCGGGCGCGCAGACCCTGCCGGACGCCGTGGTCGAGATCGGCCATCCCGAAATCCCCGCCTACCACATGAACTACGGGATCATGGCCAACACCGCCTCGATCCAGCTCCAGCGCTCGGGCAACCTGAATATCCAGCTGGGCCTGATCGCCCAGGGCGAGCTGCCCTCGACCACGACGAGCCAGGCCGGGACCCCGACCGTCTACGCCATCGAGCGCTTCTCGCAGGGGTCGGGCGAAATCACCGATCGCGGTGTCCCCCTGGGCGAGATCGTCTCGGGTACGGCCGCCTGGTCGAACAACCTCGACGTGGCCGAGAATATCCGCCCCGACGGCCGGATTGACGGCGCGGACCCGGGCAAGGTCTCCGGCTCGCCCCAATTCACGGTGCGGTACAAGGACCTGACGCTCTACAACGCCGCCAAGGCGAAGCAGACGCTTCAGCCGGCCTACCGCTGGTCGCGCGGGCCTCACAGCCTGGAAATCCAGTACCTGGCCGTGAAGGTGCCGGTGCCCTCCAAGCCAGTGAGCGGCCCCGGCGGCATCCAGATGAACTACCAGGGGCAGGCCTTCAAGCACCCGACCCTGGGCAAGGCCATCGTCGCGACCCTGGTCAACGACGTCCCCAGCTACGCTTAAGCCCTGCGCGTGCGAACCCGGTTCGCACGCCATGATCCGGAACCCGACATGCTGACCCTGAAATCCACCACCACGCCGGCTGCGTTGGTGACCGTCACGCTGCCCGAAGGGGCGGCGTTGTTTCTCCGCCCCTGGAGCACCGGCATTCGCCTGGCCGCGATCCGCGCCTACTGGAAGGCCGTCGAGGCGTCGGGCGACGAGTCCGTGGGCGACGTCGCTTACGCCGTCGGCGCAGTCCGTGCTGGTCTGGCCGGCTGGGAGGGCTTCGATACCGAGGATGCTCCGGGCCAGCCGGCCGAGTTCTCGCGCGAGCTGGTCGACAGCATTGAGGCGCTGATTGTCGGCGACCTGGCCGTCTATCGCGCGATCGAGGACCAGTACGTCCGTCCGGCGCTGGCTGAGGAGCAGGTAAAAAACGGATCGTCGCTTCCGCGCGCTGGTGGTTCGCCGGCGGGAGCGACGTCGACGGCGAACCCCTCGTCACCCGCTGGGGCGGTCGAGACTATTGCGCCGCCTGCGAACCCGGCTGCGCCGCTTGTCCCCTGACCACGGTCACGCGGGTCATGCCCGACGGCGAGCGGATCACCGAAGAGGAGCCGCTTCCGCCCGAGGGCGAAGACTGCTGGTCGCTGATCCTCGATAGCCGCAGCCAGGTCCGCGTCGCGCCCATGGGCGGCGTCGTCGGCCTGGACTTCTCCGCCGTGTTCGAACTGGCCCGCGCGAGGGGGCTTCCCGTCGCGCTCCTCGCCGATGTCCTGCCCCGCGTCGAACCCTTTATCGTCTTTGCTTGGAGCCCGCCGGAATGACGACGAAGACGATTTCGTACCGCTTGACCTCCGAGGGCAAGGACGCTCTCAAGCGCGACGCTGCCGAGGCTGGGGCTGCTCTTGAGAAGGCCGGCGAGCAGGGCCAAGCGGCGTTCGGACGGACGAACCGCGAGCTGCAAAATACGAGCGAACTGACCGACCGCCAGATCGCCAAGTATCAGCGCCTTGCAGCGGCGGCGAAGGAAGCGCAGCTCGCGGAAGAAGCTCAGGCCAGGATCAATGGCGCGATTGGCGTTGGCAGCGGCGCACGTCTTCGCCCGTCCGACTTTCTGACGGGCGAGGAGCTGGGCGGGCCGGCGGGCCTCACCAAGGGTCAACGCGCTGGCCGCCTTAGCTTGGCGCGGCAGGGCGCCGATGTCTTCACGACTGGCTTCATGGGCATGAGCCCGAGCATGATCGCGATCCAGCAAGGTCCGCAGATCATCGACGCCATGACCCAGGCCGGCATCAAGCTCACGCCAGTCATGATCGCGTCGGGTGCGGCGGTCGCGGGCCTTGCGGCAGGTGTAGGCGCTCTTGGGGCGTCGGCTATGCAGTACGAGGCCCAAGCTGCGCGCGTATCTGTCGCTCTGGAAGGTCAGGGCCGTATCCTTCAGATGACCACAGCTGATTTCGATCGCTACGCTAAAGCAGGCGCGACGGCAGGCGACATCAGCATCAAGGCGGCTACGGACGCCGGCATCGCCTATGCGTCGACGGGGCGGATCGGCGGCGGAGTTATGGGTGACCTGATCGCCCTTACCCGGCGCTACGCCCAGACAACTGGCCAAGACATCGGCGAGGCGACCGGTGACCTTGCCAAGCACTTTTCGACGGGTTCGGCCGGCGTGGCTGAACTGAACGACAAGCTGCATTTCCTCAGCGCGGCCGAACTCGAGCACATCAGGAACTTGATGGACTCGGGCCGGGAGACCGATGCGCAAAGGATCGCCGTCGAGAAGCTGGGCGCGTCCATGTCCGACGCCGCGACCGTGACCGCAGGCTGGGAGGGCCTTCTTCGCGGGCTTGGTGATACGGCAAGTGACGTCTGGACAAAGGTTGGCCGCGCGATCGACCTGGCGATGGGTGGCGGGACCGATCAACAGCAGCTCCAGACGCTGCTGGAAAAGCGCAGCCAGGCCGCGCTGGAGCAGCGCAGCAGCTGGATCTACTTGGGCAAGTCCGTTGAAGATTACGACCGTGAGATCGCGCAGGTTCGGGGTCGTATCGCGCAGAGCGCGCGAAACGCCGCGACGGCGGCAGCCAATGATCGTGACACCGCTCGCGCCGCGATCGTCCGGCGTCACCAAGATCCAGAAATAGCCAAGATACAGGACTTGTCGAACGAGCGCGCCAAATACCTCAGCCTGGGCGGGCGTGAAGGGGACGCCACGGTCCAGGCGCTCGACGCGGATCTTCGCGCCCTTCGCGCTGGATATTCTTCAGCTGAGGACATGGCCAACAAGCTGCAGCAGGCTCACGAAAAGGCGATCCGCGAAGGCCGGACGGCGGCGCGTCACCAAGAAGCTGAGACCCGCAAGTCCGCGCGTGAGCGCGAAGAGGCGATCCGTCTTGAGGGGCTGCGGGCCGATCATGCTCTGGATAACCAGCGGCGGCTCGCCCAGGCGCGCGGCGATGACAGCGCCCTAGACATCCTGAGCCGTCAGGGGCGGCTGCAAGACGAGATAAATCGCTATCTGCGGGAGGGCTATAGCCTGACTCAGGCAACGGCAAACGCTCGGGCCCAAATCGGTGATGAAATGCAGGCTGAGTCGGATCGACTGCGCAGGGAGCGTGCTTCTCCGGAGGGCTTCGTGTCGTCAGCGGACCGGATGGCCGACTCTCTCAAGGGGCGTGTGATTGAGCGTGATGGCTGGCTTGCTGAGTACGGTGAGCGCCTGAGGTTGATGACCGGAGATGCGTTCCATGATGGCCTCATGGCTGGCATGACCGGTGGGAGCTTCTTCAGCGTATTCGCAGACCGCCTCAAATATGCAGCGGCCTCCGCCCTCGCGGACAGCCTAACGAGCAGCGTGTTCGGGTCGCGGGGTGGCTCCGGAACGGTTGGGCTTATTCAGTCCGCTCTCAAGTTCCTGCCGAAGTTCGCCGCCGGCACGGACTTCGCTCCGGGCGGCCTCTCGCTCGTGGGCGAGTACGGTCCAGAAATCGTCAACCTGCCGCGCGGCTCTGGCGTTCGGTCCGCCCTGGACACCCACGCTATGATCCAGAACGCCGCCGTCCGGGCCGCCAACACGCCAGCGCTGCCGCCGGTTCAGATCACCTATGCCCCGTCGTTCGACGCCCGGGGCGCGGGGCCGCGTGAGGTCGAGGAGCTGCGGGCCCAGATGGCGGCCGATAGGGCCTCGTTCGAGGCCCGTGTCACCCAGGCCGTCCAGGACGGCCTCAACCGCCGCAAGATCCGGGTCTGAGGCTCCGCACATGACGATCGTGTTTCCCCGCCCGATGCCGGCGGCTGGCGCCTCGCGCCAGGTGTTCGAGCTGAAGCGCGTGGACTACCTGTCGCCCGAGACCGGCGGTCGCCTGGGCGCGATGGCCGGCGGCGTGCCCCTTTGGTACGCCAAGTGGACCCTGGGCCAGGGCGGCCAGCAGCGGGCCGAGGAGTGGCAAGCCTTCGTTGACAGCTTGGACGGCCCGGCGCGGCTGTTCATCGGCGAGGATCTGAGCCGTCCGTTCCCGCTGGCCTACCCGAACGGCTTTGCGGGCATGGTTCGCGCCGGCGGCGGCGCGTTCGACGGCTCTGCGGCGGTGTGGTCGCGGCACCTCAGCGACGACGGTCAGGCGCTCGTGGCGCTGAACGGTCTGCCGGCAGGCTTCGAGATCTCCCGCCGCGACTACCTGGGATTCCGCTGGGAAACCGGCGGCGTGGCCCGACGCGCCATGGTGCGGTTCGTCGAGTCCGTCACGGCCAACGGGTCGGGGTGGATTCCACAAACGGCTGTCCGTCCCGCAATCCCCATGGCGGTGCCCAGCAACGCCATCGCCCATTTCGACCGCCCAGGGTGCCTGATGCGGCTTATTCCGAGCGAAACCCAGATGGGCGAGATGGATCGTCGCCTGGCGGCGGCCGTCACCGTCGCGGCGTTGCAGGACATCCTGCCGTGAAGGTGTTCGGCGAGGCCGCCATGGCTGCGATCGAGGCCGGCGAGGCAATGGGTGTGGGGGCTGTCTTCATCGGCTGCGCGCCCAATCCCGTCCGCGTCTGGAGCGGATACGGTCAGATCACGATCGACGGCCAGGTGTTCGAAGGCATCGGCGATCGTGGCCTGGTGACGGCGTCGGGCGGCGGCCTGGGCGGCGCGGCGCAGGACGTCACCTTGAGCCTGTCGGGCGTCGAGCCGGCGAACCTCGCCCTGCTGGACGCGGCGGCGCTGAAGGACTCGCCCGTCATCATCTGGCGACTAATCTTCGACACCGCCGGCCAGACGTTGCTGGCGGCCACGGTCTTCACCCGTGGCCGGCTGGACACCTTGAACCCAAAGGTCGTGCCCGGCGGCACGGCGACCTTGGAGGCGCGGGTCGAGGGCGCGGCGAAGGGTCTGGGGCGCTCGCGTGGGCGCACCCGAAGCGACACCGACCAGCGTCTCGATGCGCCCGACGACGCGGGCTTCTCGGCCACCAGCTACGCCGGCCAGAAGACGATTTATCTCGGCGGGAAGATCCCCGCGACCGTCTCGACCTTGCCGGGGATCGGCGGGGTCACGTCCAACAGCTACGACGACTGGGGCTGACCATGGTTCGGGACCATCTGGCCTTGGTGGCCTACATGCGTGAGCGCATGCGAACCGGGTTCGCATGGGGCGCTCAGGATTGCGTGACCTTCGCGGCCGGCGCGGTCGAGGCGCAGACCGGCGTGGACCCGCTGGGCGAGATCGCCTCGCGCTGGACGACGGAACGCGGCGCTGCCCGGGTGCTGAAGGCGTTCGGCGGCATGGAAGCCGCCGTCTCGTCGGTGCTGCGCCCGATCGCGCCCGCCATGGCCGCCCGGGGCGATGTGGCAGGCTGGCTGGACGGCAAGGGTCGGCTTCAGCTGGCGATCGTCGAGGGTGAAACCCTGATCGGCCCGGGCCAGGCTGGCCTGACCCGCCTGCCGCGCAAGTCGATGGTCAAGGCGTGGAGCGCCGAGCAATGAAGACCGCCCTGCGCCGCCGCTGGCGGCTCGGCGCGGTGATCGGAGCGCTGGCTTTGATGGCGCCCGCCGTCGCCCATGCCGATCCGGTCACGGCGACGATCGCGGCCTTCGTCAACGTCATCGCGGGCGCGACGGCGGCCGCCGCCGTTGGCAACTTCCTGCTGGTCTACGGGACGCTGATCTACACGACGACTGCCAGCTGGGCGCTGTCCAAGCTGTCGGCTCCGAAGGGGGCCAGCTCGTCGCAAGAGCGCCAGGCCCAGGTCGCGGCCCTGACGGTCGGCGAAGTGCCGCGCGAAATGATCGTCGGCATGGCCGGCACCGGCGGTTCGTTGGTCGACGCCTACTACTACGGCGGCCAGTACGGCACCGACTGGAACACCTTCGTCATCGCCCTGGCGGACCATCGTTGCGAGGCCCTGGTGGGCTTCTATGTCGGCGACACCTACGTTCCCTTCACCGGGGACGGCCCGGTGACCGGCTACAATGGCCAGCTCACGGTCTACTGGCGACCTGGGGCGGCCGACGACGCCCCGTTCCCCGGGGACATCGCGGGCCTGGGTCCAGCGACGGCGGCAGGCTCGCTGAAGGGCGTGGCCCGGGTGGCGGTGTCCTACAAGGCCGACGCGCCAGACGCCAAGAACCCGATCTGGACCAGCGGTCGCCCGACCTTCCTCTGGGTGGTGAAGGGCGCGCGTTGCTACGACCCCCGCAAGGACGACACGGTCCCGGGCGGTGAAGGCCCGCACCGATGGGACGATCCCGAGACCTGGGAATGGTCTGAAAACGCCGAGATCTGCCGCTACGCCTTCGCGCGTGGCGTCTACGCCGTCGATGCGGTCGACAACCCGGCGGCCCTGCGCCTGGGTCGCGGTCTCAGCGTCTATGAGGCTCCGCCCGAGCGCGTTTTCGCCGCGGCTAACCTGTGTGACGAACCGGTGGATATCGGCAGCGGTACGATGGAGCCCCGGTACCGCGTCGGCGGGGTGATCAAAGCCAACGAGACGTTCGACCGGGTCGAGCAGATGTTCGCCGACGCGACCGGCGGCTACATCATCCAGCCCGAGGGCGGCGTTACGGTCGATCCGGGTCAAGCCCGGACGCCGGTGGCCTCGATCACCGACGATGACCTCCTGACGGGCATGGAGGCCGGCTTCAGCTACTTCCGGTCGGCGTCTGACCGGGTCAACACCGTGGTCCCGCGTTATGTCGAGCCGGCCCAGAAGTGGGCCGACACGGCGGCGACCGTCTGCCGGGATATCGACGACATCGCCGCCGATGGCGGGCCGGCCGAGGAGACCCTTGCCCTGCCGCTGGTCACGTCGCGCGCCCAGGCCGAGCGTTTGGGCGAAATGCGCCGCCGCCAGCACCGCCTGGAGCGCACCGCCACGATCCAGCTGGGGCCGCGCTTCGCGCACCTGGAGGAAGGCGACTGGATCGAGTGGACGTCGGCTCGCTTCACCAAGGGTGAGACGGTCGTGTTCCGGATCACGGCCTACGCCTTGGACGCAGCCTGGCGCAACACGCTGGCCCTGGAGGAGACCAGCTACGACGTCTTCGGCTTCGGCGGCTTGCCCAGCACCCCCACGCCCGGCGAACCGTCGATCCCGCCGGGCGCGCTGGCCCTGGGCGGCGTCACCGTCGCGCCAGTCCTGCTCCAGGGCGACAACGAAAGCCTGCTCCCGGCGGTCCAGGTTGGCTGGGACGTGCCGGTGGACCCGGCCATTCTGTCCATCCGGGCGGAGGTCAGGCTCCAGGGACAAACGGCGGTCGCGCCGACCAGCACGGCCGAGGTTAACTCGGGCCTGCTGGTGGTCACCAACGGCGTGCCGCCCTCGGCGCGGATCGAGGTTCGGCTGGTTCCCATGGGCGTCGCCGGGCGCTCCGTCGTGCCCAGCAATTGGCACGCCGTTACGACTGGCGGCCTGGTCGCGAACGAAGCGCTCAATATCGGCGAGTTCACCAAGGAGCAGCTGCGAACCTGGACCCAACTGACGGACCTGGCCAACGCCAACGCCCGGGACGCGCTGATCCGGATCGCGGCGGCCGTCGCCCAGGCCTCCGCCTGGGACCAGGATCTCTTGGGCCAGATCCTGCCGGAGAGCGGCCGGCCGATCGGCGCGACCATCGACGACCAGGTCCGCATCGTCGAGGACAACACCCAGGCGATCGTCGAGCACCACGAGGAGATGCTGGTCGGGTTCGCTAACTCGGCGGCGGCGCTGTCGGCGGAGATGCTCGTCCGCGCCTCGGCCGACGAGGCCTTGTCACTCTACGCGGTGAACCTGGCGGCCGTGGTCAACGCGAACTACGCGACCGTCACCAGCCAGCTGGCGACGCTCACTACGAACACGAGCGCCACGGCCTCGGCTCTGACGACGCTGACGACGAACTTCAACAACAACGTCGCGTCGGTCAGCAACCAGCTGACGGCGTTGTCGAACGCGGACATCGCCCAGGCCAGCAGCATCTCGACGCTGTCGTCCACCGTGGGCGGACACACCTCGTCGATCAGCTTCTTGAGCACCACGCTTTCGACGCTGAGCGGACAGGTCGGCGCGGCCTTCGGTTTGCGGATCGCCGCCGGCAACAAGGCGATCGGCTTCAAGGGGATCAACAACGGGATCGAGGGAGGCTTCCTCTTCGACGCCGACTATTTTGGGATCTCGACGGGTCTGGGCACGACCTATCCGTTCTTCGTGTCGGGCTCGACCGTCTACATGACCAACGTGGCGATCAGCGGGAGCCTAGTGGTCGCCGGCACGGTCGACGCGCCCCAGCTCGCCTCCCGCGCGGCCACAAGCACCTCGCGGTCCAACGCGTCGTGGACGATGGGTGGCGGCAGCTTCTCGACGATCCTTTCGCACTACGTCTACCTGGCGAAGGCCGGAACCGTGGACAGTGACGCGGTGATTGCGCAGCACTTCCCGAGCGGTGATCGGAACTGGGAATTTCAGCTCTGGATCGACGGAGAGATGCAGTTTCGCTGCTACGGGGCCAACGGCCAGGACAGCGTGTCGTTGTCAGGTTCCAAGGACTGCGCCGCCGGCTATCGACTGGTCGAAGTCTACTGGAACGCACACTCGAGCGTGAACATCGACTACCGCATGCTCAAATCCATGGGGAGCTGGTGATGGCCGACAACATCAGCGCGGTGATCTACGAGCCGCTGGCCGACGATCCGTCTTCGGGCCGTATTCTCTGGTCGACCGTCGCGCCGCCCGGCGCGATGGCGATGGAGACGCGCCCCTGGGTCCCGACCCTGGTTTACGACGCCGACTATGACCGCAGCCACAAGATCGAGGCTGGCCAGCTCGTGCAGACCCATCGCTGGCTTCTAGACGCCGACGGTCGCCGCGTCGGTCTAGAGCCCCTCTAACCTCAACAAGGAAGACGCCATGTCTGACACCACCACGGCCGCCGAGGCGGCCGGGGCGAGCCTTGCCGCGCTCGCCGTCCTCAAGAAACAGCAGATCGTGGCCAGCCTCGATCCGCTGCGAACCCTGATCGCCCAGGCCGAGCGGCTGACCACGGCCGAGCTGACCGCCGTCGCCCTCACGCTCTCGCAGCTGGTCGACGAGCCCCAGTCCAAGAACACGATGGCCCAGATCGGCTTGCAGATCCTGCCGACCCTGCCGACCGCGCTGCGCGAGGCCTTGGCCAAGATCGAAAAGCAACTGGAAGCCTAAGCCATGGCCATCGGTATCCCTGAATTCGCCACGCAACTGGCCGACCTTCAGGCGCAGTTCGTCGCCGGGGACATCGACCAGGGCGAGCTGGCAGGCGGTCTTCGGGCGCTCTGGGAGGAGTCGGAGAACATCCCGCTCCTCTTCCAGAACATGCAAGAGGTCATCGCCATCAAGGCGACGATCCTGACGGCCTTTCAAGCCGCCCTTCAGGTCAAGGGCACGGTCGCGTCGGTGAGCGCCCTGCCGGCCGGGGCGGTCGACCGCGACGCCTACAAGATCGACAACGCCGCTGACGCCAAGGACAAGCACCTCTATGTGCGAGTGGCTGGTGCGTGGGTCGATCTCGGTTCTTTCGGCGGCGATGCTGGCCGTAGCGGGTACCAGGTGGCCGTCGCAAACGGCTTCACGGGGACTGAGACCGAGTACGGCAACCTGCCAATTACCAAGGCCGCAATTGCGCAGACTGCGGCGAACAACGCGGATGCGAAAGCGGCGCTAGCGCAAGAGAAGGCTGGCCTCGCTGTTGAGAAGGCGGCGATCGCTCAAGCGGCGGCCGACAACGCCGACGCCAAAGCCATCGCGGCCCAGGCCGTTGTGGATGGGGCGGAGACCATCCTCGACGCCGTGCCGCTGGCTGAGGCTGCGCGAGACGCAGCCGAAGCTTCACGCGTCTCGGCCGAGATGACGCGCAACACCGTCCAGGGCTCGATGCCCTTGCTGTTCGCGTCCCCCAACCTGTTCCCGGACGCCGACCTGACGGGCTTATTCGCTAAGGACTGGTCAGCCGACGTCCCCACCAGCCAGATCGGGGGGCGCCCGGCCCTGGTTTTCACGGGCGTGACGCGCACGCAGCGGACGCCTGTCGCGATGCTTGGTGGGCCTGGCGCGATCTTCTCGGCTGGCCTCATCGTGGAAAACCTTACGTGGGTTTCCGGTGGCGCGAACCTGATCCTGATCCGGCAGCTCGATATCGCCCGCAACCCGATCAGCGGAACGTCGGTGACGCTGTTGCAGACCGGCGCGAACACCTCGACCTCGCAGTCGCTCACGACGACGGCGCAGACGATCCACGCCGACGCGGCCTTCGTGGAGCTGTACATCTCATCGGGCGGCAATGCCGGCAATGTCGTGACCGCGTCGCAGATCGGCCTCTACAAGGGCGCGAGCGCCGCCTACCGCCCCGGTGTTACCGGGCGCGTTCCCTCGGTCTCCGATCTCTACGGCGTGCTGGCTGGCCTGGCGCGTCTGTACGGCGAACCGAATTTGTTCCCCGACAAAACCATGACGGGCGTGGGCTGGAGCGGCCCTATGACGACGTCGCGCCGCGCCGGTCGTAAGACGCTGCGCGCGACGGGCGGCGATCGTTATGTCCGTCTAGCGGCGTCCGCATTGGGCGATCCGGGGGCGACGTTCTCCGTGGGTGTGACGGTCGAGGCTGTCGGCTACACCAGCGGTGCGGCCAACAGCGTCCTGGTTCGTCAGCTGACCTCTGGCGGCGCCGTGATCTCCGGTACGACGGTCACGCTGAACAATAGTTCGACCAAGTCTTTCGTCGAAGCCACGCCCGCCGTGGCCGAAGCCATGGTGCTCGACGCTACGGCCGCCTTCGTGGAGCTGTATCTCCAGGCCAGCGGAAATGCGGCGAACTTCGTCGAGGTCTCGCTGATCGGCTTCTACAAGGGGGACACGGCCTTCTATCGCCCTGTCATGGACGGCCTGGCCACGACGCCGGACCTCTACGGCGCTGTGGCTGGGGTGGCTCGTCTCTACAGCGAGCCGAACCTCTTCCCCGACAAGTCCATGTCTGGCGTGGGCTGGAGCGGCGCGCTCACGACGGGTCGTCGATCGGGCCGCAAGACCCTCAAGACGACCGGCGGTGATCGCTATATCCGGGTCGCCGCGTCGGTGCTGGGTGGCCCCGGGGCGACCTTTTCGGCCGGCGTGACGGTCGAGGCGATGGGTTGGACGGGCGGCAGCGCGAACAGCGTGCTGATCCGGCAGCTGACCTCGGCGGCTGCGGTGATCTCCGGTACGACCCAGACCATCTACACGGGATCGAATCGGACCTTCACCGAACCGACGCCGGGCGTGCTGGAAAACGTCACCATCGACGCGTCCGCCGCCTACATCGAGTTCTACCTGCAAGCGTCGGGCAACGCCGCCAATTACGTCGAGATCTCGTTGGCGGGCCTCTACAAGGGTGACAGCGCGCTCTACCGCCCGCCCATGGACGGCCTGGCCACCACGCCGGACCTCTATGGCGCGGTGGCTGGTCTCTCGCGCCTGTTCAGCGAGCCGAACGTCTTCCCCGACGCATCGATGTCGGGGGCTGGCTGGAGCGGCGCGATGACGACCAGCACGCGGGATGGGCGCAAGACGCTCCGGGCGACAGGCGCTGACCGCTACATTCGCGTTCCCGCCAGCACGCTCGGCGGGCCAGGAGCGACCTTCTCGGTCGGCGTTGTCGTCGAGGCGGTCGGCTACACTTCGGGCGGCGCCAATACGGTGATTGTGCGCCAGCTGACGACCGGGTTCGCGGCAATCAGCGGTAAAACAAAGGCAGTCTACAACGCCAGCGCCAGTTCGTTCGAGGAAATCCGGCGCGGAGCTTTGGAAGCGGAGGTCATCGACGACAACG
>Ga0247725_1000325_pt1 | contig 41727 bp, 39 predicted proteins | sample OKSTACKMCFT3sol_FD_183021 | JGI IMG/M metagenome (GOLD analysis project Ga0247725, IMG submission 183021) | Subsurface sediment microbial communities from gas well in Oklahoma, United States - OK STACK MC-FT3-sol | ecosystem: Environmental > Terrestrial > Deep subsurface > Rock core/Sediment...
GTATACTGTGTTTTTGATCAAAGACTTAAGTTTGGAGCACAACATGGAATATAACACTTCGGAATTATGTGACCTTTATGCCGACATGATCGATGTGGTTGAACCCATTTTCGCTAACTACGGTGGTCGCCGATCTTTTGGCGGTACTGTCCAGACTATTAAATGCTTTGAAGACAACGGTTTAATCCGCCAGGCTTTGGCTGAACCCGGAGTTGGTAAAGTCTTATTGATTGATGGCGGTGGTTCATCCCGCCGGGCTTTAATTGATGGTGAACTCGCCTCATTAGCAGCAGCCAATGGTTGGGAAGGTATAGTCTGCTACGGCAGTGTGCGTGATGTCGATACATTGGAAGATTTTGATATTGGTATTCAGGCGGTAAACGCTATTCCTGTCGGAGCTGATGATCGTGGTTTTGGCGAACATGAAATACCGGTGAACTTTGGTGGCGTTACTTTTTTACCAGGCGATCATCTGTATGCCGATAACACAGGCATTATTTTATCCCCTGAGCCTCTGGATCTGGAATAACAGATGAGTGATGCGCTAATCCGCTACCAGGCCGCCACTTTGGCGGCCTTTCAACAGCTGCGAGAAGGTGAAACCCGCCTCGGACAAAGCTTGCGTTATGCTGATGCCGGCTTGCCTTTAGCCGAAGCTTTAACTGCAGCCAAACAGCAAGGTTGTGTTTTTGTGTTCTTGGGTGTGCCTGAAGATATAGGTCCCCGTGCTAATTTAGGTCAGGGCGGTTCAGATCTGGGCTGGCAGGCTTTTATCCGTAAGTTTATTAACTTGCAGCAAAACGAGTTTTTAGACGGATCACAAATACTGCTGCTGGGCGAGCTGAACTGTGCCGACTTGCAACAGCAAAGTCGGAATGCCGATCTGGCCACTTTACGAACTCTTTGCGCAGAGATTGATTTGCGTTTAGAGCCAGTGCTGTTGGCTATTTTCGAAGCGGGCTTAACTCCTATAGTGATAGGTGGTGGCCATAACAATAGCTTGCCGCTGCTAAGTGCTTTGTCTAAAAGTCAGCAGCAAGCCGTTAACTGCATCAACCTCGATCCTCATGCCGACTTCCGTTTGCTGGAAGGCCGTCATAGTGGCAATGGCTTTAGTTATGCAAAAACTCAGGGGTATCTGGATCGCTACCTGGTGATGGGTTTTCATGAGTTAAAAAACTCGGCCAGCTCGTTAGCACAAATCAAAGCAGCTGGAGTAGACCTGCTAAGCTATCAACAACTTTTTGTGCGAGAACAAGCCCCCTGGTCAGAACTGCTGAAACTTTGGTTAAGTCAGCGGGAACCGCAACAGGTGTTTGGTATTGAGCTGGATACAGACGCTATTACTGGCATGCCGGTCAGCGCCTACAATAGCTGCGGAGTCTCAGTGCAACAAGCTGAACATTTTGTATATCTGCTAGCCACTCAGTCACAAAGCCGCTATCTGCATCTGGCGGAGGCCGCCCCTGCTCAGCATCCTGCAGGTTTAGCAGCAGGAATGAATGATGCTGGTCAAATACTGACAGCATTAGTCTGTGCTTTTTTGTTTGGCAAAGCACAACTTCAGTAAGTCGCTTTACTGTAACTCCATTGTTTCACCCAAGCGGGGAAAGCATCCAGGGCAAAGGGCTTAGCATACAAAAAGCCCTGGCCTCTGGCGCAGCCCATAGCTACCAGTTTTTGCTCAACTTCAGCTTGTTCAATCCCTTCGGCGACCACCATAAAGTTCATATTCTTGGCCATATCAATAATGGCGCCTGTAATAGCGGTGTGAGTGTCAGATCTGTGTAAATCAAAAATAAAAGAACAGTCCACTTTTACCTGGCTGATGGGAAGTTCACGCAAATACGCCAAGGATGAAAAACCTGTACCAAAGTCATCCAGCGCCAGTTCTACTCCAAGCTGCGCCAGATGTTTCAACATACGCATGGCTTTCTCAGGTTCAGCCACCAAGGCACTTTCTTTGAGTTCCAGCACCAGTTGAGAGGCTTGCACTTTATGGCGTTTTAACAACAACTCTAAACTGTCGACCAGTTCATCCTGCAGTAAATCTTTACTGGAAATATTCACTGCTATTTTGCAAAGGATCTCCTGTTGCGTCAGTTCTGCCAGTGTCATTATAGCCTTTTCCAGCACCCATTGGGTCAATGGATAAATCACCCCCATTTGTTCTGCTAACTCTAAAAACTCAGCAGGTCCAAGCAAGCCCCGACGTGGATGATGCCAACGCACCAAGACTTCTCCGGCCACTACCTGCCGCGAACCAAGCGCGATCTGTGGTTGAATATGCAGTTTCAACTGCTGTTGGCTTATGGCATGACGCAGTTCAGCCATCAGACCCAACTTATCGTTGTTGTAACTGATCAAATCCGGATGGAACACCACAGCACTGCTTTGGGTGATTTGCCTGTTTTGCATGGCAAGATGGGCTCTCTCTATCAGATCAGACAACAACTCGCCATGCAGAGGATAATGGGCTATGCCACTTTGCAACTGATATTCCACAGCGCAACCATGGATCAGTAAAGGCTCCGGTACATTATGCTCCAGGCGACGGGCAATTTGCTCAGCGGCGTGCTGCCTGGTACTGGCATCTACCCACAACACAAAATCCACTCCACCTAAATGAGCAACTTTACCGCTTTGCTTACCTTGTGATTCCAGTATCAGTAACTCTTGATCTTGCTGCACCGCTGTATTTATCCGCTGCGCTATCTGTACTAAAACCAGGTTGGCATTCTGATGGCCCAACGCCTGATTTACCCGTTGAAAGTTTTGAATTTTTAACAGCAATAATGAGGCTTTTTGGTCTGGATGGCTGCGGCACCAAGTCTCAAATTGTTGTTGTAAATACAGTTTATTAGGAAGGCCACTGGTTTCATCGTGCAATGACAAAAAAGACAGATCTCTGGCCTCGCTTTTATCTGGCAGAGGTTTTTGTTCTGCTAAACGTTTTTTTAGCAGCACAACCCAAGACGCCAACAACAAGACTAACAAAAGAAGCAGTATAAAAGGGTAAAACAAAGACTGGCTGGCCAGACTCTGGGCCAAAGCAGGGGCAGAGCTGATCAGCAGTACAACAAATAAAACAGACCGAAAAGATAACACCACAGCTAACACCAGAAAGATCAGATAAGATCTTAAGATTACTCTGTTTTTCATCCTTGTAAAGTTAGCCGGATGCTCTCAGATTCACTTCACGCCCGGCTTTGACCAACTGAGTTAAGGCGCTGACACCAAACTGGTAACACAATTCAGCAGGTTGACTGATGTGATAAAGCCCAAAGTCAGCTTGTTGTCCAACAGCCAGAGTTCCTCTGTCAGTTAAACCTAAAGCAGCAGCCGCATGCCGGGTCACTCCAGCTAAGGCTTCTTCCGGGGTAAAACGGAAAAGCGTACAAGCCATATTCAGCATCAAAGGCAAGTTACAAAATGGCGAAGTGCCGGGGTTTAAATCGGTCGAGATCGCCATAGGTACCTGATGCCTGCGCAACAGCTCAAAAGGTGGCAGCTTAGTTTCACGTAAAAAGTAAAAAGCGCCGGGTAACACCACAGCCACAGTGCCAGCTGCTTTCATTGCCAGCACATCTTGCTCCTGCAGATATTCAATATGATCTGCAGATAAACCATTGAACTCAGCGACAAGGCTCGCGCCACCTAAGTGCGACAACTGCTCCGCATGGGCCTTGACTGGTAAGCCCAAGGCTTTGGCTTTTTCAAACAACAAACGGCTTTGATCAACAGAAAAACCTATGCCTTCACAAAACACATCCACAGCATCCACCAGCCCTTGCTGGTGTAATTGTGGCAGCATGTCATTTATCACCAGTTGCATATAATCGTCAGGCCGTCCGGCGTATTCCAGAGGCAAGGCATGAGCACCTAAAAAAGTCTTTTGAATGTCTATCGGATGAGTACGGTGTAACTCGGCAGCAACTTCGAGTATTTTTTGCTCAGTCGCCAGATCCAGGCCATAGCCGGATTTAATTTCTACACTTGTCACGCCTTGACTCAGCAACGCATTTAACCGCTGTTTGCCAAGCACAAATAACTCTTCATGACTGGCGGCACGGGTAGCGGCTACAGTGGATTTAATACCACCTCCGGCTTCTGCAATTTGTTGATAGGTAGCGCCATTTAAGCGCATTTCAAATTCATTAGCGCGGCTGCCTGCATAAACCAAATGGGTGTGACAGTCGATTAAACCAGGCAACAGCCATTGGCCTTTACCGTCATACAGTGGAGTAGCTAACAAGTCAGTTTCAGGCAATTCGGCTTTTGGTCCCAGCCAGGCAATACGGCCCTCTTTTACCGCTAAAGCAGCATTACTGATAGCACCGTAAGGTTGACCATTATCGGTCATAGTAGCTAAATTGACATTAATCCAAATTGCGTCAAAGACTTGCATTTTTTTCTCCAGCCCGGCTTCCACACTGCTTACAGCACTGGGATTAATTCTACCCTTTGAACTTGTATATACAACAAAATTCAGCTATTTTTCTTTGCTTTCAATCTGTAACTTCAGTCAGACATGACCAACAGCAGCGGGCAAAAGAAGTTTGCCACCATCAAAGATTATATTTTGAGTCAGGTCGAAACTGCAGCCTGGCCAGAGCATAGTCGTATTCCATCAGAAAACGAACTGGCAACCCAGTTTGCTGTTAGCCGCATGACAGCGCGTCGCGCTTTGCAGGAGTTAACAGAACAAGGGGTGTTGTATCGCACTCAGGGCGTTGGCAGTTTTGTTGCTTCACCTAAGTCACAATCTTCGTTGCTGGAAATTCGCAATATTGCAGATGAGATCCAGCGCCGTGGTCATTTTCATAAAGCAGAACTAGTGCAATTGACCAGCTTGCCCTGCCCGGCAATTGTGGCTACAGCCTTAGGTTTAAGCCGCAATGCTCCGGTGTTTTTTTCGCTGATTGTGCATTACGAAAATCAGCAACCACTGCAACTGGAAGCCCGTTATGTAAATCCAGAGCAAGTGCCGGATTATCTAGCTCAGGATTTTGTGTTACAAACTCCGCATGAATACTTAAGTGCTGTTGCTCCTTTAACAGACGCCGAACACATAGTAGAAGCAGTATTACCGGACGAATTGACCCGCCAGCATTTAAAAATACCGGCTTCCGAGCCTTGTTTACGCCTGACACGCCGGACCTTCAGCAGGGGCGGAGCTGTTAGTTTTGCTTATCTGACCAGCGCAGGTAGCCGCTATCGCCTTGGCGGCCAGCTAACTATCCAACAAAAAGTGTAAAGAGATAGCACTGTAAGCCCTGAAAGTATCAGAGCCAGCAGCTTTGTCCACTGATGCAGCAAAGTTTGTAACAGTCTTAAAAAAAGTTGCAGAAAATACCTCAGGCGTTAGCAATTGAGGCTTTGAAGCTCCCCCCGGAAAATAGATAACATTGCGCTATTTAAAGGCGCCGCGACAGCGGACAAGCAATACTAAACTGAGTGTCGAAGTCAGTTGCTATCAAACAGACAGTTCCTTTACCCCTAATACAAAAGCGGCGCAGTACTATCGCCTTTATCTCTAAATTGTTTATTGCCTGCAAATTTATAAGATTGTTTTTAAACCATTAGTTTAATTACATTTTTTAACACAAAGCACCAACATGGTGCTCTTTTTTTATAAGAAAATACTAAATTTGCACCAATCTGGCTAGACCAGTTAAAAAAACTTTGTTAGTTTCAGCAGCAAATATACCTATTGCCTCATTTCTAACCAATACTAAAACCATAACAGCAGTTGGAATTTGTCTATGAAACTTCGTGTTGCACATAAAATTTACCTGGGCTTTGGCTTTATTGCCTTGCTGTTGTTAGTTGCCAGTTTATCGTCGCTTTGGAGTTTCGCTGTAGTGAATAGCAGCAGCAGCCGCATGAATGAAACTGCAGTACCGGTGCAGCAAAAAAGCAATATGGCTCAGATTCAGTTACTTAAGCTCGCCAAGTTATCCGCTCTTGGTTACACCGCAGAAGAAGCGGCGAAAATTAAGTCGTATCAGAGTGAATTCTCACAAGCCGCAGAGGTGTACGGTCGCCAAATAGCTAGCCTGACTCCGCTGGTGGCAAAAGAAGTCAGTTTACAAAAACCCTTAGCTGAAGCTCAACAAACCTCACAAGCCTACCAGCAAGCCGTTGATTTGTTGTTTAAAGCCCGTTTAGAAGCAATAGCGCAGGGAAACAAGGCTGCAGCAGAGCTGAAAGAATTAGAGAACCTGATCGATACTGCAGGTGCAACACTGGTCGATATTTCGTTTTTAGAAGCGCCAGGTAAAGCGGCACAAATGGCTTTGCTGGAAGGAGCTGCCGGGCGGGTTGACGGTCAGCTACTGGGATTATTAAAAACTGTACGCGAAATTGCAGCCATGACAGATCCGGCGCAATTGGCCACTAGTCAGGAAAATCTTGAGTTTGCCTTTAGTGACATGCAAGGCAATCTGGATTACATAGCCAACATTGTCAAACAAGTTGGGGCTGACGATTTATGGCAGGATTTTCTGGCGCAATTGGACGAAGCTAAAGAGCGAATTGCGGGCACAAACAACCTGGTTAGTATTAAATTACTTCAGGTGAAACAGCTACAGACAGCACGGCAGCAACTTGATCTGTCCGAGCAGCAAGTGACACAGGCGGTAGCTGCATTGGACCAAATGATTAGTCAGGCCGATAGCCAGTTCAGTTCTTTACAACAGAGTTTATCTTCAGCTTTAAATTCGGGCACTATCCGCGCAGTCATTATGTTGATAGTTCTGGTCGGTCTGGCCATAGGTGCCGCTTATCTGACGATCAAAGCTATGATCACTCCTTTGTCTGGGATTAACAGAGTACTGGATCAGATAGCCAAAGGTGATTTAAGCCGGGAGTTAGCCATTAATTCAGAAGATGAATTTGGTGAGTTATCTACTAATGTGAATACGTTGATCAAAGCCCTGAGGCAACTTATAGAACAAATCCAGCAAGGTGTGCTGGAATTGAATCAAAGTGCCAGATTATCCAGCCAGGAAGTCAGCGCTATACATCAGGCTCTGAATACACAGCATCACCAGGTTGCAGAAGTAAACACAATTACCAACCAACTTGCCAGCAATACTCATCAAATTGCAGAACAGGCCGACATGGCACAACAACAAATGCAACAAGCGTTAAAACAAAGCCAACAAATCGATCAGGTCTCGGCAGCCAACAACACTCTGATCCAGGAATTGGCGAGGCAATTGAACGATACAAGTAACACAATGCAGGCTGTTAATACCGAATCAAACAACATAGGCGGCATTCTAACCACTATCCGTGGCATAGCTGAACAAACAAACCTATTGGCGTTAAACGCAGCTATAGAAGCAGCCAGAGCAGGTGAACAAGGCCGAGGTTTTGCCGTTGTGGCTGACGAAGTCCGGTCTTTGGCTGTACGCAGCCAGCAGGCCACAGACGAAATACGCACTATGATTGGCAGCTTGCAACAACAAAGCATGCAAGCAGTTACATCTATTGAGAAAGGCCAGCTGGATGCAAATAACTGCGTCGCGCAAAATGGGCAGTTGATGGCTGCACTGGCCGAAATAAACCATGCCATCGAAGCTATGCATCAAATCAGTGACAATATTGCTACTACTACCTCCAGTCAATTGCAACTGGGAACTGCCATAGAGCAAAGCATGCACAGTATGGTGGATTTAGCAGAGCAAAGTACTGAGCGGGCGACATCAACACTTGAGCAAAGTGCTCAGGTCGCTACAGCTGCAGGTACCCTGGAAAATGCGGTACGCAGTTTTAAATTACATTAAGTTATCAAATTAGATCTCAGCTATAGCCAGAGCCTTTGCTCTGGTTTTTTTATATTTGTTATTCTGCCTACTACCCGAATGCAACTTAAAGCTTAACAGCGGCCGCTCTTCTTTTACCCGTCCGTGTTTTTTAGCACAACACAAAAAAGTCCAGAATGATTTTGTGGAGTGGCAATAACTCAGCTTTAGGTTTGAATACCTGAATGACGCCTAAAAAAATGGCCAGACAGTGTCTGGCCAGGCAGGAAGTGTGTAATCCGTTATCTTTGTTCGTTCCATGTCTAACATTCGTAAACGCTTGATCATCATGACAAATACAGAGATAAAAACATGACGAAAGCTTTATATAGCTTTATATCACCCTTATATCAGTGCCAATTGGCTGAAATTTTCAGCATTCATGTATTTTTTCAATCGCTGCTGATCAAAAAGTTCAATACCTGCTTCAGCCGCAAACAAACGCACCTGACTATTAATTTTCTGGTAGCAAACAATTAATCCACGTTGGCAGTTCAGCGATAGCATTTGCTGAAACACAGAACGAACCTGGGCCACTGTAAGTGCTTCATCAAGTTCAGGTTGAATATAAAGCAGTAAAGCCTGTTGTTGGCGACGGACTAAAAAGTGAGACTCACAATCTTCTACCGACTCCATTTCCCGGCCATAAAACTGCAATAAGAGCTGGGTGTTCTCTTTGAATTGCTGCTGTTGCCGTCCAAGCTTAGTGCCTTGTGGCCACCAGATAGGGTTCAGTACTTCTTCCTGACTTTCCAGTTCCAAAAAGGCGAGGATATTAAACAGCAGTGCTAACAGAAACATGGAGACAAAAAGCCACAGCATCACACTGGACCAGGTTGAGCTTAACACCCAACTTTGACTACCTGACAACACTGAATACTCAGAAAATAACAGGTAGGTCGCACCTGCAATTATTCCTGCAGCTGTAGCAACACAAGAGCTGATCAACCATTTGTTATTCATTACAGGTACTCCACACAGATTTGATAACAGCAGTATCTAATCTGTAAGAGTTTTTTACCTGAAATAACCCTGATATTTGCTTTATATCTGATTAACCCGCGTATCTAAAGCCGCGACTTTGTTATCAACAAAGTCCCACCCCAGTTACATAGACTATTGACAGCAAAAGGAGCGACCATAAAGATCGCCCCTAGGGTAAAATCTGCGTTTTGCCTATTTAACGCTGCAGTTTTATCGGCTGAGAGTTCTAGGCCTAACATTAAAGCGGAATTTTAGATGGCCCTGAAGACACAGCAAACCTAGGAGATTTTTTCGGCAATATAGCAAAACGCCCCTCAAATACAGCGACCTGCTGGTCGTCGCAAAATATTCCAACCTTGATATCAAGTCTGGCTTTACGATGTTGTGATAATGCGGAGAAATCCGGTTGGCTTTGATGCCGCCAACAACGTCCCTCAGCAGGACCTGTGACAGGTTTCAGATAACGAATATGAGCATCAGCCAATACAATGTCACCATCAAGTTGCTGATCCTTCAGTAATAACCAGACCATTCCCCAACCCGTTAAAGTTGCTAATGTATAAATGCTGCCTGCGAACATAGTCTGATGCAGATTGATATTCGGTTCGAGCGGTGCGACACAACAAATCTTTTGGCTGTCCACCCACTGCACTTTTAGCTGCATATAAGAAGAAAGCGGGATCTTTTGCCAGAACTTTTGTTGTAACTCAGGTATCCATTGCTGCAGCAGCTCTGGTGCAGCTGAAAAAGTCAAAGTCTTTACGTATCGGTGATGAGCTATACCAAATAGAGAATTTGCAGGTTCCAGATAGTGATATCCCGCCTTCTGATAAAAACCAGCAGCAGTCTCACGGGCATTCAAGATGATACGTTGCATCCCTAATTCCAGTGCAACCTGCTCCAGTTGCTGCAGAACCATAGCCCCTAAGCCATGCCCCTGCCATTGATCCGATACAGCCATATACCTGACCTGAGCCGTCTGTTCGTCAACTTTATGCAACCGACCCACAGCAACCACTTCACCAGCTTCGGTGCAGACCATACGATGATAAGATTGAGCTTCAGAATCATCCTGCTCTGAGCCTTTGGGCTGATCCCAGGGGGCACGCAGTACCTGCCAGCGCAGTTGATAATAAGCCAGCCATTGAGCTTCAGTCTGTGGGGCGCTAAGCTGCCAGTTCACTTTATGATCCTGTAGTCCGTTTATTTGAGGGTATTGTGGAACAAAAACCTGCTGCTATACAACAATTAGTCTGGTTTCAAGCTGGACCACCCCGCCTGGAGCTGACAGAAGAAGGCAGATTTTTATGCCTGTATCTGGACGGCATCATGCAAAGTAAAATGAACCAATTGGCCCCGGCAGCGACTTTATCCGGCCACTTGGCGCCTGTTCTGCACTCCTTGCAATACCATAAACCCGACTCTGTTTTGCAATTAGGGCTGGGAGGCGGCGATATCAATAGGTTTATCTGCACCACTCTGCCTAAAACAGAGTTAGTCACAATAGAGCTAAACCAGCGAGTAATTGAACTGTATAAAGATTTTTTCTGCTTGCGAGGTAACGAAAAACTATTGGCTTTATCAGCTGAAGATTTTTTACAAGGTAATCAACGGCAATGGACTTTTATATTCTGGGATATTTATCCGCTTTTTTCTGGCTGGCAACAGACTATGCAAAGGTTGCTGGAGCAGCGAGGCACTATTTTAATCAATTTGTCCCAACCCGAATATCAGGCAGAACTGGAGGCTTTGTTAATCAGGCGTCAGTATACATGTCATCGGACAGAAGGTTATTTAAACCTGTTATATGAAGTCAACGCTTTAACTGTTTAGTAAAAAGGTCACAGGACCGTTATTTACCAGCGCTACCTGCATATCTGCACCAAACTGACCTGTTGCTACTTCGATCCCCTGGCTTCTGCAGTACAAAACAAAATCCTGATATAGTTTTTGTGCTATCTCCGGATGAGCGGCAGTGGAAAAACTGGGGCGCAGGCCTGAATTAGTATCCGCAGCCAAAGTAAACTGCGACACGACCAGCAGAGAGCCAGCAACCTGCTGTACGTTTAGATTCATTTTGCCTTGCTCATCAGAAAATACTCTGTATTTCAGTACTTTATCTGCCAACTTTTTCAGCTGTAATTCTGAGTCATCTTTTTCAACACCAAGCAGAACCAATAATCCGGTCTGAATAGCACCTACAACTTGCTGATCCACAGTGACACTAGCGGAACTCACCCGCTGAATTAAGGCTTTCATACAGCTTTTAAATCCTTTACATCCAACAACTCAGCCATCACCTGACTCGCCCTATACAAAGTTTTGGCTATGCCATCTTCAGATGCTGAATGACCAGCATCGACAACCCAGTTAAGTTGTGCACCAGGCCAACGAGAGGCCAGACTATAGGCATTCTCCGCTTTGCACACCATGTCATAACGGCCATGCACTATCTGGCAAGGCAGGTGGCTGATTTTATGCAAAGACTTAAGCAACTGATCTGGTTCAAAAAAACACTGATGCATAAAATAATGATGTTCGATCAATGCCAAAGCCAAAGCCGACTCAGCATCCATCTCACCACCAAGAGCAAATTCATTTGGCAACAAAGTAGCAATGCGTGATTCCCAAATACTCCAGGCTAACGCAGCCTGCAGACGGATGGCCTGATCTTTGTGATGCAACAGCAACTGGTAAGCCTGCAGAATATCCAACTGAGGAAACTCCGCTACAGGCTTGATAAAATCCTGATAGTAATCTGGAAAAACCTGACTAGCTCCGCCTTCAGCTCTGTAAAGCCAATCAATATCCTGCTCACGGCCAAGGAAAATGCCACGAAGTATAAATCCAAGACAATGCTGTGGATAGGCCTGACCATAAGCCAGCGCCAGAGTACTCCCCCAGGAACCGCCTGCGACCACCCACTGTGAAAGACTCAAGTTATGACGGATCAACTCCATGTCAGCTATCAAATCTTGGGTGCTGTTGTTTTCCAGTTGCAAAGCAGGTGTAGATAAGCCACAACCACGCTGATCAAAAATAATAATGTGATACAGAGCCGGATCAAACAGCTGACGATGAAAAGGTGAACTCCCCCCTCCAGGACCACCATGGCAATAAATAACCGGGATCCCCTTAGGGTTACCACTTTGTTCCAGGTAAATGCGCTGACCATCAGGAGTTTCAAGCCAGGTCCTGGCAAATGCCTCAATAACATCAACTCTGTTCATGTCGTTGTATCCTGCGCAGTTTGTGAGTCTGTCCCCGAATCTTCATGCACACTCAACTCCTGCAATAAAGCAGTTAATTCAGCCCCTAATAACACCACCAGCCAGACCAGATAAATCCATAAAAACAAAATGGGCACCAGAGCTAAGGCTCCATATATAGCCTGATAAGAAGGAAATTGAGTGATGTAAAGGGCAAACCCCTCCTTTAAAAACTCAAACAGCAAACTGGCGACTGCAGCACCGATCAAAGCATGTCGATACGACACTTTGGCATTTGGTACCACCAGATACAGCAGGAAAAATGCCAGAATCGAAAACAGATAGGGAGTTAATGCCAACAATACAGAACTTAAACCCGGGGTATATCCTTCAGCCAGGCTGGATAAAGACAAAATATAGGAGGTTACTGCTATCGAAGCACCCAGCAAGATAGGGCCAAAAGTCAGAACCATCCAATAAATTGAAAACGAAATAATAAGTCTGGGGCGCTTTTTGATACGGAATATTCTGTTGATGGTTTTGTCTATATTGTGGATCAGCATTAAAGCTACCACCACCAAAGCACCAATGCCAACAGCTGTCATTTTACCAATATTCTCAACGAATCCAGCTATATAGAGCCTGAGTTCATCCCCTTTGGAAGGGACAACATTGGCATATAAAAAAGCTTCAAGCTGGTCTCGCCATTCACCAAACATCGGGAAGGCGCCCATCACCGAAAACATCACTGCAATAAAAGGCACGAGAGACAATAAAGAGATATAAGCCAAATAACCGCCAATCACGTTGATTTGATCATGTTGGCAACGTTTAAAGTACAGACCAATGAAGTTAGTACTGTGCTGAAACCATAATTTCAGTCGCTCTTTGTCCCATCCTTGTGCCATTAAGCCTTACTCCACAAAGCTGAAGGCTTTACCTGAGGCAAGAGCTTCAGTTAAAGCCTGGCTTGGTTTTTCAATAAATTCGGCACCTTGCTGATCAATAAATAACACAGGCAACTTCAGCTCATCTGCCACTTTTAAACCCTGCTCACTGCCCATACACAAAAAGGCGGTAGACCAGGCATCACCCCAGGTTGGATCCGGGATCAAGATAGTGGTTGAGACTGTCGCATGAGACACAGGACTTCCGGTGCGGGCATCTAAAACGTGACTATAACGCACACCATCCTGATCATAAAAATGACGATAGGTGCCAGAAGTCATAATGGACAGAGGCTCATCCTGTTGCACCATGATGATTTTTTGTAACTTTTGCGAATCAGGTAATGGCTTTTCAATAGCGACACGCCAGGCTTTAGACTCAGGCTTTTTCCCCTTACTGACCAACTCGCCCCCAACTTCCACCAGATAATTCTGGATCCCCGCTTTATCCAGAATCTTCGCCAGTTGACCTACAGTGTAGCCCTGAGCAATAGATGAGACATCTACTCTTAACCCTGTGTGTTGTTTTGCTAAACTTTTATTGTCAACACGGCTCAATTTATCCAAACCTATAGTTTGTTTTAGCGCCTGAATTTGTTCAGCGCTGGGTTTAGTCAGCTTATCGCCACGAAAGCCCCATAATTCAAAGTAAGGTTTTACAGTTAAATCATAACAACCACCGCTATAAGCTGAGATCTGCTTGGCAATATCCACCAGTTGAACTAACTCTTCACCAACCTCTACCGGATCTCCGCTTTGCTGTGCGTTAAAACCTTCTATGACAGAATCAGGTCTATAGTTCGACATCAACACATCTATCCGATCGATCTCATCTTTTAATTGTGTTTCTAAACGACCTTTATCGACGTCCTGTTCACTCCAGAAGCTGACAGTAAAAGTAGAACCCTGAGCCGGACCTGAAATACGCTGTATCGGATCGGGTTGGCTACAGGCGGTTAAACCTAAAAGAAGGAGGGCAAAAACACAGGAGCTTTTAAACAACATAAGGCACTACAAACAAAAGGATGGATGGCGCCAGTGTAAACAAAACGTCGGATAAAATCCAGCCGACAGGGCCGTAGTTACTGGCTTACAGCTGGGGAGATGCGTGAACTAAACGCTTAAATTCAGGTTTTGGTCGCTGCTAATTTGTGCGGCTCATCACATCGGGTTAGTTTAGTTGCTTAGTTATCAGAAGAGGTTTACCAATGAAAAAGCCCCAGGCCTTTGCGCCTTTTATTTATTCCTGTATCGCAAGCGTCACACTGCTCTGTGCTGCACCAGCTTTAGCTTCAACAGCATCAAGCCAGTACTTTGAATCTGAAGATATTTTTGCGCTGGAATATGCCAACGATCCGCAAGTATCACCAGACGGTAAACAGGTGGTGTACGTGCGCAACAGCAACGATATTATGACGGACGGCACCCACAGCAGTTTATGGTTGCTGGATGTAAAAACCGGCCAGCAAAGCCCATTATTTGTCGACCAGTTTAACTACGCCAGTCCACGTTGGTCTGAAGATGGTAGTCGTATTGCTTTTATTTCCGACCGCTCAGGTTCACGCCAAATCCATGTGCATTACGTCAAAGAAAACAAAACTGCTTTAGTCAGTCAGCTCTCCAAAAGCCCGGGCAACCTGACCTGGTCCCCCGACGGCGAGCAGCTGGCTTTTACTATGAATGTGCCGGCTCAACCAACTAAACTGGCCAAAGCGACCAAAATGCCGAAAAAACCTGAAGGTGCCAAATGGTCCGAACCTGCAGTGCTGATTGAACGGGCTCAGTATCAGGCCGATGGGCAGGGCTTTTTAAAATCTGAGTTCCGTCATGTCTTTGTCTTACCCTCCACCGGAGGTAAAGAACGCAAACTGACAGACGGTGACTTCAACTACGGCTCAGACCTAAGCTGGACACCGGACGGCAAAGCACTGATTTTTTCAGCTAATATCAGCAAAGACTGGGAGTACCAGCCACGCGACAGCGACTTGTACCAGTTCACTCTGGCAAATAGTCAGCTAAAGCAACTGACCAGTATGGCGGGCCAGGAAACTGCCGCAGTATTTTCTCCAGATGGTAAGTACCTGGCTTTTGTCTGGGGCAATAATGAGAAAGTACCTTACACCAACGGCAAATTAAAACTAATGGACTGGCGCTCAGGCGAGATTAAAGATCTGACCAAAGAACTGGACAGAGACGTCGAAAATCCACAATGGTTGGATAACAGCAGTCTGGTGATCCAGTTTGACGACAAAGGCAAGCGCACCATTGCTTCTGTATCTTTATCCGGCAAGCTGGAGCAGTTGACGGATCAGCTATCCGGCGCTGCTTTACCTCAGCCTTATTTAAGCGGTGAATACAGTGTGGCCAACGAAGTGATTGCCTTTACTCAGGGCAATGCACAACGCCCGGCCGATGTGGCGGTGATAGCGAATGGCAAAACCCGTACTTTAACAGCGTTAAATGAAGATGTGCTTGGCCATAAAAAACTGGGACAAGTGCATGAAATTAATTACAAATCATCTTTTGACGGCGAACCAATCCAGGGCTGGTATATCACACCACCAGATTTTGACCCTAAGAAAAAATACCCCATGATGCTGGAAATCCACGGTGGCCCTCATTTAGCCTATGGCCCACATTTCAGTGCGGAGATGCAACGTTTTGCTACAGAAGGTTATGTAGTGTTTTACGATAACCACAGAGGCAGCTCATCTTATGGCGAACGTTTTGCCATGTTATTGCACGGCAAATACAGCTCACCAGAGGATTACGCTGACCACGATTCAGGCGTCAACGCCATGATAGATCTGGGTTTTGTTGATAAAGATAACCTCTTTATCGCCGGTGGTTCTGCCGGCGGCATAGCTACAGCTTATGCTGTGGGATTAACTCAGCGCTACAAAGCGGCAGCTGTTGTTAAACCTATTATCAACTGGCTAAGTAAAGTACTGACGGGCGACAGTTACCTGTATCAAACCTTCCATCAATTCCCTGGTGTGCCTTGGGAAAACGTCGAGCATTACTGGAAACGCTCGCCTTTATCGCTGGTCGGTAATGTCACCACTCCTACGATGTTGATGACGGGCGAGGCTGACAGACGTACACCGATCAGTGAGTCCGAGCAGTTTTATCAGGCATTAAAACTGCGTAAAGTCGATACTGTGATGGTGCGAATTCCTGGCTCACCTCACGGTATCGCTAATAAACCCAGCAGGATGATCACCAAGATTGAGTACATTCTGGCCTGGTTTGAGCAGTATAAGACCAGTTCCAACTAGAACTGCACAAGCCCGGTTTTCCGGGCTTTTTATTGCTTTCGCTATTGCCTTCGCTCAAAAGCTCTGCTCTTGTATATTGGTATAGTTTTGTTAGTCTTAAGCCAAAGTCTATCCGACAGGAAACAGCAGATGGCGCAGTGGCTTAGCGGTACGGTCATAGCAAATACGCACTGGACTGATACATTATTCAGCCTGAAGGTGAAAACCGAGCCTGTTGATTTTATTGCAGGTCAGTTTGTCCGATTAGCTCTGGATACAGCAGATGGCAGGGTGCAACGTGCCTATTCACTGCTCAATAGCCCTGCTGATGCAGAGTTGGAATTTTTAATCAGCACTGTGCCTGATGGTTTACTCAGCCCCCTGCTGCAGCAACTGAAAGCCGGCGATACAGTGCAAGTCAGTCAACCCGCCAGCGGCTTTTTTATTCTGGATGAAGTGCCGGAAGGAAAAAACCTCTGGCTGATTTCAACTGGGACTGGTATTGGCCCTTATTTATCTATGCTCGGCACCAATGCCCCGTGGCAACGCTTTCCTTCCATAGTACTGCTGCACAGTGTGCGTTTTGCTGCTGAGTTGGTGTATCAGCCACTGATCCGGCAATTTCAGCAGCGCTACCCCAATCAGTTGCATTATCAAGCAATAGTCACAAGAGAAGCTCACTCAGGCGCTTTATCGCAACGTATTCCGGAATTAATCAGCAAGGGTAAAGTGCAACAGGCCTGTGGCCAACCGCTTGATGTCCACTCTCAGGTGTTGCTATGTGGTAATCCCCAGATGATCACTGAAACCAAAGCAGTATTAGAAAGTATGGGATTGAAAAAGAATCTGCGCCGCGATCCTGGCCATATCACTGTGGAACAATACTGGAAATAGAGTCAGGGGTTTGCACTGTGCCTGCAATAACGGGGCCGCTAAGCACTGGCAGCCTGACACTACTGAGCATATCCGGAAAACCTATTTTCATTTCTGTTCAACTGTTTTTTTCACTCTATCCTTTTGCGGTTTCCACTAAAGCTCTGAATAAACAGTGAGCTGGCGCAAAACAAAACTTCTGTTAAATCCGATCGAAAAAGTTTTGCCTTCCCAAAAGCTAATTCGGAAATAATTGCAAATATGATAAATTTGAAATCAATTAAAAACTAATGTATAAAGACGGTTATGGTAATAACACCCTACCGACCAACGTAGCGAGACTTTCATATGCTAAATACTTTAACTGCCCCTGCTGTACGTTTATCTCGCTTCTTGAGTTTCAAAGGTAAGTTTTTATTGATCTTTGCCGCTTCGATCATCCCGGGTTTGATACTACTTGGAGTCTCGGTATTAAACGACTTGTCAGCCATAGAACGGGACAAAACAGAACTGGCAGGTAAAAAGTACATTGAAAAATTAACCCCTGTAAGCCGTGCTATGTCTGATCACAGAGCGTCAACGGCCGCAGTGCTCAATGGTGACGATTCAGTGCGCGCTCAGGTGCGGCTTGATGCGGAAGCTATTAACGCCGCATTAGCTGAACTGAACCAACACACTCTGAAAATTCAGGCAGAACAGTGGCAAGCCAAAATTTCAGAATTTAACCGCAAATGGCAAACGCTGGAGTACCAATGGACTGAGATGTCAGCCAGTCAGAACTCATTGGCCCACATAGAACTCATTGGTCTTGTGACTGAGTTCAGGCACCATGCTGCCGGAGACACAGGTTTACTGCTTGACCCGGATGCCAGCACTTATTACCTGATGATTACCGCCGTTGACAGCCTGCCTGCACTGTCAGAGCAGTTGCAACAGTTACGTGGTTCTGTGTCTTCTATCCAGGCCTCAGGCCAGTCGAATGAGAAAAGATTGGGCCGAATGGAAAGTACAGTACAGCGCGAACTGCCACGAATGATTCAAAGAATCAATAATGATTTGGAGCTTGCATCAGACATAGACCCTGAAGCTGCTGTTTTGCTGCAACAACAATGGGAACCTGTCGCAAGTTTAATCAGTAGTTTTAGTCAAAAATTGATCGAAGATCTGCTTACTGGTGAGTTTTCGTCACTTCAACTGCAAAACCAGCTGCAAGAATTGGATGCCTTACTGAAGACTATTCTTGAATTGGAAAGTTTTATGACGGAACGATTAGAACAAGGTTTACTGCAACGTATCGATACAGAATGGGTAGGGATCTACCAGTTGTTGGCTTTTGGCTTAAGTATTCTGTGTTTGGTTGGCTGGTTGATTGCGGGCTTTGCAAGGGATTTAACGCGCAGAGCAAAAGGCCTGGAGCAAGATATGGCAACTCTGGCCGCAGGCGATTTCAGTGCTCATGTGCGGGATAGAGGGGATGACGAATTGAGCCGTGTTGCCCAAAGTGCCGCCAGTCTGTCGAAACAATTAGGCGGCATCATGCAGGAAATAAAACACGAAGCAATTCAATTGATGCAGGCTGCGAACGATATAGCAGCGACCAGTTCGCAACTGGCTAACTCCAGTGCAGAACAAAGCCATGCGGCAACTTCAATGGCGGCAGCGATGGAAGAGTTAACAGTGAGTGTAAGTCATATGGCCGAAAATGCTGAACAAGCAAGGCTAAAAACTGAAGAATCAGGCAAAGCCTCAGTCTCAGGCAGTAAAGTGATCCATGACACAGTGCAAAGTATGCAAAATATAGCTGTGACAGTGAAAGAAGCTTCAGCCAGCGTTGCTGCTCTGGGTCATGATGCCAAAGCAATATCCGGCATTGTCGATGTAATCCGTGCTATCGCCGATCAAACCAACTTACTGGCATTAAACGCCGCTATTGAGGCAGCCAGAGCCGGAGAGTCAGGGCGTGGATTTGCCGTTGTTGCTGACGAGGTCAGAAATCTGGCTGCCCGGACTGCAACCTCAACCAGTGAAATTAGCCAAATGATAGAACGGATCCAGAAAGGCACCAGTCTGGTGGTTAATGATATGGAAAGAGGCACCCTCCAGGTAGAGCAAGGCGTGTTGTTGGCCAGTGAAGCAGGCCAGGCCATCGCCAGTATAAGTCAGGGTTCAGATTTGGTAGAGCAAATGGTGCAAAGTATGACTTTAACTTTAAATGACCAGGCAGCAGCTGCTGCGGAAGTGGCCATTAAGGTTGAAAGCATTGCCCAGATGTCGAATGAAAACACTCAGGCCACTCAAAGCTCTGCCCGTACAGCTGAAGACTTAAGAGCTGTGGCAAAAGAACTGGATGACAGAGTCAGTCAGTTTAAGTTCTGATCTAAAGGTTAGGGATGCCTGTATAGAGGCATCCTTAACACTGAGTTACAGGTAAAGTTAGTGAGCCTTTGACTTGTTCCCGCTGATAGATTTCCACAAGACACAACTGACTGGCCACAGCTTCATCACTGATTTTCAGATCGGTGACAGTTTTACCTTTGATTTTCAGTTCTACGTCCTGGTCTTTTGCTAATTGATTCAGGCTGTGCACGACACAAATGTTGTTTGCCAAGCGGTGGTTCAGCGCTAAGTCCAAATCACCTACACCAGCTATTCTGCTTAAATCTTTGTCCAGACTAATACGTAAATCAGGTTTGTGATCTGGGGTAAAACCAGCAAACTGCACTGTAAATACCAATACATCGTCAAAAGCTAAATTGTCTTGTTCAGACTGGGGGAAATCCATCGTCAGTTGTTGTAATGCGCCAACAGAAGCAGGTTTGACCAGAGTTTCAGCACCGGGGAAAAGTGCTTTTTCTAATTTTTCCTGCCAGCTTGGACCAAAAACCCAGCGGTATAAAGCGGTATGAGGCTCCCGACTGGCTTGTTGATACCAGGTGTTTTGTAATGCAGCAATTTTTTTAGTTTTCAGATAATACCGCAGCGCCGTATCTTCAGGACAAGAGGCAACGGAAAGCACAGGCTTTTTCCCAAGCGCTATTACTTGCGTATTATTTGGGTCTTGCTTTGTTTGCCACCACTCGGTCGCCAACACAGGACCTGCGCATATAGCCAGGATTAATACTGCCGAAAATTTCATCACCACCCTCCAGTTGCCGCGCCATTGTAGGAGAACAAGGCATATTTGCAACCTTTCACCTCATTGAGCTACCAAAACAACAGCCAGTATCTGTGGTTTTAGCTAAATCTGCGCTGAATTATGAGTGCCTGATGCAACACAACAAGCCTCTGCATAAACACAGTTTTATCAGAGCGAATGCAAACCAGATAGTTTCAGAGGCTATCGCATATTTTGTAAGCACCCCAGTCAGGCATCAACTAGAAAGCTTCAACGGCTGACACTTTGGCCTGGTAACGGTGAATAGCAGCATTTAATTTTTGCATAAATCCCGGATTGTTCTTCAGATAAGTTTTGTTGATGTAAATAGCAAAAGGCAGGTTTACCTCTTGCTGAAAGTTGTACAACTCACTGTCTATACCTTGTTGCTTCATCAGAGTTTTTATTGTCAATTCTGGTAATAAAATGGCGTCTACCCTTTTGAACTTCAATAAATTTAACAGACCTCTGATATCAGTAGTGCCAGCTGTCACCTGGTAATGTTGCTCTTTTAACCAATGAAATGCATTACTGTTCGTTTGAGCTGAAACCTGAGCCTGATGTTTAAAACCTGCAGCACCAGGTTTTAAGTCTGAGCGTTGCTTTAACCAAACCCAGGTCCATTGGATCATCAATACGGGCTGTGAGAATTCGGCCATACTGTTGCGTTCTGCACTTTCGGTCGCCAGAAAAAAGCCATCTACTTTGTTCTGTTGTAAATCAACGGCAGCACGACCAAAATGAGGCACTAAACGCACAGAAAATGGCAGCTGTAGATCTGCCATAATAGTGGCCACCGCTTCATAGCCTATACCTTTATTTTGCCCCTGTTCCTGATAGGTATAAGGCGGGTAATCCGGCATCAAAAACCTTAGTTCTCCCTTAGCCATCACCTTATCCATAAGGGAACAATAAAGAAGCACACACAATACCAACCTGAACATAAGTGCCTACCGTTAAAAAACAAAAGTCAGTTGAGACAGGGTTAACTCTAGCAGTAATACTGAGATAGCAAAGATAAATGAACAGTCACTGTTGTCTGGCTTCCTTGTGAAGTGGCAGAGCATAAGTTTTAATGGCTTGATTGTTCGAGTGACAAATGTCGGCTGAACTGTAAAATACTTGAGTAAAAAAACATATGATTGAGTAATAAGTGTTCAATTTCAGTTTGTTAGCAACAGGAAAAAGCCGGGCATGCTAAAAGTTACACTGGAACAGTGGCGAATGTTTAAAGTAGTGGCTGATCACGGCGGCTTTAATCAAGCGTCGGCCGTGATCCATAAAAGCCAGTCCAGTATTCATACTGCAGTGCAAAAAATTGAAGCTAGTTTAGGCGTAGCTTTATTCAAAGTAGAGGGGCGAAAAACTCTGCTGACCGCTGAAGGCGAAATGATTTTACGCCGGGTTAATTATTTGCTGGATGAAGCCTCACGGGTTGAAGACGTAGGCCTGACCCTGGCCGAGGGTATAGAAACCAAATTACGTATTGCGGTAGATGAAATATTCCCACAGCATCTGCTGTACAAGGCGCTGGAAAACACCTCTGCCGCCTACCCAATGTTACGTATTGAACTCAGTGAATCTATTTTATCCGGTGCCAAAGAGCTGCTGGAAACCTTTCAGGTGGATATTGCAGTTTCGCCTTTGACCATCAAAGATATTTTCAGTGAAGAGTTATGCCAGATAGAATTTCTGGCAGTCGCTTGCCCCACTCACCCCTTGTTCGCTGTAGAACGAGATTTGACCATTGAAGATTTAAAATCCCATCGACAGATAGTAGTCCGCGATTCAGCCATTTCCCGGCGTAATGACGACGGCTGGCTTGGTGCCAACCAGCGCTGGACTGTCAGTCATATGCGTACTTCGATAGATATGATTAAAAAAGGTCTGGGTTTTGCCTGGTTACCTTTAACTTCCATTGTGGACGACTTAGAACAAGGCCTGCTGAAACCTTTACCCCTGTGTAATGGCCGCACCCGTAAGGTGAATCTGCATCTGCTGTTTTTAGACGCCGATAAACTCGGCCCTGCAGCCCGCACTTTTTTAGGTGAATTACGTTATCAAAGTATGGATTTACCGACTTCTGAAGATATGTAAAAACAACCCACCACCTGCATTCAGGTGGTGGGTTCTGTGTCCTAAAACTTATTGATTTACCGGCGACCAGGCTGGAGTCGCGGCTTCTGGCTTTTTATACAAAGCCGGATAAGCAGTTTGGCTGGTGTATTGCACTTCTCCATCGACCACTGTCAGCTCTGCTTCGGTCTGCAATAACGTCTCTTCAGATACGTTTAAGATATCCTGATTCAGCAACGCAAAATCTGCATACATACCAGGCTGGATCTGGCCTTTCACCAATTCTTCTCCAGAAAAATAAGCACTGCCAGAGGTAAAGACTTTTAATGCAGTCAGTCTGTCCAGTGTATTTTCCTTACCGTACAAGCGAGTCCCCCCCACAGTTTTACCTGATACAGCCCAATAATAAGTTGCCCAAGGGTTAAAACTGGCGACACGGGTGCCGTCTGTACCAAAACCGACCGGAATACCCAGCTCCAGCATCTTTTTAAAAGGTGGGCTTTGTTCTGTTTTGGCTTTGCCATAACGCTGTAAAAAGTCTTCACCAGCAAAAGCCATCCGGCCCTGCACCGCTATAGCACCACCTAAGGCTTTAACTCGTTTCAGGTTTTTATCTGAAATAGTCTCAGCATGGTCGATAATCCAACGAACCTTATTCAGTGGCTGAGTCTGGTTAATAGCTTCAAACACCGTCAACATACGTTCAATCGACTCATCATAAGTGGCATGAATACGGAAAGGCCAACCTTGTACTAAATGCAAACGCACTATTTGCTCTAATTCAGGATCGGCGTCTGCATCCAGTTCTGGCCGTGTCGACATAAAGTTTTCGTAGTCAGAAGCTTTCCAGGACAATAGCTCACCACCACCTTCCACTACATAACCGTTATCCATATGCAAATGCAGGTTCTGGTTGTTTTTGTAGTTGCTCATCCATTGGCTGAAACTGCTCAGCTCCTTGCCCGGAGTTTGTGGGAATAAATAATTCGACACCCGTATTGGCAATTTGCCTGTCACAGCCAATACGGTAGAAGCTTCATAGTTTTCAGGAAAGTCATGCCCGCCGCCACCAGCATCCACTACGCTGGTCACGCCTAAACTCAGCAGCTTGCTGTAAAACTGTTTGCTGGAATTAAGCTGGTCGTCCTGCGACAACTGCGGCAACGCAGCTATGGTTTTGTACAAGATAGTTGGATTAGGGTCGGCAATTAAGCGGCCTGTTAATTCACCCTGTGCATCTTTTTCATAATAACTGTCTTTAGGCGCCACAGAATCTTTAGTGATGCCAAGCACCTGCATGGCTTTTTTATTCAGCACAGCACCAGAATACAAATGCAGTACAAAAACTGGCGTATTGGGCGCTATTTCAGTTAGCTCAGCCGAGGTAGGTAACCGCTTTTCTTTAAACTGATAAGGGCTAAAACCGCCCACAACCCGAGCCCACTGGCCTTCTGGTGTAGCGTCCACATTCTTTTTCAGCAAAGCTAACGCATCTTTTAATGAGGTTAAGCCTTCCCAACGGGTTTCTAAATTATAAAAACGACCACCACGTACCACGTGTAAGTGAGAGTCATTGATGCCAGGGATCACTCGCCGCCCCTGAGCGTCTATCAGTTGAGTGGTGGCTGTTTTTTGCGCCAGCAGGCTTTGACCGTCCGTACTTAATTGCTCAAAGCGGCCATTAGTGACAGAGAAGGCCGAATATTCTTTACCATCAAAGGTTTGAATTTTTGCGTTGTAAACTATTAAATCAGCCGCCATCAGGCTAAATGACAAACCAGAGGCGACGGCCGCTGCGACTAAATGTTTTACCAGTTTCATAATATTTTCCTTTTAATTCATCGCCCTGCAGTTACTTAGCAGCAGCCTGTTTGCCATTTTGAGACGAAAAAAATACTGCTAAAGACTCGATATCCTGATCCGACAGTGCACTGGCATTGGCCTGCATAATAAAAGCCAAACCACCTTTACGTTTGCCGTCGCGATACGCCTTTAAGGCATACTGCAAATACTCTTTATTTTGTCCGGCCAGGTTAGGATTGCTCGCCACAGGGGCTATACCAAATTCACCATGACAACCTAAACACTGCTGCGATAACACCTGACCTTTGGCATACAACTGTTCTGTACTGGCTGTTGCGGCCTGACTGAATAAGCCCGAGGCTGCCAATAAAGTTAATGCTGCTAAAAATTTCATTTTCGCCTCCCTCTTTACCCTTTAAAAAGGCCACTTAATGTGGCCTTTTATCATGCGGTTACAAGCTCAACCCTTGTTACTGACCCTCTTTGGCATGGAACATTTCAGTGGCGTAAATCAAACCTAAGCCATAACCACCAGCATGTTCTTTGGCAATATCAGTTACAGCTTCGTAAGAGGCAGTGCGAGCCCAGTCACGTTGCAGCTCTAACATGTATTGCAACCAGGTCACAGGACGGGCACCAGCCTGGATCATACGTTGTACTGCCATATCATGGGCTTCTTTGCTGACACCACCTGAGGCATCAGTAACAAAATACACTTCGTAACCTTCATCTATGGCCGACAGCACAGGGCCTACACCACAAACTTCAGTCCATAAGGCTGCAATTACAATTTTGTTCTTCTTAAATTTTTTCACCAGATCCGTGACACGTTTATCTTCCCAGGTATTCATGGTAGTACGGTCTATCGGAGTTTGTTCAGGAAAGACTTTTTGTAATTCCGGGAAAAGAGGACCACTGAACGACTTAGCTGCCACTGTGGTTAGAATGGTTGGTACTTCAAAAGCTTTGGCTGCTTTGGCTAAACCAGTGACGTTATTGCGAACTTCTTCCACAGTATGAGAACGTGTGGCAAAAGCCATTTGTGGTTGGTGGTCAATTAAAATCAATGTATGGTTAGTTGGTGTTAACAGCGTCTTGCCAGGCTCACCAGCTATAGCTGGAGCACTGATAGCTGCAAACAAAGAAACACCAGCGATAACAGATTGTAAGGTTTTGTTTAATTTGAACATTTTAAAATTCCTTCTGGATAATTGAGTTTTGATTTTGTTAATGGACGACTGCGTAACCAGTCCATGAGTCATATAATAGAGCAATAAAAAAGAATGAAAATTAGATAAAAACGCGCAATTCATTCTTTTATTGAGAATTTTAAAATGCAATATATCTGCTAGCTCCTCATCTTTAGTTTCACACCCGTTTCACATTCGCTGCTTTAAGCTCTGCGCCACACAGGCAGATTGCTGTGTTTTCGATGGAGCAATACAGGACAAGGTTATGGCACAACGAAGAGGAATAAACTTAATGCTGGGTATAGGTGCAGTAGTAGCCGGAATAGCAGCGCTTTGGTATGGGCTATTTGGTTTAAAGCCATATAGTTTAAGCGCAGAGGAATTGACTGCACGTTATGCTTACGCAGCAAAACCGCAAGTGCAACTTGAGCTGAAACAACTTACCCCACAAAGCTTTGAATTTACCTACCAAAGCTTTGATGGCGTGACTGTGAATGGCCGTATCAGTTACCCACAAGATCCAAAAACAATTCAGAGTCCTGTGCCAGTGCTGATTGGCGCTCATGCTATGGGCAGAAGTCAAATTCGCTGGTGGCAGGACAGTTTTAAAGACAGAGCTACCTTTGAACAAACTGATAAAATCACCGCTATGGCATTAGCCAAAGGTTATGCGGTAGTCGCTATAGATGCCCGTCATCACGGTTTACGCAAAGACCCGGATCTGAGCGTGGTAGATATTATTGATAATCTGCACTGGTGGGGAGAACGTGAGCCCTACGAAACCATGCTGATAGATACAGTGCGGGATCATAGAGTGCTGCTGGATTGGCTGACACAGCAACCTGTGCTTGATAAAAACAAAATTAAACTAGCAGGTTACAGCATGGGCGCACAAATCAGCTTGTTATTAGCGGGCGTCGACTCTCGTATTCAGAGTGTCGCGGCCATAGTACCGCCCCATATGAACAGCACTACAGCCGTAGTAGCGCCCCTGAATGTGATAGCTGGCTTGGCAGACAATCAAGTCTGGCTTTTCGCCTCAGATGACGATGAATACGCCAGCATCCAACAGAATCAACAACTGTTTGATGCCTTACCCAACCCGGATAAAAAGCTATTCCGTTTCGACAGTGGCCATCTGCTGCCAGCCGATTATGTGACCAAACTTGAGCCCTGGCTATAATACCCTTCGTACTTGAAGCTGCAGCTTTGTTGACTGCGCGCCCTAGCCCCAGTCACATAGGTAAACTATGCTCCTGGGGTCTAAGGCTCTTGTCGCCTCGCTGCAACTCCAATTACTTTGGGTATTCAGTTAGCTGAATAACAGCTTTTAGTGGCTAAACTGCAGCGCCGCCAAACGGGCATAGAGCTCACTGCTTTGCAGCAATTCGGTATGAGTGCCCTGAGCGACTATGCGTCCAGCTTCCAATACCACAATACGATCGGCGGCCAGTACTGTGGCCAGCCGGTGAGCTATCACTAGTGTAGTGCGGTTTTGGGCAGCGTTATCCAAAGCTTGTTGAACTTGCCGTTCGCTTTCAGCATCTAAAGCACTGGTGGCTTCATCCAGCAATAACACTGATGGGTTACTTAAGATAGCTCGTGCTATAGAAATACGCTGGCGTTGACCACCGGATAAACGCACTCCCCGTTCGCCTAAATAAGTGTTATAGCCTTCAGGCAACGCCAGAATAAAGTCGTGTGCCGCTGCCATTTTTGCAGCAGCCTGCACTTCCTCTTCTGATGCTTCAGGACGGGCATAACGGATATTATCCAATACAGAAGCTGCGAATATCACAGTGTCCTGCAGCACTATGCCAAAAGGCTGGCGGGCGTCGGTTAAACGTAGATCTTTTAAATCTATGCCGTTAAATTTCACCTGACCTTGTTGCGGATCGTAAAACCTAAGCAGTAACTGGAACAAAGTAGTTTTACCAGCGCCGGAGGGGCCAACCAAAGCTATATGTTCACCTGGTTTAATCTGCAGAGAAAAATCCTGTAAGGCTAAGGTATCTGGCCGCGACGGATAACTGAAATTGACATGGCTAAACTCAATACCCAGACCAGCCAAATGATGTTCAGGTACAACCAAAGGCAGAGGAGCAACGCTTTCCTGCACAGGGGATTGCACATTCAATAGCTGCATTAAACGCTCAGCCGCTCCGGCAGCGCGCTGTAAATCTCCCCATACTTCGGCAATAGCACCAATAGCACCAGCTGTTAATACGGCATACAAAATAAACTGCGATAACTCGCCGCCTGTCATCTCATTGGCCAGCACCGCCTGAGCCCCAAGCCACAACACAAAAGAGATGGCACCAAATACCAGCACTATAGCCACTAAAGTCAGCATAGAGCGGGCGCGAATACGGGATAAAGCTGTGGTAAAAGCAGTTTCGACTGAGTCGGTAAAACGCAAAGTTTCACGCTGTTCCTGCCGGTACGATTGCACTGTTGGAATAGCGTTTAATACTTCGCCTGCTACTGCGCTGGCGTCAGCGATACGATCCTGACTGTCACGCGATAATTTACGCACTTTGCGGCCAAATAAGAAAATCGGCAAAATCACTAAGACTAAAGTCAGCAAAATATAAGCGGCTAATTTGGCACTGGTGACAAATAACATCACCAATCCGCCCAGCAACAAAAAGCTATTACGTAAGCCCATAGACAAACTGGTACCGACCACAGCCTGAATTAACGTAGTGTCTGTGGTTAAACGCGACAAGACTTCGCCTGTTTTTGTCAGTTCAAAAAACTGCGGACTCATTTTCACTACATGGGCATATACAGCACTGCGTAAATCCGCAGTAACCCGTTCACCCAACCAGGATACATAATAAAACCGCAACGCTGTAGCTACGGCCAAAACAACAGAAAGGCCAAATAACGCTAAAAAGTATTTGTCGATATGGCCAGCCTGATCGGAGGAAAATCCGGCGTCAATCAGATAACGAAAAGCCACAGGCAAGGTCAGGGTAGCTACTGCTGCCACAGTTAATGCGATAAAAGTCAGTAGCCAACGACTGGTGTAAGGTTTCAAAAAGGGCACTAAGCTAAAAAGTGACCCCATTTTTTTGGCTGGAGTCTGAACCTGAGGTTGGCTTTCGGATGTCACAGAGGCGCTGCTCATCACTTATAAACCAGCCATGATGCGCAGCACTATGCCAACACATGCACCAATCATCAGCACCAGAGCTGTCATGAAACTAATCATAAAACCAGGGCCCCGACTTTTCGGGGCCTGGACATAACTGACTGAATACAACACACGCCCTACTAACCAGACTAAACCTAAAAGCCCGGCCCAGAGTGGGCTGACATACTCACTGAATAACCAAAGCGCAGGCAAAAACAGTACCAGTTGCTCCAGTGTATTCATCTGCACTCTGTACACCACCTCAAAGGCTGCATGTCCGGTCGTCGCCGGTGCAGCTACGCCATATTTCTTCCGCGCCATACCAACGGCCAGAAAGCTGTAGATAAATAATAAAAGTGCCAGCAAAGTAACAATAGCAGGAAGATGTAAAGCCATGGTAAACCTTCAGTCAGGTCAGGCGGATTGCCTTTCACTGTTATGGGGATACCAAACAAGGAATTCAATTGGTGATTAAAAAAGGCGGCTTGTTGCCGCTGCCGCCTTTGTGTTTCTTGTCACATAGACTAAGTACGGAATTGCGCCAATAACCCGGCTAAATTACTCATTTCTTTATCCAGCCTGTTACTACTATGACGGGCTTGCTGACCTATGCTTTCATTAGACTTTGCCTGGGTTACTATGGCTTCGACACTGCCGTGAATTTGTTTCATCTCAGCCTGCTCTGAACGGGCAGACTCTTTAATGTCTTCATTCACTGAACGGATTTTAGCCACTACATTCACTATAGAGGAAAAAGCCGAAGTGGTATCAGCAATGCGCTCAGTAATCAATAAGGCTTTTTGCTGGGCGCCAGCCATCACTTTTACCGCCATACCTGACCCATTGGTCAGGTTATTGATAATACCCTCAATTTGTTTCGTCGAGTCTTGTGTGCGGGATGCAAGGCTGCGAACTTCATCAGCCACTACAGCAAAACCGCGGCCTGATTCACCGGCACGAGCAGCTTCAATTGCAGCATTAAGTGCCAATAAGTTGGTTTGTTCTGCGATGCTGCGAATCACTTCCAGCATAGTGCTGATATTTTTACTGTCTTCTACTAAGGCGCTGATTACTCTGCTGGCGTTGTCGATTTCATCAGCTACTTCACTAACACCAGCACGAGCAGCATTCACCACTTGCTCACCCTGGGCAGTAATACCTGAAGCTTCACCCGACGCGACGTCAGCTCTTTGCACTGCCTGACCTATATGGTCAACAGCCAATGCTAAATGCCGAATAGCTTCAGCGACCTGTACAGTTTCATTTAACTGTATAGTAACCCCACTGGCGCTTTGCTCTATAGCCGCTGATATTTCATGATGCGCATGACTTAACGATTGGTGACTTTGTTTTGCTGACTGCATTAACTGATGCAGCTGTTCGATAAAACAATTAAAAGCTAAGGCAAGATCCTTTACTTCAGTGTCAGCACCACCGACATTAAGCCTGGCGGTCAAATCACCCGAGCCGCGCCCCAAATCTGTTAGATGCGCCTTTAATTTAGCCAGCGGTGCCAGAATAATGGACTGCGCTACAATAAAAATCAGTGCCGCTATAAAAATACTGATGGCTAAGCCCAGACCAAGATTCCAGCGGGCGGAACTTTGCAGAGAATCCACGGTGGCTGTTTCAGACTCGACCGCTGAATCCGCCTCCTCTTCCATAGTGCCGACAAAATCCAACAAGACCACTACTGATGTCTGAAAACTTTGGTATAAATCTTTATCCTGCTGTCCCGCTGTTAGTTTCCGGTAGAGCGCATCGCGGTTTTGCTTGTACTGCGACCACAATTGCTCAAATTCTTTGATCGTCGAAACTTTTAATAAACCGCTATTTTTCATCCGGCTTAGTGCCTCATTGGCCATAGCTGAAGCCGCAGCTAACTGAGTCTCAGCTTGTGCTATTGAGATATCGGCATGGTACAACTGCTGTAAACTGATGATCTCCTGTTGAATGCCAATTTGCCCCTCCATTGCACCGTCAGCAGTATCCCATGCCGGCCCGCCTAAATATTCCAGCATATGCCCAAGCTTATTTGCGGCCTGCAACCCAATGTAACTGTTCATGGCTACCACCATTAAAAAACCTGCCACACCAAGCGTAATAGCTACTTTAATTTTCATAATTTATCCCTGTTATTCCAAAGAAAACATAAGCCGGAGTCCTAAAGCAAAGGCGTTGTCCAGCCTTGGGTCCATAGAAGGATTGGTCACATAATAAGCACTGCTCTGCAGTGTAAAGTTACTAAACATCGGCAGGGCATAACTTAGCTCCCATGTCGTTTCTTGTTGTTCTACTGTCAAATTCTGCTGTAAAAATGCATCGCTATTATGGGCTTGCGCCAGAGCTAAGCCTAAAGCATCCCCGGATAACCAAAGATCCGTATAGACAGCGCCCATACCGTAATAATTTTCCAGTTGATTGACATCCTGATCGGCAAAACCCGCCTGCAGGAAAAAAGCAAGATGTTGCAGCCATTGATATTCAGCAATCAGATACAGACCTTTGTTGTCGCGATGCATCTCTGAATTCACAGGATTTTCCACTAAAGCATTATGCTGCCAAACCCCAATTCCCATTTTATAAGTCTCTGTTTTCATGCCCACTTCAGCAGCACGAAATACCCCTTCGTCTTCAGCAAACCTGACATGAGTACCACGTCGCCCCTGAGGATGACCCGGCACACCATCATAAAGAGCCAAAAGCGCATAGTAATTTTCAAGTTCCACACTCAACAGAGCGGCCACTGCAGTAGTAGGAAAAATGGAAGGTGTTGCCTGTGAGGTATCCGGTCCTATACCAAAAGAAGGATGAGTAAAAAGTGCAGCACTATCGAGACTATAAAACACCGAATTGTAGTCATGCAGCCCAAACAAAGCTTTTAACCTACCGTCAAAAAAACTATGCCGGTACCACAGCTCATAGAGCTTCGTTTCGTCTTCAGCTGCAATATTGGACATCCCCTGCACATCGCCCACCAGCTCTGATGGGTCGCCACCATAGTTGGCTAACAGATAACCAAAAAACTCTCCGTCCTGCCATAAACCTGCTTCAGCTGTATCCGCAGTCAGAGTGAAGTCTGCACTGGCTAAACTGCGGGATCCCTGATCCGTACCACCATCCAGATTTCGTACATGTTCAAGTGTCAATGCAAATGCCGGAGTAATGGCATTTAAGGCGTGAACTGAAGAAGATAAAAACGATAAAAATGCGAGGGTAAAAAGCTTCAGCTTTAGCATAGGCTTACCGCAATTTAAGGAACTGAACTTGAGTATAACTGAGTTTTTGAAAGCTGCTTTTCAGCCAAAAAAAATCAGGTTGCTGTTAAATACCAGGCAACCTGAATTTGGGGGTTAGGCTAATTTCTTTAATCTAAACAGATCCCTGAGCACTTCATAGCTTGGGAAACAAGCTGTCACTATCAGGCCATAACTGAAACCCTTGTCCAATTGCACAACAGTAAAAAAACGGCTTAATTCGGCCGGACCTGCCTGTAGCAGTGGACCATTAACAGCCAAAGCGACCAGGAAAACTGCAAAAGCTGCATTCACCACAATACTGCTTAGTAATAAAGTGCGGGTCCAAATCCTTTGCTGTAACTGCCATAAACTCAACAGCACGGATAGTGCAATCACTGGACTAAACCATTGCAACATCATTAATGCCGTATCAGTAAAAGTGACACTACGGGCCGCAAACTCTGCCGGACTCATCCAGAGCGGATACCAAATAACCACTAACAAAAACAAACAGGTTGCCAAATCGCTAAAGATGTCAGTTAGACTGATATGCTGCCAGCCTATATCCGCTTTTGGTAAATTTTTAGGCGACCAGTCTTTGCCGGGGCAATTGCCCAATTTATGACCCGTACCATTCACTGCTGCAAAACTTAGTACAATGGCGGTAAAAGCAAAACAGGCGTCAGCCATAAAACCTGCAGCCAGCTGCAACAGAAAGCGAATTAAGTTGCCATCACTGCTGCCCAGCCAATGGGTAGTAGCCCCTACCACCTGCAATACAAAAAGCACCCCTAACACCATATACAAAGTGTGCTTCAGTAATGGCATATCTTCGGCCGCGACTAAAGGTTTTGGCGGCACAAACTGATAAGCCACTGTTCTGGGTCTGCCCATTTGCTTTAAGACTACAGCCACATCATCGTCTGACAACTGGCCCTGCTGCTCTTTAAGCGCATCCAGCTGATCCATAATATTAGCATTGAGTTCACGGCCTATTTCCTGCCGTTTAGCTTCAGGTAATTCGCGCTGCACAGCAGCAACATAACGCTCTACCAGTTCCATTATTCTGTCTCCCCGCTTTGATTTTGTTCCGGGTTTTGGCTTAGTTCTTCACTTTCAGTGAGCAAAGGAGCCAAAGCCGAATTCAGTTGTCGCCATTCGTCGGTCAGCTGCACCAGCAACTCTTTGCCTTGCTCAGACAACAAGTAATAACGCCGCTCGCGGCCTTCGGCCTGCTGCCATTCGCTGTCCAGCAAACCTTGTTCAGCTAAACGCCTTACCAGCGGATACAAAGTGCCTTCGTCAATGTCGATGCCTCGGTCCTGCAGTTGCTTTCGAAGCGAATAGCCATAATGGGGTTGCTTCAACGAGGCCAATACAGCCAGCACCAGCACACCACGGCGCAGTTCCAGTCGCATTTTGTCCAGCTGTGATGAGGTCATAAGAAATCCTGCATATTGAAAAACCCCTATACTGTGCCACACACACTGTGCGCCACACAGTGATACTAGGCGAGACACAGTATTTTGTGCAAGGTTATTTTTCAAACAAATATTAAGCGTTTGAAAAATAATAATTTTTAGTTATTCACCTAAAGGATCGCAGTGGTACAGGCTCCAAAGTTGAACAACTCTTGCTCAATCAGCCTTTCCAAGTTAGGGTAATCTCAGTATCTCTTTGAAAAATAATTAAACATGTTTGAAGCTCTGACCCAGATTGGTTTGCCCATAGCCTTAATACTTATTATGACAGGCGTTGGTATGACACTTAGGCCCACCAACTTCACAGAAGTAGCCCGCCAGCCTAAGGCATTTTTTGTCGGGGCTTTAGCCCAGTTATTCCTTTTACCTCTGACCGCTTTACTGGTGATTTATCAGTTTGATTTACAGGCTGAACTGGCGGTGGGTGTGTTTATTCTGGCTTTGTGCCCCGGTGGCACTACCTCTAACCTTTATAGTTACTTAGCCAAAGCTGATGTAGGTTTGTCGGTCGCGCTCACAGCGCTGGTTGGTTTTGTTACGCCTTTTTCATTGCCGCTGCTGGCAGCCTGGGCGATAGAACACTTCCTTGGGGAAAACACTTCATTCCAGCTGCCTCTGCTAAAAACCTGGCTGACTTTGATGATAGTAGGAGTGCTGCCTGTGTTGTTTGGCATGTGGTTTAACTTTAAATGGCCTGAACGCTCAGCCCGGATCCAACCTTTGATTAGCCGCTTTTCGGTGCTGGTTCTGGTACTGCTGATCATCAGCATAGCGACAGATCTGGGTTCGGATCTTTGGTTGTTTTTACAGAAAACCGGACCTGCAGCTTTGACCTTAAATGTGCTGACCATGTTGGCAGGTTATGGCTTAGGCCGGTTTTTACTGCATCAGGAAAAACAAGCCCGAACCATTTGTCTTGAAGTAGGCCTGCAAAATGGCACTCTTGCTTTGATGATCACCACTGGCATTTTACAAAACAGCGCTATGTCGATAGCGCCCAGCGTCTATAGCTTGCTGATGTTTATTACGGCCAGTTTGTTTACGGTATGGGTGTTACGCAAAAACGAAACCATTTAAGCGAAATTTGTTTTGGTTACAAATGAGAGACGGGCGACCATAAAGGTCGCCCCTACGGCATCTTTACGCAAGCACTGAAGCCAAAGCTTTTTGCCAGTCATTTAGCAACTGCTGGCGTTTTTCAGCGGGCATCTGCGGTAAAAACTGCACAGCATCAGAGCTAAACTTCACATCGGCCAAACTTTCAAACCAGCCCAGTGCAACTCCGGCCAATACAGCTGCACCATAAGCTGAAGCTTCGTTTTGACTGGGTTTGAGTACAGGCAGATTCAGCACATCGGTCAGATGCTGGCAGAGCCAGTTATTCGCCACCATGCCACCATCTATTTTCAATTGTTCTGCTTTAGCGCCATCAGCCAGCATGGCAGAGAGTAAATCAGTCGTTTGATACACCACAGCTTCCAAAGCGGCACGGGCTAAATGCGCTTTGCCTGTGCCCAGCGTCATACCAACCAAAGCAGCACGCGCTTCAGGCTGCCAATGCGGTGCGCCTAAACCGGTAAAAGCCGGTACTAAATACACACCGCCGTTATCCGGTAAACTCTGCGCCAACGCTTCAGTGTCACTGGCTTGTTGAATAACGCCCAACTGATCCCTTAGCCATTTGACCGCAGCACCAGCCACAAAAATGGCGCCTTCTAACGCATAAAAAGTTTGACCCTGCACAGTAAAAGCCACAGTGGTCAGTAACCTGTGTTTGGAAAATAACGGGCTGCAGCCGGTATTTAACAAAGCAAAACAACCTGTGCCATAAGTGCTTTTTAACGAACCAGCGCTAATACAGCCCTGACCTAAAGCCGCAGCTTGTTGATCGCCAACCAGCGCCAGCACAGGCAAAGCCAAACCAAATAAGCGGGTATCACAAAGGCCATACATATCAGCGCTTTGTTTCACCTGCGGCAGGATCTGCTCCGGTACGCCAAACAACTGCAGCAGCTCCTGATCCCAATTTAAACTTTGAATATTCAGCAATAAAGTACGGCTGGCGTTGGTGCTGTCTGTGGCATGCACTTGCCCCGCTGTTAAACGCCAGAGCAAAAAACTATCTATGGTGCCAAAAGCCAGTTCATTGTCGGCAAGCGCCTGCTGCACCTCTGTATTATGAGTAAGTAACCACTGAATTTTGCTGGCAGAAAAATAAGGGTCCAGCAGCAAACCGGTTTTTTGCTGCACCCAATCTTCATGCCCTTGCTCTCTCAGCTCTTGGCAATAGTCTGCTGTGCGCCTGTCTTGCCAGACAATAGCAGGGGCCAGCACTTTGTCCTTAGCTTTATGCCAAAGCACAGTGGTTTCGCGCTGATTGCTGATACTGACACCCAGCACTTCAATCCCCAGTTGCACCGCCTGCGCCAACACCTGCCGACACACCTTCAGCACCGACAACCAAATCAGCTCAGCATCTTGTTCCACCCAGCCTTGCTGTGGGTAAACACAATCCAGCTCCTGCTGTGCCACAGCCAATACCTTGCCGTCACGGTTAAATAACAAAGCGCGGCTGGAAGAGGTGCCCTGATCTATAGATAAAATGGCTTGCTGGCGCATAGATGGCTCTTAGAATAATGTGGATAGCTCTAGCCTAGCTGGGCCTGATGCAGTTGGGAAGAGGTAACAAGAGGCTGTTCTGGCATTCCCGCAGATGAGCTGTCATAGTTTGTGGCATCTGGTGAAGACTAGAAGACCTTAACAAGCTCTAATCATTTGGCAACACCAATAAACGCTCGCTTCGCCAGACTCGAATTACACTGATACTGTCTGCCGCACGCAGATAAACCAGTCGAAAAGGTGGATGGATTAATTCTCTGATATGCTCCTGATTAAATTCAGGAACTTTACGACCCGACTCAGGATGGCTCTGCAACTGCTCAGTCAGTCTCAGAATATCCCTGACAAAACGAATTCCAATTTCAGGCACGCCCAATTCAGAATAGTGGGTTTTAATGTCCTGCAAATCCTTTAAGGCAGAACGGGAAAAACTAGCTTTCACTCTTCCACACCCAAAAGTCTGCGGGCTTCATCCAAACTGACTGTATTACCTTCACGAATATCAGCTAAACCTTGCACCACGGCTTTTACAAACTGCAACTCTTCCGCTGTTTTTTCATAGTCTTCCAGCCCCTGAACCACAGCTACACCGCGCCCTCTGCTGGTCAGAAGAATGGGCCTGTGCGTATCGTTGGTGCGCCCCACTACCTTACCTGGATTTATTTTCAGATCAGATAAAGGGATCACATCTTCAGAAAATTTTGTATACATAACGAAAAACCTCGAATGGGCAGAACACCCAACTAACAGCACCTGTTTACTGGTGCCGTTAAGAATAGCATTAGTGGGCAAAATACGACAACAAGATAGCCCGAACTCAAGGTTAGACTATCGGCTTGCCATTCAAAAAACACGGCGACCCAAAAGCCGCCGTAGTTTTATCTTCATAATTTATCCAACAACAGTGCTGTCACATAGTCAGATCAAACCTGTCCAGCGTCATCACTTTGGTCCAGGCGTCGACAAAGTCTTTAGTGAACTTCACTTTGCCATCCTGCGCCGCATAAACTTCAGCTATAGCACGCAGCTCTGAATGCGAACCAAATACCAGATCAACAGGGGTGGCTGTCCATTTCAGTTTGCCGGTTTTGCGATCCACACCTTCGTATAAACCTTCAGTTTTCGCCGACTTGCGCCATTCTGTGGACATATCCAGCAAATTGACAAAGAAATCGTTGCTTAAAGCACCTGGTTTACTGGTAAAGACACCATGTTTCACACCTCCTGTATTGGCATCCAGTGCCCGTAAACCACCTATCAGCACTGTCATTTCCGGCACGCTTAACGTCAGCAGATTGGCTTTATCCACCAAAGCTTCGGCAGGCGACAAACGAGCGTCTTTACCATAATAGTTACGAAAGCCATCAGCCATCGGCTCCAATACAGCAAAAGAGGCCACATCAGTTTGTGCCTGAGTGGCATCGGTGCGGCCCGGTACAAAAGGCACTTCCACTGTAATACCGCCAGCTTTAGCGGCCTGCTCAACCGCAGCACTACCAGCGAGTACTATTAAATCAGCTAGGGAGATTTTTTTGCCACCTTTTTGGGCTTTATTAAAATCTTGCTGAATAGCTTGAAGTTTGTTCAGCACCTTGGCCACTTCAGATGGATTATTCACCGCCCAGTCTTTTTGCGGCGCTAAAGCCAAACGAGCGCCATTGGCACCACCACGCAAATCAGTGCCCCGGAAGCTGGCGGCTGCAGCCCAACTGGTGCGCACCAGCTCTGGCACTGTTAAACCCGATGACAACACCTTGGCTTTGAGCGCTTTGATGTCCTCTGCATTGACCAGTTCATGATCGACAGCTGGCACAGCGTCTTGCCAAATCAAGGTTTCGGCTGGCACTTCAGCGCCCAAATAACGCACTTTAGGCCCCATATCACGATGGGTTAATTTAAACCAGGCTTTGGCAAAGGCCAGTTCAAACTCCTTAGGGTTCTCCTTAAAGCGCATGGTGATTTTGCGATATTCAGGATCTTCTTTCAGCGCTAAGTCTGTGGTGAACATAATAGGCGCATGGCGTTTGGTTTTGTCATGTGCGTCCGGCACTAAATTGGCGGCCTGACCATCTTTGGGGATCCACTGAGTGGCACCAGCCGGGCTTTTGGTTTTCACCCAGTCAAAGGCATAGAGGTTATCCAGATACTGAGTGGTCCAGGCGGTTGGATTCACCGACCAGGCCCCTTCTAAGCCTGAAGTCACTGTATCTTCAGAATGGCCTTTGCCGCATTTGTTTTTCCAGCCAAAGCCTTGTTCTTCCAAACCAGCAGCAGCTGGCTCTTTGCCAACACATTCTTCAGGTTTATGTGCACCATGGGCTTTACCAAAAGTATGACCACCCGCTATTAAGGCCACTGTTTCTTCGTCGTTCATCGCCATACGGCCAAAGGTTTCGCGAATATCTTTGGCGGCAAGTAATGGATCAGGATTGCCATTTGGCCCTTCCGGATTGACATAAATCAGGCCCATTTGCACTGCTGCCAAAGGTTTTTGCAGCTTGCGATCACCGCTATAGCGTTTGTCATCCAGCCACTTGGTTTCTGGCCCCCAATAGACAATATCGGCTTCCCAATCGTCAGTACGGCCACCGGCAAAACCAAAGGTTTTAAAACCCATAGACTCCAGCGCTACATTACCTGTCAGCACCATTAAGTCAGCCCATGAAATCTGGCGGCCATATTTTTGTTTAACAGGCCAAAGCAAACGCCGTGCTTTATCCAGACTGACGTTATCAGGCCAGCTGTTTAAAGGCTCAAACCGCTGCTGCCCGCCACCAGCACCACCCCGCCCGTCAGCAACTCTATAAGTACCGGCACTGTGCCAGGCCATACGAATAAAAAACGGTCCATAGTGGCCATAATCCGGCGGCCACCAGTCTTGTGGTGTAGTCATAATTTTAGTGATGTCCGCCTTGACCGCTTTTAAATCCAGCTTTTTAAACTCTTCGGCATAGTTAAAGCCTTGATCCATAGGGCTGGATTCCACCCCATGCTGACGCAAAGGCGCCAGATTCAGTTGTTCAGGCCACCAGAACTGGTTGCCCTTATTCATGCTTTCTGCACTGGCGATAGGGGTAGTTAAAGCTAGCGAAACGGCGACTGCTAAAGCCGAGAGTAATGTTGTTTTCCGTTGAAGCATATGCGCTCCCTCCATTGGTTAAAGTTAACCTGCACCGCGATAAACACTAGACCAACAGAATAGAAAATTCGTTTCTAATCAATTTAAGTGATTGATTGGGGTTTAAGCGATCTGTAAAGAATTGGGGACGGGATTAGGGAATTGGTTTGTAGGCTGTTTGGTGTGAAGGTAATTTGCCCTCGACGCACAGCGGCTGTGCAACATGACAACCTGATTTGGCTGTTCACATCATTCAGTGCTAACATTTGTACACACATAACCTAAGAGGATTTGTTATGGAAACCAGAATTCAGTTTCGTGTTGATGAAGAAACCAAACGCCTCGCTCAGTTGATGGCTGAAAGTCAGGGGCGAACTTTAAGTGATGCCTGCCGCCAGCTCACTGAGCAACTCGCCGCTGAGCAACGAAAAGTCAGTGCCCATGATCAATGGCTCACTGAGCAGGTAAATGCTGCCTTCGAAAAACTGGATACAGGTAACGCTAAGTTCGTCAGTCACGAGCAAGCGAAAATCAGCATGGCAGAACGCAAAGCTAAAATTCGCAGTAGAGCTAACGGATGATTTATTGGGAAGACGAGGCGCTGAACGATAGGGAAAAAATTTTTGAATATCTTTATGCAGTAAACCCTTTAGCCGCCGAAAGAACCGATGAATTGATCGAAGCCAAAGTCGAAAATCTATTGGCTCATCCGTTAATGGGAGTCCAGCGCGCTTCGGTCCGTGGTCGTTTGCTGATTATTCCTGAAGTATCCATGATTGTTTCTTATTGGATTGATGGTTCAACTATCCGGGTTATGCGGGTTTTGCATCAGAGGCAGCAGTTTCCGGGGTAGAATTAATGTTTAGTTTTTGAAGTGTGGCGGATCAAAAAATTCAGAGCAATCAGAGCTCACACCCAACACCAGTAACTGCGTAGTAAGTGACCAAAAGTGATGCAGGATCATCAGTTTAAGAGATCCAAAGGAGGCTGGGAGAATGACATTGATGCTCTATAAATATTTATCAGATCCAAACTTGGTAATTTCCGATGGTTACATAAGAGGAACTCAGTTATCAGCTCTAAACGATCCATTTGAGGCCAATTACTGCAAGTGGAGCCTCGAGCAACTGCTGACGGAAATCGAAATTGACAGTATCAAACAAGATCTTATACACAGAATTACAGAGAGGCTAAAAGGTGTTGGCGTTTTTAGTGTTACAGAAGTAAATGATAATCTTCTAATGTGGTCGCATTATGCAAACCAACACAGAGGAGCTGCTTTAAAATTCTATTTTAATCAGAAGATCAATTTCCTGGCTAATCCTGAGATAACCAAAGATCCAATCACAGGTAGCCCCAACATTTTTAAGCGAGTTCAGTATAGAAAGCGCCCAAAATTTAAAGTTGATTCATTCGACACAGAATACCACTTTAGCCCCACGCTGATTGATGAAATCGTTCAGGCCGTCCTTTTGCAAAAAAGTGAAGATTGGATATATGAGCAAGAGCGGAGGCTTATTTTACCTTTGATCTATGCAGATAAAGTTATTGTTAATAATGATAGCTGCAATAGCCCACAAGTTAAGCGCTGTATTGAGTTGGCCGCAGAGCTTTCAAATGAGAGAGAGCTTTCTGTCTCTATCTATGAAAGACATACCGATGGAAGCCAAGGGCTTGAGTATGTATTTTATCCAGAGCGTGTAGCAGATCAGCAGCATCGGCATTTGCTAGGGCTCGCTTTAAGCTGCCTCTCAGAAAAGCCCGACGTTGTATTCCTGTTCAAACTATCCAGATGCGTTCTGAACGGAGTTGTTCTAGGTATTAACCATACTCAAGGAGTTAGGGAACAATACTTCAATGAAAGCATATCTTTTCCAATGCATTACGGTTACTTGCAACAGGCCAAAAGAAACCCTGAGATGTATGCTGTTGATTTGCAGAGCATTTAGCCTGATAGCGACCTGAGCCAGCACCCATTTAAGATACGAGCATCGGAACAATAGAGCTTTAAGCAAGTTAGCAACCGAAATAGAGACTTACATCCCTCTGTAATTAACTATTTCTTACATAAAAAACCCGACACATGCCGGATTTTCTTCTCAGAAACAATGACGTAAATAAATGTCGGGGAGCAGCAGTGTATTACTACACCGCAGCCCCCTAAGAACCGTACGAGCAAGTTTCCCTGCATACGGCTCACGAATTTAGAAGCCAATACCTAAGTACCGACCAGTAACGATTATCAGAGAAATATCCTGATAAAATCGGGAATATAGATTGGTGCTATACAAAGCATACTCACATGGAGGTAGAACTTTCTGATTGATGAGAAGAAAAGATTTAACTCATTAACCATAATTCGCCCTTGTTCGATGTGCGCAGCGATTTTATTGCCCCAAACCGGTTTTTTGTAAACTTTCGGCGATTTCTCAGCCATGAGCATTAACCTGTGATAAGGATTAACATTCTGCTAAGCAATAGATGCTTAGCGCCGAAAGCAGAATTTGCAAAGAGTACAACTCTAGACATGCTGCCACTGACAGGCTTGCCTCGCAAATACTGCGAAGAAATATATCAGCAACTTAGACACCGTCTAAATTGAGTTCAGGCACCGCCTGATATTGGAATAGACACGAGCACCGCAAGTGTCCTGAAGCACTGCTTCAATATGATATAACCGAGCACCGCACGGCCATAATCCAGCCGAACCACTGGTCAGATGAGATTAATTATCATACTAATCCAATATCGCTCTATTCGCAAATTTTTTTACTGTGCAATTGCCGATGACAATTCGGATACAGCAAAATCAGATTATCCAGCTCGT
>Ga0247725_1000328_pt1 | contig 41493 bp, 31 predicted proteins | sample OKSTACKMCFT3sol_FD_183021 | JGI IMG/M metagenome (GOLD analysis project Ga0247725, IMG submission 183021) | Subsurface sediment microbial communities from gas well in Oklahoma, United States - OK STACK MC-FT3-sol | ecosystem: Environmental > Terrestrial > Deep subsurface > Rock core/Sediment...
GGTTTCAGTTGTTCTAATTTGGTTCTATTCAAGCCACTAAAGATGGCTGCAGTTGCCGGGAAAGGACGTCATGGCATCAACCTCCTATCAAGCTTTTGAAACCGCTATCGCCGACGCCGAGCGTCTGCTAGTGCTGTTCGATAAACTACCCAAACCAGAACAACAAACTCATGAAGTGTTAAAACGCGCCGCGCTGATCATGGCGCTGACCGCATGGGAAACATACATCGAAGCCTGGTTAAAAACCCAAATAGCCAAAAAACTGGCCGCAGTCAAAGGTAGTTTTGCTGGTGACTATATCCAGAAAAAATTCACCGAAGCAGTGAATCAGCTCAACAACCCCAACAGCCATAAAGTACGACAGCTCAGTCAGGAGTTTTTGCAGTTGGATATCACAGAGCACTGGCTGTGGAACAACTTCGACAAACAGACAGTATGCGCACAACTGAATAAATATCTGTCGCTACGTGGAGAAGTGGTACATCAGGGCCGCAGCAACGCCGAGCCTAATGCACCGCATTTAGTCAAACGGGACGAAGTGGAAAAGGCGATTAAGTTTTTTAAAGAATTAGTCAAAGTGACGGATAGCGTAGCTTTTTAGCGCGTATCCCTTTAACTGGAAGGAATCTTATTAATGAATTGGGCTAATCGTGTTGGGATTTTCGTCGATTTAGACAACGGAGATCTGCTATTTCCCTGGGAGTATTCATTACAGTGGAATGCTGATGGTGAGACTGCAGTGCTAAGCTACAAATCTGAGCAGATATTTGTTTACTACTGTGATCAAACAAAAATTGAAAAACAACTTCATGATCAGAATTTAGGTAAATCATGGAAACTGGATTCTGATGATAAGTTTGTTATAAGTAATTGCTCTTTCCCTGGTGGTACAACCTTTTGGGTTGATGGTAAAGACTTCACAAATGGCACTACTCGCATCGCACTTCGTAATATTGAAGTAACAGATAAGAATGGAAAAGCGGTCCTTTGTGTTAGTAATAAAGAGTATGAAATTCAAGCAACGGACGAACATATTGAAAGGCTGAAAGGGTTGAGCTCAGCCTTAGCAAAAGCCCTTCAAAATCTTGATACTCCACGCGATCTTGTATCAGGTGCAGATATTAGCGGTTTAATGCGGGGACTTGGTTGGTTTTATTTCCTTTGCGCAGTTATAGGCGGATTTGTTGTTTTGACACAATTTGGAGAGATTACTGTTTCTAACCCTTATGGTTTAGACAGAAAGGTCAGCAATCCTTTGGCTGTCAGTTATGCGATAGGGCTCTGGGCTAGTGGTCTGCTATCTGTTGTCATACTGCATTTCTTTGCGGCACTAAACGACAACTTAAGGGCTTTAACAAAAAAGCTGGTTCACAAAAACTAAGCTATCCAGAGCTGTAACGAAGACTTAACTGGGGCACAGGGCAAGACCTGACACCGATTTTCCCAAAAACTAGAGGACGGGACATGGAAATAGATCAGTTAAAGGAAAAAAGTGACTCTCTAAATGATGAAATAAAAGAACTTATCGCAGCAACAGAATCCTTCTCCTCAAAGATAAGGTCATCAAAAAGGGATATTGAAAGAAAGCTTAAGGAAGTTAAACAGCTTACATTAGATAAAAAACCACAGGAGAAGAAGAAGTCAGAGAAACCAAACTCGTTAGAGAACAATTTTTCACTTGCTATAAAAAATATCATAGCATTCGGTGATACTGATATTTTTCCTTTCTCCTATGAATCGAGGCTTTTTGAAGATCAAGAAAGTGAAATTATTGCTAAATTAATAGATATCTATGAAAACATGACTGATTATTTGGAGGACAGCCCTCCAGTAAATATAAATACATGTTCGACTGTTGGTTATACAGGTTTTAGATGGGCAACTCAAATCGATCCTATATGGAATGCATTTTATTTAGGTTTATGCATAGGTATATCGGAAAATTTTGAATCTACCCGTGTGAGCTCCGACAAAGTTTATAGTTACCGCTTCAAACCTGAATTAGATAAAGGTTCGTTGTTTGATACAGAGATAAACTGGAAAAAATTTCAGAAAGATAGCCTTCAGTTAGTAGAACGTAGCGATGAAGTATCATACGTTTTATCTTTTGATATAGCGGACTTTTATACTAGGGTATATCACCATCGACTTGAGAATGCACTTGACAGAATTGATACGAATCATGTTTTTTCAAAAAAAATAATGGATCTCCTTCAAGTTTTTTCAGGTACCACGTCATACGGACTCCCAGTTGGTGGGCCCGCAAGCAGGATATTAGCGGAGCTCTCTTTAAATGCATTTGACCACCTCCTTGAATTAGAGTCTTTTAATTTCAAAAGATTTGTCGATGATTATTTTATATTCTGCAGTAGCGAAGAAGATGCTCATTCGAAGCTGACATTCATCAGCAGAACACTTATGGTTAATGAAGGACTTACGATTCAAAAACAAAAAACTAGCATAATGTCTCGCGAAGAGTTTATGGGTCTAATTAAGGCTCGGATTAATGGTGTATCGGAAGATGAAGGGAGTGTTGAGAAAGCACGCTTCATGAGTTTGCCAATAAGATTTGATCCATACTCAGATGATCCTCATGGAGATTATGAAGAAATCAAGAAATCGTTGAATAGCTTTGATTTACTGGGCATGCTAGCTAGCGAGCTGCAAAAATCAAAGATAGATCAGATATACAGCAATCACTTAATTAAAGCACTACAGTTTAAATCAGAAAAAGTTATTTCAGACGCCTTAATACTAGTTTTCAGTAATATAGTTTCGCTATATCCTATATTTATTAAAATAATTCAAGTTACTACTGGCAACTGGGAGCGATTAAATAAGCCGTCTAAAGAGGTAATACTAAATTGCATATTCGGTTTACTAAAAATGAATTCTTTTATTTTACAAGTTGAATTAAACAAAGCTTTCGTATGCAAACTTTTAGGAAGAGAGAACAGTGTTAAAAACCAGCAAATGCTAGTCGATATCTACACAAAAAATGCTGATAGCATGTTAATAAAGTCTATTGTCATGCAAACAATGACTAAATGGAATGTCCATCACTGGCTGTCAAATTTAAAGAATAGTTTTTCCACGATGAACACATGGCAACGAAGGATATTTATTATATCTTCATTTACTCTAGGTGATGAAGGCAGCCACTGGCGAGACCATCACAAAGGAAGTTTTAGCAAACTTGAGAAAATATATCTTTCTTGGGGAGCCTATAGAAAAAATAGAAGAAACATAGAGGACGCACTATGATTTCTGAAATAACGTTTTCAAAAAAATTCACATCATTCTGGAATCAAACATTACCAAACGCAAATAACTTTGTAAGAATCGTAAACCTTGGACTTAAAGATGTTATCGAAGACCCATTCCCGGAACCCCGGAGACCAAACAATACAGCTCTTGTCAATGTTATATCAAATAGGTTATTTGACAGTTTCGTATCGAAAAAAATAAAGCTTGGATCAATCAACGATCCGAAATTCATACTTTCAAACGAATACAATGAGCTCTGTGGGGAGTCCACTGATTACCTTTCTAGATTTGCTTATGGATCAAATCTTTCTCTACCCCTAACAATTGACGAAATGAAAGAATCAGTTGGCATATTCAATGTAATGTACAGAAAATATGGTCAACACACAAACAACATACAATTAGCACCAAAATTTATTGGTTGCGGCTTTATAAACAATTCAGTTGGGGACATGATAATTGGAGAAACTTTAATAGAGATCAAGTCTGGCCAAAGACATTTTAGCGTTGTAGATTTCAGGCAAATAATAACTTACTGCGCACTGAATTTTTCTTCAGGCTCCAAAAGAAAAATAACTGGAATAGAAATTTTCAATCCTCGAATGGGCATTTCGTATTCAACATCAGTATATAATCTTTGTAGAAATCTGAGTGCAAAAAGCTCTAACGAGCTTTTTGAAGAAATAAAGCGCTACATCGTAGATACAGAATTTTCCTTTGATAATTTTAACGAAATGACAACAACCTATCCAACCGTCAAAAACACGTTGTAAGCCCCACTACTAGCCACCGGCTGACACTCCTAGCCCAGCGGGCGACCATAAAGGTCGCCCCTACAGATCCCGAGTTTAATCCGCCGTCAAAAACACCTTATAAGCCCCATTGCTAGTAACAAGCCGATACTCATAGCCCAATGTATCCAAATGCTCGGCTATCTCTTCATGATCAGCTATCTCAAACCCTGCCAAAACATCGCCAGTAGCAGCCCCATGATTACGATAATGAAACAGGGTGATATTCCATTTTTCGCCTAGTGTGTTGAGGAAGTTCATTAGCGCGCCTGGGTATTCCGGGAAGTTGAACTGGTAAACCTGCTCTTTGACTAAACGCGGTGGCATGCCGCCGACCATATGGCGGACGTGCAGTTTGGCCAGCTCGTCGTCGGATAAGTCCTGATAGTCGTAGCCTGCGGCGGACAAAGCTTGATTGACCTGTTGCAGTTCTTCTGCGCCGTGGCGTAGTTTGATGCCAACAAAAATATGGGCTTTGTTGTCGCTGGCATAGCGGTAGTTAAATTCGGTGATGGCGCGGCCGCCTAAGGTTTGGCAGAAACGGCGGAAGCTGCCTTTTTCTTCCGGAATAGTAACGGCAAATACTGCTTCTTTTTTCTCGCCCAATTCGCATCGCTCTGACACATAACGCAAAGTATCAAAGTTCAGGTTAGCGCCGCTTAACACTGCACTCAGGTTTTGCGTTTGGCTAGCAGTTGCCGCATATTTTTTCAGGCCAGCTAAAGCCAAAGCACCAGCAGGTTCGGCTACTGCTCGCAGGTCGTCAAAGATATCTTTGATGGCGGCACAAATTTCGTCGCTGGAGACTGTGATCACATCGTCGCAGTATAAATGCGCCAGCTTGAAGTTCTCGGTGCCGATGCGTTTTACCGCCACACCGTCGGCAAATAGCCCAACTCTGTCTAAAGTAACAGGCTCGCCCGCGTCCATTGCTGCTTTTAAGCAGGCGGCGTCGTCTGGCTCTACCCCTATTACTTTTACGCCTGGCATCACGGCTTTGATATACACCGCCATACCGGCCAATAAGCCACCGCCGCCAACCGGAATAAAGACTGCGTCCAGCTTGTTATGTTGGCTGAGCAGCTCTTTGGCGATTGTGCCCTGGCCTGCGATCACGTCGGCATCGTCAAAAGGTGGAATATAAGTGGCGCCCTGTGTTTGGGATAACTCAATGGCAAACTTATTGGCTTCGTCAAAGGCGGTGCCGTGCAGCAGCACTTTGCCGCCAAGGGCTTTGACTGCAGCCACTTTAATTTCCGGCGTAGTGATAGGCATCACAATAGTGGCATTCAGGCCCAGTTTGCTGGCGGATAAAGCCACGCCCTGGGCATGATTGCCCGCAGATGCGCACACTACGCTGGCGCCTGGCTGTTGCTCACGCACTTTATGCAATTTATGAAAAGCACCACGCAGCTTAAAGGAATACACAGGCTGCATATCTTCACGTTTTAACAGCACATGCTGGCCAATACGCTGACCCAGTTTTGGCATAGCCTGCAGCGGAGTTTCTATCGCGGCCTGATACACAGGCGACAATAAAATTTCCCGTAAATACTGCTGCATCAAAGTTGGATTAGGCGCAGGGCGCTGCCAGTCGGCTGCCGTTTTGCCTTGATCTTTTACAGCGTCTTTTACAGAGTTTTGTACGGCACCCGGCTCTTTATTAACGGCACTCATAGGTCTTCCAATTTGCTCAAATCACGCACTGCGCCTTTGTCGGCACTGCTTGCCAGCATGGCGTAGGCCTTTAAGGCTGGGCTGACGGAGCGCACGCGGTCTACAGGTTTCCAGGCTAATTTGCCTTTGGCTTCCATAGCGGCACGGCGCTCTGCTAATACTTCGTCGCTGACACCTATGGCTATGCTGCGGTTTGGAATATCAATGGCAATGGCGTCGCCTTCTTCCACCAGTGCAATAGCGCCACCGCTGGCCGCTTCAGGTGAAACGTGGCCTATGGATAAACCCGACGTGCCGCCAGAGAAACGGCCATCCGTGATTAAGGCGCAGGCTTTGCCTAAGCCCATAGACTTTAAGTAGCTGGTTGGATACAACATTTCCTGCATGCCTGGGCCGCCTTTTGGCCCTTCGTAGCGGATGATCACCACGTCGCCTGCAACAATTTTACCGGCCAGAATGGCGTCTACTGAGCTGTCCTGGCTTTCAAAAATACGGGCGCGGCCGTTAAACACCAGGTTTTCTTTTTCCACACCAGCGGTTTTTACAATACAGCCGTTTGGCGCTAAGTTGCCGTACAGCACAGCTAAACCACCGTCCTGTGAATAGGCGTGTTCTTTGCTGCGGATACAACCTTCTACGCGGTCGTCGTCCAGCGTTGGATAACGGCAATCCTGCGAAAAGGCCTGAGTAGTGCGGATACCGGCAGGGCCAGCGCGGTAGAAGTCTTTTACCGCCTGATCCTGAGTGGTCATAATGTCGAAGCGCTCTAACACGTCACCCAAAGAAGAACCCGCTACATGAGGGGTATTTGGGTTTAATAAACCAGCGCGGTTTAACTCGGCCAGAATGGCGATTACACCACCGGCGCGGTGTACGTCTTCCATATGGTACTTTTGCGTGCTCGGTGCCACTTTGGATAAATGCGGCACTATGCGCGACAAACGGTCGATGTCGCTCATATCGAAATCCACTTCGGCTTCAATAGCAGCGGCCAGTAAATGCAGCACTGTGTTGGTGGAACCGCCCATGGCGATGTCCAGCATCATGGCGTTTTCGAAGGCGGTTTTATTGGCAATATTACGTGGCAAAGCGCTGGCGTCGTTGTCTTTATACCAGCGGTTGCATAAGTCCATAATGCGCTCTCCGGCACTGATAAACAGCGCTTTACGATCAGCATGAGTCGCCAGCATAGAACCATTGCCCGGTTGGCCTAAACCTAAAGCTTCAACTAAGCAGTTCATCGAGTTGGCGGTAAACATACCAGAGCAGGAACCACAGGTTGGGCAGGCGCTGCGCTCAATTTTTTCGCTGTCAGCGTCCGACACATTAGGGTTAGCGGCCGACACCATAGCGTCGACTAAATCCAGTTTGATAATTTGGTCTGACAGTTTGGTTTTGCCCGCTTCCATAGGGCCACCTGACACAAAAATGGCCGGGATATTCAGGCGTAGCGCAGCCATTAACATGCCAGGGGTGATTTTGTCGCAGTTGGAAATACAAACCATAGCGTCGGCGCAGTGGCCATTGACCATATATTCCACCGAGTCGGCGATGATTTCGCGTGACGGCAGGCTGTACAACATACCGCCGTGGCCCATGGCGATGCCGTCATCTATGGCGATGGTATTAAATTCTTTGGCGATACCACCTGCTTCTTCAATAGCTTCAGCCACCAGTTTGCCTAAGTCGCGTAAATGCACATGGCCAGGCACAAACTGGGTGAAGGAGTTCACAACGGCAATAATAGGTTTACCAAAGTCGGTATCTTTTACCCCTGTGGCACGCCATAAAGCACGGGCTCCCGCCATATTGCGGCCTTCAGTAGTGGTGGCGGATCTAAGCTTCGGCATCTCTTTATTACTCCAATTTGTTTGGTTCCCCTGCGTACTTGGAACCGCAGCGTTGTTGACTTCGCTCCTCGCCCCAGTCACATAGTGAACTATGCTCCTGGGGTCTCGCTCGCTTGTCGCCTAGCTGCAATCCCAATTACTTTGGGGTGCATTTAACCTTCGTACTTGAAGCCACAGCGTTGTTGACTGCGTTCTCTCGCCCCAGTCACATAGACAACTATGCTCCTGGGGTCTCGTTCGCTTGTCGCCTAGCTGCGACTCCAATTACTTTGGTTACAGTTTGTTTGATTCATGCTCTGCCATTTTATATTTGACGCAGAGCCTTATTTATTTTTCTTAAGTTTAGCGGCTTAAGCCCGCATTGATCCTGCTTGGGTTTGTGTTAGTTGTGACTCAACACAATCCAGATATTCGATATCGTATAACTTGTTTAACTGATTGGTCAGCAGGCTGATAGGTTTGTCGCTAACGATAGACAAAGTCACCAGTAAGCCACTGAAATCGGCCATTGGTTTCATTTCCATACCAGCCACTTCAAAGCCACGGTAACGGGTAACCTGCAATAACCGCTCTAATACCACAGGTTGGTTTTTAGTCTGAATGGTTAATACGTGGTTCATTGTGCTTTCTCCGTTAACATATCCTGATTGGCTGCACCTGGCGGTACTAAGGGCCAGACGTTGTCTGTTTCATCGATTCGAACGTGTAATAAGTATGGGCCTGGCCAGGTAAACATGGCTTCCAGCGCTGGTAATACTTCGTCTTTACGGCTGATGCTGTGGCCTGGTATAGCAAAAGCAGCAGCTAAAGAGACAAAATCCGGGTTGTCGGATAAATCGGTTTCGCTGTAGCGTTCGTTAAAAAACAGCTCCTGCCATTGTTTCACCATACCTAAACGCTGGTTATCAACAATGACAATCTTCACAGGTAAACGGAAACGCTTGATGGTGCCCAGTTCCTGCACATTCATCATAAAAGAGCCGTCGCCGCTCACTGTAACTACCGTATCTTTTGGCCTGGCCAACTGCGCACCTATAGCCGCTGGTAAACCAAAACCCATAGTGCCTAAACCGCCACTGCTTAAATGATTACGTGGATGACTAAAGCTCATATGCTGCGCCACCCACATTTGATGTTGGCCGACGTCGCAGCACACCACTGAGTTATCTGGCAACCGCTCGCTTAACTGTTTCAGCATTAATGGCGCGAAGATACGCTCACCCGGATGGTCATAACGCCAACCATGTTGCTGTTTCAGCTTCACGCAATGTTTTAACCAGTCTTCACAGTGAGTGGGTACTGACATAGCCGGCAATAACTGACGTAAATCCCCTAGCATGGCGCATTCGGCACGGCGTAATTTGTGCAGCTCAGCTGGGTCTATATCGATGTGAATGACTTTGGCGTCCGGCGCAAAAGCGGCCAGTTTGCCTGTAACACGGTCATCAAAACGGGCGCCTAAACAGATTAATAAATCGCTTTGCTGCACCGCCAAATTCGCAGCCTGAGTGCCGTGCATACCTAACATGCCTAAGTAATAGGCATTAGATGGCGGAACTGTACCCATGGCTTTTAAAGTGGTCACAGAAGGCATTGGGCTGGCAGCTAAAAAGTTTTGCAGTTGCTCCACCGCATCGGCCATATGCACACCACCGCCTATGTAGGCGATAGGCCGTTTTGCGTTTTGGATTAACAAACGTGCCTGATCCAACGCCGCTGCCGGTAAAAACTGCTGCTGGGCGGAAGCAGCATCTTCAACTAAACGTGGCTTAAACTGCACTTCGGCCAGTTGCACGTCTTTAGGAATATCAACTAGCACAGGGCCTGGACGACCTGACATGGCCAGCTCAAAAGCTTCGTTTAAGGTGTGTTCCAGTTCGGTTACGTCTGTCACCATAAAGCTGTGTTTAGTCACAGCCAGGCTTAAACCTAAAACGTCGACTTCCTGAAACGCATCTGTGCCCATCACGGCCTGCGACACCTGACCTGTGATGGCCACTAAAGGCACTGAATCTAATAAAGCGTCGGCTAAGGAGGTGATCAGGTTCGTCGCACCAGGGCCAGAAGTGGCCATACAAACGCCAACTTTGCCTGAACTGCGGGCATAACCTATGGCAGAAAAAGCCCCACCCTGTTCATGACGGCACAGGTAGTGTTTGACTTTGCTCTGATACAGCGCGTCGTAGATTGGCATAATAGCTCCGCCAGGATAGCCGAAGATATGTTCGACTCCCTTTTGCTCCAGCAGCTTAATAACCAGTTCTGCGCCTTTCATCATCCCGTCCTTATTTCATTGCACCCTGGGTTACCGACATTGCTTTGACTGTTGAAAACTATCCGGCTCCAGCTCGGCTGCTAGACGGGCGGGGACAAGCCCCATCCGGCTCCGACTCACCTGCTGGACGGGCGGGGACAAGCCCCATCCGGTTCCGACTCACCTGCTGGACGGGCGGGGACAAGCCCCGCCCCTACGGTTTTTGTTTTCATTGGCCCTGCAATGTCAGTTGCTTTGGGCATTTATCGTGTTGTTGTCAGTACAACAAAACCTGTTTCGAAATTTCCGGGGACCTTAAAACACAAAACCCCCGGACCTTTCGGTGCGGGGGTTTTGTTGAGAATTTTTTTGCTGCTTAAAATTCCAAACGCGAGCCCCCGCAGTGACTAATCACCACGATTACGAGGACCACAATAATGTTCAGAATAGAAGCTAAACGCATTTTTTAATTTTAACTCTAGTTGGTTAACTTTTAGTTTCGGCGGTGTTTTTACGTTAGGTGCCGAAAATTTATGCCTATAGAAATAGCCGTCTAACCATCTTAAGTCAACAGATATTTTTGCTTTTGGCCAATTTTTGTAAAAAAATTACAAAAGCTGCATTTTTAGGCAGAATAAGCCAGAATCTTAAGCAGAGTGTGGTGCATTGTTGGTGTAATGGATCAATTAGAGCTGTTTGACTTACCCAATCCTTGTATTGGGGTTTGCGAAAACAACAGCAAAGGCTATTGCCTTGGCTGCTTGCGCTCGCGTGACGAACGCTTTAACTGGCACAACAAACCTGTGGCTGAACGCTCCCGCATTCTGAAATTATTGGAACAACGCAGAGCCCGCCGTGATGCCAAACTGGCTCAACTTGCTGCAGAAAAAGCAGCTCAGCAAAAACTGGATTTGGGCGACGCACCAGCGCCGGACGACAGTATTCCTATTATCTGGGATTTAGAACTCTGACATTGGATTGGGATTAAACACCGGCGGGCTGTAGGGGCCGCGGCTTGTCCCGGCCCGTCCATCTGTTCCGTGTTGTATTTGGGTGTGGAATACCACGGTATCGTCACCACGGGCGGGGGTTTAAACCCGTGCTGTTGGCACGTTTGCACAATTGCTGCGGGGTCTTTGCCAGTTTTCTGTGACCAGCTGCTCGGACTGCTGGACCAGTTCACCACCAATAAACTCGTACACCATCGCCAAATAGGCATAACCTATGGTTTCGTCTGAGCCTTCGTCGGTCAGACAATGTTTATAGTCTTTGTCGGTTAATGGCACTTTGATCACACCGGTAAACCATTGAGCTTTTAGCGGGTACTGTTTTTCGCTGAACAGCAGCTGCGGATCTATGCTGGCCGTAGTGGTGTTGCAGTTACTTTGCAGCAAGGTATTTAAGAACAACTGCTGGCCTTTTAATTCCCAAACTCCTTTATAACCATTTTGCTCTGCCTCACATCGTTGCTGGTTTTGCAACTTCTGCTGAATTTCATCAGAAGCATAGAGTTTTTCCAGTGGACTACTGTCAACGTCATGTGGCACACCATCCACAATAAACTGATCAGACATATGGATAGCAGCATGGGTCACAGTGCTGAACCACAACAACAGACTGATGCAAAAACAGCGCATATACACTCCCGGGTTATGGTTAGATTCTTCAAAAGTTTGTACTGGGTAATCAGACTAACAGCTTTTACCTTGAGTGTTAGCACTCATTAGTTGTAGTCCGAATTGACCACAGCTTGCAACCAATCAATAAAAACTTTTAGCCTACGGCTTAATTGCCGACGGTGTGCATACAACACTGAAACCGGCATGGCTGCGGGCTGATACTCTGGTAATACCTTCACCAGCCGGCCTTGTTGCACCAACTGTCGCACCCCAACTTCCGGCACCTGAATAATGCCTAAACCAGCCAGGCAAGCCGCAGTATAAGCCTCGGCATTATTGACAGTGACAGCACCAGACATAGGCCAGAACTTAGTTTTGCCATCCTGCTGATATTCAAAACCATCCGGCTTGCCTGCAAGTTGCTGACTGTAAAACACTAAGTTGTGACTGCTTAAATCGTCCAGAGTTTCAGGTAAACCGAATTTATCCAGGTACGATGGGCTGACACAGTTCACCTGCCTAAACTGCGACAAAGGCCTGGCAATTAAGCTACTGCTGCTGAGCTGACCTACCCGAATCACAGCATCAAAGCCCTCCGCTATTAAGTCGACCCGCCTGTCGGTGCTGCTCAGTTGAATATGCAATTGCGGATGCTGGGCTAAAAAACCGGGTAAAGCCGGGATCACGGCTTCACGCGCCAGACCTGTTGGCATATCAATACGCAACACGCCCTTAAGTTGTTCCGGCTGTTGCTGGAATAACTGCTGTAACTCATCAAAGTCAGCCAGTAGCTCAACACATCGCTGGTAATAGTTTTGACCATCTTGAGTGAGTTCAACCCTTCTGGTGGTGCGATTTAACAGCCGCACATTAAGCTGAGTTTCCAACTGCTGTACTGCTTCCGACACTGAAGTTTTTGGTAAGCCCAATTGTTCAGCGGTGCGGACAAAACTGCCCAGTTCGGCCACCCGCTGGAAAATCTGCATCTGCTGAATTCTGTCCATACTGCTTTATCCCCACAGCAACTATCCGGATTTTTCGGACAGTGATTTCGTTTATGCATTATTTATCCGAATTAAATCTAACAATACACTGCAGTTGTTGAATTAGCCACGCATAAACAAGGGGTAAATAGTATGAGTCGGAACATCGCTTTAATTACAGGTGCCAGCCGGGGTTTAGGTAAAAATGCAGCTTTAGCTTTGGCCAAAGCCGGTGTGGATTTAATTATTACGTATCACAGCAAAGCCGACGAAGCAGCAGCTGTGGTGGCTGAAGCTCAATGGTTGGGCCGAAAGGCGGTAGCCATTCAGCTGGATACTGGCAATGTGTCGTCTTTTACAGATTTTTCATCACAATTAACTACTCATTTGCAGCAAGTTTGGCAACGTGATCATTTTAATTTTTTAGTGAATAATGCAGGTTTTGGCGCTCAGGCAGCACTGGCGGACACCACAGAGCAGCAATTTGATGCGCTGATGAATGTACATTTTAAAGGGGTGTTTTTCTTAACTCAGCAATTGTTGCCACAGATTGCAGATGGCGGCCGTATTCTGAACTTCTCATCAGGTTTAACCCGTTTTGCCTTGCCTGGTTATGGCGCTTATGCCGCGATGAAAGGTGCTGTTGAAGTCTTCAGCCGTTATCTGGCGCTGGAGTCTGGCGCTCGTGGGATCAGGGTAAACACCCTGGCACCTGGCGCTATTGAAACTGATTTTGGCGGTGGCGCAGTGCGCGATAACGCTACTATTAATCAGTATATTGCCTCACAAACTGCATTGGGCCGCGTTGGTTTACCAGACGATATTGGTGGTGTAGTGCAGATGCTGCTGTCAGAACAAAGCGGCTGGATTAATGGCCAGCGCATTGAAGTATCTGGTGGTATCCATCTTTAAGGCTGATGGGCCAGGACTCTTTAGTTATTTTGCAGCTTTGGCCACAGGATTGATTGCGCAGACCAGAGATGCTGGTTAGAGTGATGTCACCTAAAACGCAGAGACTTTGTGCTTTGAGCCAGTCGCATCACTCATCTACAGCTGAGTTGCAAAACCAACTCCGGTTAATCCACCATCAGTTTGCTAACTCTTTGTGGCGTAGCTTTGCTTTATTAGCGCTGATTGGTGTTCCACTTTCTGTGTTCAGAGCAGTCAATACAGGCTGGCTGCATTTATACAGCGTGCATTTGTTTATTGGTGCCAGCTTCGTTATTGGCTATTTTTTTTATAATCGCATGTCAATAAAACTCAAAGGCAGTCTGCTGATTTTACTATTCTGGCTAATAGGTTTCCCCAGCTCTGTTACCTTCGGTTTTTCTTCATCTGGTATCTGGTGGTTGATCTTAAGCTGTTTGGTTGCTCATGTGCTGTTCAGGACCAAAGTTGCCATAGCTTTGGCAGTTGCCACACTGCTTAGTATTTTGATCATTGCTTCAGGCTTTATCAGTGGTTACCTGAGCTTACCCTTTAGTTCCAGTAAATATCTGGCAGACCCCACAACCTGGGCTACTTATCTGTTGGTGAATCTGATCGCCTTTTACGTCGTAGTTCGGTGTTTTATTAGCTATAACGCCTCCTTACAAGCAACCACGCAACACCAGTTCCGACAATGGATTGATGATTTGCCCTTAGGCATAGTAGTGCAAGGTAGCAATAACCAACCCTACTATAGCAACCAGGCTGCTAAAGACTTACTTGGTGCCAAACCACACCAGCCACAAGCCTATGTAGCTGGTAGCCACGAATCTTATCCCGCTCTACAAATGCCAGCAGTGCAAGCACTGCAAGGCAAAACTTGTAAGCTGGACGATATGGAAATTGAACAGGCAGGCCAAAGACGAGCAATTCAAGCCTGGGGAAGGCCTGGCTATAACGCTGAAGGCGAACTGATTTTTGGTATCTCAGTGTATGAAGATATTAGCGACCGTAAACAGCTGGATTTATTAAAAAACCATTTTGTCTCAACCGTCAGTCATGAATTACGCACTCCTTTAACCTCAATTCATGGAGCTTTAGGTTTAGTACTGGGAAATGCGTTGGGAGAACCTGAACCCAAAATACGAGCTATGCTGGAAATTGCGGAACAAAATAGCCAGCGTTTAATTCGGTTAATCAACGACATACTTGATATGCAAAAGGTAGAAGCGGGTCAAATGAGCTTTAATTTTACCCGACTGCAATTGGCACCCTGGCTGACCAATGCTATCAAGCAGTTGGAAGGTTATGCATTGAAGCACCAGGTGCATTTTGAACTAACTCCGGTCGTAAATGATGTGTGGTTATACGCCGATCCGAACAGATTAATGCAAGTTTTGGCCAATATTTTATCTAACGCAGCCAAATTTTCACCTGCCAATGCCACAGTACATATCAGTGTCGAGCTGTTTACAGACTTTGTGCGAATAGCTATTAAGGATCATGGTTCAGGCATAGAAGACAAATTTAAATCGGTGATTTTCAGACCTTTTAGCCAGTCAGATACATCAGATATCAGACGCTTTGGTGGAACAGGCTTAGGTTTGAGTATCAGCAAATCTATAGTGGAACAGCACGGCGGAACACTCTGGTTTGAAAGCAGCTTAGGCAAAGGCAGTACTTTCTTTATCGACTTAAAATTAGGGTCAGAACACATTGTTAACGGTTAACAAAGTGTTCTGACCCATTTTCATTTAGTTCTGCCAGATTTGCAGTTGGTGGGCATTTAACTCTGGGGTTTCATCTTCCTGCCATGTCGCTGTAAAACCTGTTGGCACTATGTCAGCTGGGACAGCCATAGTTTCAGCCGATAAGTTCAGTAGCATCAGGCTTTGTTTATCGCCTAAAGACCGGACTATTTTCAGTAACTTACCTTCGGCTAAGAACTCTGCTTTGTAATCTCCAGCTATCCCAAACTCAGCGCGGTCGGCTTTTTGTTTGATCAGGAATTTATACAAAGACCAGACCGACTTCGCATCCGCCTGCTGTGCTGCGACATTATTTGGGCCTTGTTGCTGAGCAGTCAGGAAAGGTGTCCACCAGCTACTTTCAGCCTGAGGCGGGAATAAGTCATCGCGTTGCACCCAGACTTTGTCTGCTGTACTAAAGCCAGCCTGAGCGCTGTTGTCCCAGAACATAGGCGAGCGGCGGTGCAAGTGTTCTTTGTCTGAAGCCTGAGTCAGCGCAATTTCTTCACCGTAATAGATATAGGTTGTGCCCGGTGAGCTGAATAACAAAGCCGCAGCCAGCTTGGCTTTGTTAAAGTCCTGACCAATTTGCCAGCTTAAACGTGGCTGGTCATGGTTGGTCAGAAAGGGGCTGAAAAACTCCATAGGAGCCGTAGTGGTTTTACGTTGCTGTAAGTTAGCCATCAACAGATTGTCGGCTTGCGGACCAGCAGCTTGCTGCATAGTGCCAAACTCAGCATTCTGTTTGCCCGCGTTCAGCAGCTCCAGCACCTTGTAACCAAACTCAAAATCAAAACCTGCGTCCAGTCCTTTGCCATCGCCCCAGTATTTGGCCGCTATGGGTAAGTCGACCCAGGCTTCAGCCACCAGATAAGCGTCTGGTTTGACACTTTTTACGTACTGAGTGAAGTCGACCCAATAGTCGATTGTACCTTGAGTATCAGCGCGTTGCTGTGGACCATCTTCCTGCACATAACGCACTGCGTCTAAACGGAAACCTGCGACCCCTTTATCCAGCCAGAATTTGGCCATCTTTTTCATTTCTGCTATGACGTCTGGGTGTTTTAAATTCAGATCAGGTTGTGACGCACCAAAAGCCGCGTAGTAATAGGCTTTGCGCTCTTCGTTGTAATGCCAGACGGCTTCAGGCTTGACTTCAGTGCTCCAGGCCGGACCCCAGCCATCTGCAGGCAGTTCGTCACGCCAGATAAAATAGTCTTTATACGGGGCTTCACCTTTGGCTGAACGCTGGAACCAGTCGTGTTTATCGGAAATGTGGTTGATGACTAAATCGAGGATAATATTGATATTTTTGGCTTTGGCCGCCTGCACCAGCTGCTCAAAATCCTGCATAGAACCGTAATCTTGTTCTACCTGGTAAAACTCGGTGAAGTCGTAGCCATGATAAGAAGGCGCTTCAAACATAGGCGTCAGCCAGATGGCGTTAATGCCTAAATCCTGCAAGTACGGCAGCTTAGCTTCAATGCCTTTAAAATCACCTGTGCCATCGGCATTGGTGTCATAAAAACTGCGGGGCCAGATTTGGTAAAACACTGCATCCTGCCACCAGGGTTTTGTTGCTGCTGTACTTTGAACAGCAGTTGGACTGGCTTCTGCTGGATTTACAACAGCAGTGGTGTTTTGTTCCGGCGCTTTACCGCAGCCTGTTAAGGCAAGGGCTAAAGCCAGCGCGAGCAATGATTTATTCAGCATTCGAAGATCCCTGTTTTTTTGAATTTGACCCAGCTTAGTCAAATTCCAGCCACAGGGCCAGACTGCATACGAATGCACCCGAAAGGTGCATTCGATTTAGTGCTAAATAGGCTTACTGGTTGGTTAAACGCTTGCCAAAAGAGATGGCATAAGCCGGAGAGCGCATTTGCAGCACTCTGTCTGCGCTTGCACGTAAACCTGTACTCAGCACGTTTGGATCAAAGTTAAGGCCAGTACAGGCTTCACCGGAGTTATGGTGATTTCTGGTGTATGGAAGCAGGTTGAAGGGGTGGCGTATCCTGTTGGTTGATCACCGCCAAGATCACAACCAACAGAGGAATGATACGCCATGTCCGAGTCTAACCTGCATGCTCTTTCACAACCAGAGGTAGCCAGCAACGACCCGTTGCACGAGTTGATCCGGCAGGGTGCCCGGGACCTGATCGCACAGGCCGTTGAGACGGAGCTGGAGAGCCTGTTGAAGCAGTACGCGGACGTCAAGACGCCGGATGGCCGCCGTGCTGTGGTGCGTAATGGGCACCTTCCCAAACGCGCTGTTCAGACAGGCGTCGGCGACGTAGAAGTCCAGGTTCCCAAAGTCCGGGATCGCAGTGGCTCCGGTATTCGCTTCAACAGCCACCTGCTGCCACCGTACCTGAAGCGCGCCCGGAGTCTGGAGGAACTGATTCCCTGGCTCTACCTGCGAGGTATTTCCTCCGGTGATTTCCAGGAGGCCCTGAGTGCGCTGGTTGGTGAACAAGCCAATGGCCTGTCGGCCAACACAGTGTCCCGGCTCAAGGCCAAGTGGCTGGATGAGCATAAGGACTGGCAGCGGCGAGACCTGAGCCAGAAGCGTTACGTCTACTGGTGGGCCGACGGCGTGTACAGCAACGTCCGCCTGGATGACCGGCTCTGCCTGCTGGTGATCATCGGCGTGACCGAGCACGGCCACAAGGAGCTGGTGGCTGTCGAGGACGGCCACCGGGAGTCCGAAGCCAGCTGGCGAGAGCTACTCACGGATTTGCGGGAACGTGGCTTGGAGCCCTCGCCCAAGCTGGCTGTTGGCGACGGCGCACTGGGCTTCTGGAAGGCTCTGAGCAAGGTGTTTCCGGACACCCGGCATCAGCGGTGCTGGGTGCATAAGACCGCCAACGTGTTGGACAAGCTGCCCAAGTCGGTACAACCGAAGGTGAAGTCAGCCTTGCATGAAATCTACCTGGCGGAGACCCGAGACAGCGCCCACAAGGCGTTCGACAGCACCTTGAGACGATTCCGAGACAAGTACCCGAAGGCCATGGAAAACCTGGAGAAGGACCGGGAGGCGCTGCTGGCCTTCTACGATTTTCCGGCGACTCACTGGATTCACTTGCGGACCACCAATCCGATTGAATCCACGTTTGCCACGGTGAGGCTCAGAACCAAGCGGAGCCGTTCCTGTGGCAACCGGGACACCACGTTATCGATGGTGTTCAAACTGCTCCAATCCGCCCAGAAACGCTGGAAGCGGATCAAGGGGTTCGACCAACTGAAGCTGGTCGTGGATAACGTACAGTTTCAGGATGGAATACAGGTGGAAGATCAATCTGACAGGAACGCTGCCTGATGGTCATACACCAGATTTGACAATAACTCGCTTCACCGCCTTGCTCTGTGATAGATAACAGCCCTATATCCAGAGTTTTACGCTCGTTAGGCCATAACACTGAAGGATCGGTTTCAGTGTCTCCCGCCTCTCCCAGCACCAGCTGCATAGTCCACTGAGTAGGGCCTTGGGCTAAACGATCAGCTAACCGCTTTTGCAGAAAGTCTGTTGGCGGCGCTTTAATTTCAGCTTCAGTTAAGCCCTTCACGCCATCTTTAGGCACAAACTGCCAACGTACTTTTTGCTCCACACCACTGTTGTCTTTGATAAAGAAGGTGTGAATACCAAAATAAGGCGTAGTGGCATAACTCCAGGGCGGAGAGTTTTTCGCTAAATACTCAGCCTGAGGCTGGGTGTCCGGATGAGCAGCGCGGAAGGCCTGAATTTTGGCCAGATCAGGTTTGCCTGTGGCAGGGTCTGGAATTTGGGTTTGTAACAGGCCTAAAAAGTTTTCCGGATCTTTAGCACCAAAAACAGGCGTAGTTAACATAGCAAAATGCTGCAACTGGCCATTGGCGGTTTTTAACTGTAAACCTAAGCCACGAGGAGAACGGGCATTTTCAGGTGCTTTTGGATTGCCACCTGCCATAGAAAAACGTGCGGTTACAGGCACGGTTTCACCGGATAACCAGGCTACTGAACTGAAGTTTTTAGCATCAGGCAAAGCCTGAAAACTGCCAACAGCACAAAAACCTTTGGCATGGCCTTTACGCTCACCTTTATGTTCACCAAAAATTTTGGCAAAGACATCAATAAATTGATTGGGTGTAGCCTGTTCAGCAGCAGATAAGGCAGGGCTTAACGCCAACAATAATGACAAGGTAATTTTGTTCATGGACCATCCTTTTTGAATCACTGCGATAGATACTGCAACTAGAGACAGGGCGATCAATTAAAAACTTTCAAATAAGAGTAAAGTAGGTTTGGAAGCTGCTCTGCAGGACAACAGAGTAGAAAAAAATGGCCACCGAGGACTACAAAACAGCGGCCACTGGGAAATCAAAATAGTTAGGGCTTTGCAGCAAGGCGACGAGGCAGAAGTCAACGCCGCTGCAGCTGCAAGGACGACCGACCTAAACCCTAAGTCATTGCTGTTGCAGCAAGGCGACGAGGCTTAGAGACCCCAGGAACATAGTTGCCTATGTGACTGGGGCGAGAAGTTGAAGTCAACGCCGCTGCGGCTGCAAGGACGACGGGTTAAAGGATGCCAGAGATTGAACGCATCAGCCCTTTAACCAACTCAGGCTCAGCTTCGGCATATTCCATATTGACCTGATTGGCAGTAGACAAAATACGGGTCTGGTAACGTTTCCACTCAGTTTCTTCAGTGGAACTGACATTTTTATAGCCACTGTTACCTTGTTTTAAGCTGGCTTTGTTTTCTTCCAGCACAACCACGCCTTTTTTCGCACGCTCAGAAATTTGCAGGTCAGTAATAATGCTGTAGTGCACATCTTTCACCAGCGCATCAGCAGCTAAACCTATTAAAGCACCACCTACAGTAGCTGCGGCACGGCCACCACCACTGCCAAACTGGTTACCAATAGCGCCACCAATTAATGCACCACCAAAACCACTGCCAAAGGCTTCATTTTGCGCACGTAAATCAGTTTCACCTGCTTGTAACACGTTGGCCTGTAATAAGAAGTTAGCCTGCTCAGGGTCACGCACTACGCGGTAACCTTTAGACTGCACAGCTTCGATGATCTGAGGTTCGATAGATAAACCTTGTTGATCCGAGGTATTTCGCACCTGCACAAACACTGTACGCTTATCGTCTGCAACAGGGTCTAAAAAGATGGTGTCACTCATCTTGGTCTGAACTTGCAAATTCCTTTTGCTGATCGCCGTATGAGTGGCCGAACAACCTGACAACATCAAAGCACCAATAGCTAATGCAGCAACAGCGATTTTCATTTTTGACATACAAAACTCCATAACACAAAGTGAAATTAGACCTGCGTAGTTTAACGGACAGCTCGTTACAGACCAAGGCGAAGTGTTCATACATCAGGTAAAAAGTTGTAACAGACTATGCCGTTATATGCTTCTGCTGCCGTGTTGCAATCAATTATAGGCAGGCCTGCTGAATTGCAGATGAACTAAAAGGGGCAGCTCACATTTTTAATTGATTGAGTTAAAGTACAGCCCTAAAGTTCAAGCAGAGAGCCGTACAAGTGACACTATGCAACCTTCCCTATTGGCGCCTTTCCAGCTTTTACTTTTTTAATTGCGTTGCTTTAGGCTTGATGCTGCCCTTTTGGGGCCTTTACATGCACTCTCTTGGTTATCATGCTGCAGAGATAGGTTTTGTCACCTCACTGTTGATGATTACTAATATTTTTTCACCGCCACTTTGGGGTTGGTGGGCAGATAAAACAGGTCATCGTTTGGCATTAATACGCTGGGGTTCTGCGGCCAGTGTGTTGTGTTTTGCCTGGCTACTGAAAGACTTTGGCCTGGCGGGTATGGCTCTGGCTATTATTGCCTGTGGCATGTGTTGGCAAGGTATTAACGCTCAGTTTGAAACTATTACTCTGGATTATTTACGTGAGAACAGCAGGGATTACAGCAGGATCAGACTTTGGGGCTCAGTAGGCTTCGTCTGCGCAGTAAGTGGCGGCGGCTGGTTATTTGATCGGGTGCAGCTTAGCCTGCTGCCAGCTTTGATAGTGGTCGCTTTAGCTTTGATGTGGGGCAGCACCCTTACGATCAAGGAAGCGACTAAAACGACAAAAATTAGGCCTCAAACCCAAAGTTTGTGGCGACTGCTTCGCCAACCTGCATTGATCACCTTATTGCTGGGCCTCACGCTGGCCTATTTCAGTCACGGTAGTTATTACAGTTTTTATAGTATTTATCTGGAGCAACTAAAGTACGATAAAACTACTATGGGCTTACTCTGGTCTTTAGCTGTTCTGGCTGAACTGCTGGTTTTTGCTCTGATGCCTGTGTTGCTCAAGCGTTTTTCAGTGGCGACCATTTTGCTTGTCAGCGTCTGTGCCACCTCGTTGCGTTGGCTGGGTATAGCTTTTGGTGCCGACTGGATAGGTATTCTGGTGTTTTGCCAGTTGTTGCATGGACTTAGTTTCAGCGCTGTACACGCCTGCGCCATTGAGTTGCTTTATCGCTACTTTGGCAACGATTATCAAGGCCGTGGTCAGGCTTTGTATTACTCCCTTTGTGTCGGCACAGGGCAAGCAACTGGAGCACTTGTCAGCGGCTGGCTATGGGAGTTAAGTCCAACAACCAGCTTTGTTGTATCAGCCTCTGCTGCGGGTATTGCAGCAATGCTGATTAGTGCTGCGTTGTATCAACCTTCCTTGTCACTACTTAGGAGCAGGCCCTGTACTGGCGCGAATTAGCAACTGGTGGGGCAAAATATGGACTAGCTTTTCTGGCTGCTTACCTTCAATCAAGTCGATTAATAAGGTCGCACAATGCTCCCCAATCAGAGTTAAAGGCTGAGCTACAGTGGTTAAAGGCGGAGCGCTGTATTGCGACAGTGCAATACCATCTACACCTATTACCGAAATATCTTCAGGTACCCTGTACCCTAGCTCACGCAAGGCATGCAAAGCACCTATGGCAACCTGATCGCCAAAACAGAAAAATGCGGTAGGCCGATCTTTGAGTTGCATAATAGCCTGGACTCCAGCCACCCCAGATTCACAGGAATAGTCCCCCTGATACAGCAACTTTTCATCAAAACGCACTTTTGCCTGCTGTAATGCTGTTCTGAAGCCCTTTTCCCTTTGCTGACTGCTCAGAATATGTGATGTTCCCGTGATCACAGCGATACGGCTATGACCAAAACTCAACAGATGTTCAGCCGCATCTCTGCCTATAGCCACATTATCAACCCCAACTTTAGGTATGCCCTCTAAGTCACAAAACTCGGAAGCATTTACTATTGGGGGTAATTGCTCGTGCAATGGCTGCTTTGGATCAACATCAAAAGGGATACGCTGCGAGTTGGTAATAATGCCATCAACTTGTCGGGTTTTTACCATTTCAGCAAAAGACCGCTCCAGTACAGGATCGTCCTGAGTATCTTTCAGAATGACGGAATAACCTCTGGCCAGCGAAATTTGCTCTATGGTCCGGACTATAGGTGAAAAATAGGGATTGGTAATATCAGGCAACATAATGGCGATATTGCGTGAACGCCCTTGTCGTAAACTGGCAGCCAGACGATTAGGGATATACCCCATATCTTCAACAACTTTCATCACCAGATCACGGGTTTTCTCTGAAACCCGATCAGGATTGTTTAATGTACGTGATACTGTAGCCATGCAAACGCCGGCTTTTTTGGCGATGTCTCCCATAGCCAAATGTTTAAACTGATTGTTCGACATAAACTAACAACCCCTTAGTCTTATCCACCGCATCAAATCTACATGCAGCGCCAAAGCCTGATAACAAGCTCACTTAAACTCATGATTTTTATAATTCTTAAGCGTTTTAACTGCATTGGAAATCGTTTTCACAAATGCTTTCTAAATTCATAAAAAGGCGCTAAATAACAGCGTTTACAGAGAAAATATCTCATTTCCCCAGGATTTTTTCTGTCAGAAATGTAACCCATTGCGGCACAACATCCTAGAAAAATATACCTCGGAAATGTACTGTATAGGTATCTGTACTCTAATTTATTGTGTAACAAATAATCAAAAGCAATTTTCATTTTGCAAAAACAAACTCACAAAAACACGTAAGTCACTGTTATAAATAAAATATAAGCAGATTTCACATAAAATGAACAGGCTTGACACCTTGAAAACAAAAAGTTATTTTTTAAACAATTAAGAATTCAGGTGGTTGCAGCATACCATCAAGAAAATAGAAAAATGTCCGTTCAGGATATTTTTTTAGCATCAAATGGAAATCGATTTCCAAAACATAACAAAATAAAACTAAAGCAGTAGCGGGCGCGCAAATACGCACTCAACAGGGATAAGACGATGAAAAATAAAACACACTGGTTCCGGCGCAATGCGCTGTCTTTTGCTGTTGCCAGCACTTTATTCGGCGGCATGGTACCTGCCGCTTTTGCTCAGATAGAAGGCTCGACTATAGCGGGTAAAGTGATCCAACAAAGCGCAGAGCGCAAAGCTGGCGGAGTAACAGTTACAGCAACAGACAAAGACAGGGGCTACAGCAAAACGACTCAAACCCGCGAAGATGGTTCTTATGTCTTCGTTGGCCTGAAACCAGGTATTTATCTGGTCAAAGTAGGTGATAACGCGACAGAACCAGTAGAGCTGCGGATTGGTCAAAAAGCGACTGTGAATATCACATTAGAAGCGCCCAGTGACGATAACATCGAACGCATAGCTGTGAGTGGCGTGCGTATTGAAAGCTTTTCCGGGGGTGAAGTGGGCACCAACATTACTCCGGAAATGATTGCCCGCCTGCCACAAAACAACAGAAACTTTTTATCTTTTGCTGATCTTGCGCCTGGCGTGCAACTCAATACCGATGGTCAGGGCAACGTGAGTATCCGCGGTGGTGCTCAGCACCAGCGTAATGTGAATGTGTTCCTCGATGGTGTCAGCCAAAAAGATTATGTCCTCAAAGGCGGTGTGACAGGTCAGGATTCCAGTCGTGGTAATCCCTTCCCTCAAAACGCTATTGGGGAATACAAAGTCATTACCCAGAATTACAAGGCCGAGTTTGACCAGGTTGGCAGTGTGGCCATTACAGCAGTCACCCGCTCTGGCACCAACGAATTTGAAGGCGATGTTTTTGTAGACTACACCAATGAAAGTTTGCGCGAAGCAGAACCCAACGAGCAAAACGGTAAAACTGAGTCACTGACCCGCCATGCCGGTATGTTGTTATCTGGCCCTATTGTGACAGACAAGCTGCATTTTTTAATGTCGTATGAACGTAAAGAAATTCAGGAACCAGTGGATATACCTGGCGGCGCCGGGGTGAATCTGGTGACTCTGCCTGCGGAGCTGGAAGCCATGCTGGGTCGGGAAACCTCAGGTTTTGACGAAGACTTATTTTTTGGCAAATTGGACTGGGCGATCAACGATGACAACTCGCTGGAAGCTTCAGTCAAATTGAGAGATGAAAGCGATGTTGCCGATTTCGGTGGCGCTAATACGCTGAGTTATGGGGTAAATCGCGAAGTCAAAGACCATAGATACAACGTCAAGCATGTGTACTATATGGATCATGGTCAGAACGAATTCCGCCTGACTTACGAAGACGCCAGCTGGAACCCAAAACCTTATACAGATGGCCCTGGTATTGTGCTGCAAACTGCAACCCGTCAATCCATTTTGAATATGGGCGGTGGCCGTAATTTTCAGGACAAAGGCCAAAAAGGTTGGGCAGTGCAAAATGACTATACTCTGCTGGACTTAGAATGGCAGGGTAACCATGTAATTAAAGCTGGTATTAAATACAAGGAGATCACCCTCAACACCCTGCAACAGCAACCCTACAACCCACAATATTTCTATAATGTTGAAATAAATGGTCCAGGCACTTTTGCGATAGATCAGCCTTACATGGTGGAATGGGGTGTGCCTGCCAACGGCTCAGTGGGCGGTAATGTGGAATCCGAAAATACCCAGCTAGGCTTGTTTATTCAGGACGATTGGGAAGTGACAGACCGATTAACGCTGAACCCTGGTGTACGCTGGGATTATGAGGAAACGCCAAGCTATAAAAACTACCAGACGCCACCAGAATTGGTCGCGGCATTACGTGGTTGGTCTAATCTGGACAATGCTAATTACAATATTGAAGACTACATCAGTACTGGCAAAGAACGCAGTTATTTCAAAGGAGCCTGGCAACCAAGATTTGGCTTTAGCTATGTGATGGACGATAGCCGCAGCCATACAGTATTTGGTGGCTATGGCCGTTCTTACGACCGTCAGCAGTTCGACTTTGTGCAGTTGGAGGAAAGTAAAGGCTCCTTTGCGCAGGTGAGTTATCTGTTTGATGGTGATCCAGCGAATCCATGTAGCCCGACAGCAACAAACTGTACCAGTTGGGACCCTGCGTATTTAACTCAGGCCGGTCTGGATAGCTTATTGTCGAGCATTGATGTGAAAGGTGAACGTTTCCTGCTGAACAATGATCTGAAAACCCCTTATTCCGATCAATTTAGCATAGGACTGCGCAGTAACTGGGATGAATGGAACACCGAAGTCAGTGTCGCTCATACCCAGTCCAAAGACGGTTTTAACTGGCTGCTGGGTAACAGGAGACCGAATGGTCAGTTTTTAGCAGATGGCACAACTTGGGGTCAACCATGGGCCTTTGGAGTACCAGGCTGGGGCAACTTAATACTGTCTTCCAACGATGGTCAAACCCGTATTAATAACCTGTTTGTTAAAATTGACCGCCCACACAGAGATTTTTGGGGCCTGAACCTGGCTTATACCTTCAGCGACGCCGAGGAGAACCGGGTATTCAGTGAAGTTTTTGCGCTGGATTATGAAAGCGTAGCTGACTATGGCTGGAAGAAATCTGTAGGCGTACCAGAACACCGTATTGTGTTATCAGGTAGTTACGATCTGCCATGGGAAATGTTTGCTGCCTTTAAATACACCTGGGCTTCAAAAACCACCTATGAATATCTCGACTGCAGACAAGGCGGCAGTGCCTGCTTCTTTGACCGCACCGATCCTGCAAAAAGCGATTACCAGCGTTTTGACCTGTCATTAAGTAAAGAATTTGGCAGCAGTTATCTGGTTGACGGATCCAAGTTCCGTATTCGTTTCGACATTCAGAACCTGTTTAACCAAAACAATTACAACAACTTCAACTTAAACCCTGATTCAGCAGAATTTGCCATGCCGAACGCCTTTACCTCCACTAACGGTGGTAAGCGCCAGCTAAAACTTTCTGCCGGCTGGAGCTTCTAGAGCATGTTGATGACTGTGCCTGAAATTTTCGGGCACAGTTTTTTGTTGTAATGGAGAATCTGATGTTATTCGCAAAGTTTCTGAAAACTTTACTGCTAAGTTCTGCAGTTTTATTAGTTAGTGTTGGCTGTCAGGCTGCAGCCTTTAACGCAACTGGCTACGACAGTCATGTTGAATTGCAGTGCATTGAGTTATGCAAAGCAGAGCAAAAGTACCAGCTCAAGGTATCCATCAATGATGGTGCATGGCAAAACCGGGGAGAGTTCCAGGGGCAGTCACAATTAGACTTTACCAGGGATTTAGGCCGTAATTTAACACTGCGTTATCAGCTATTGTCGGCTGATCAAAAAGAAGTGCTGGCAAGCGCTCAGACCCAAACCAGAGACTTTTCTGATGACGAGTTACTGGAAATGGTGCAGCGATACACCTTTCGTTATTTCTGGGATCATGCGGATCCGATCACAGGCTGGGCCAAAGAACGCATGCCGAACCCACGCGATGGTGACATTATTACCAGTGGTGGAACAGGCTTTGGTATAGCCGCTTTAATCACTGCCTCAGAACGTGGTTGGGTCAGTCGTGAAGCCGCTGTGGATCGTATGCTGAAAATCACTGCTGCTTCGCAACAGTTAGAGCGTTTCCACGGTATGTGGGCTCATTGGTACAATCCGGCGACCGGCAAAGTGCATAACTTTAGTAAATACGACGATGGTGGAGACATAGTTGAATCCGCTTTTCTGGCACAGGGGTTGCTGACAGCCCGGCAGTATTTCAATAAAGCCACTGCAAAAGAGCAACAGCTGCGACAAGACATTAGCCGTCTGTGGCAAAACATGGAATGGAGCTGGTACACCAAAGGCGAAAACATTCTGTATTGGCACTGGTCGAAGCATCATGGCTGGGCCATGAATCACCCTATTAAAGGCTACAACGAAGCTCTTATTGTCTATGTGTTAGCGGCAGCCTCTCCAACCTATCCTATCAGCGACGCTCCTTATCACAAAGGCTGGGCTGCAAGCACTGTCCACACCTTCCGTAATGGTGAAGATTATTATGGTATGAGCCTGCCTTTAGGCGATAAAAGTCAAAAAGGTGGTCCGTTGTTTTTTGCCCACTACTCTTTTATGGGGCTGGATCCTCGCGGTTTGCAGGACAGATACGCCAACTACTGGCAACAGAATGTACGTCATACGCTGATTAACAGAGCCTATAGCATAGACAACCCTTTTGGCTGGAAAGGTTATGGTGAGGATTTATGGGGCCTGACTGCAGGTGATCACGTCCCTGATGGTTATGGTGCTCATGCTCCGGGCATGTACAGCGACAGAGGAACCATAGCGCCCACAGCAGCTTTATCTTCGATGCCTTACACACCAGAACATTCCATGCGGGTGCTGAAGAACCTTTACTACAACCATGGAAAAACGCTGTTCGGCCCTGCTGGTTTTTACGATGGCATAAACCTCAGCGCCAGTTCGGATCCGGTCAAACAGGTGCGCCGGACTTATCTGGCCATCGATCAAGGCCCTATTGTTGGCATGATTGAAAATTACAGAACAGCCTTGTTGTGGAACTACTTTATGCGAGACCCGGATGTACGCAGTGGACTGCATAAACTTGGCTTCACTCTTTATGGAAAACCCATTCAACGGCTCCAGCCTGAATCTCAGCCCGCGGCAAAGTCAAAGGAATAAAAGATGACATTTACCACCTACTCGAAAATAGCCAGCGGTGTGGCTCTGGCTTTAGTTCTGGGCGCTTGCAATCCGAACACTGTGCCGGAAATAACTGGCTCAGTTCAGCAACAGACCACAGGTTCTGCAACTGTGGCTCCTGTGCAACAAACAGCCATGGATCAGTTTATCAGTGAGCTGATCAGCAAAATGAGCATTGAAGAAAAAGTAGGCCAGCTCAATTTACTCAGCAGCGACTGGGATAAAACAGGCCCAACCTTATCAGCCGACTATCAGCAGCAGATTAAAGCAGGCAAGGTAGGTGCAGTATTTAACGCTTATACAGCGAACTTTACCCGCGAGCTGCAGAAAGTGGCGGTGGAACAAACCCGCTTGGGTATTCCTTTATTATTTGGCTACGACGTTATTCATGGCCATCGTACTATTTTTCCTATTTCTTTAGGTGAAGCTGCGTCCTGGGATCTGGGATCTGTAAAAGCCAGTGCCAGAGTTGCAGCAACCGAAGCTTCTGCTGAAGGTTTACACTGGACTTTTGCACCTATGGTTGATATCAGCCGCGACCCGCGCTGGGGCCGGATCTCTGAAGGTTCAGGTGAAGATGTGTTTCTCGCTACCGAATTGGCTAAAGCCAGAGTACATGGTTTTCAGGGCGACGATTTAAAAGCTACAAACACAGTGCTGGCCTGCGCCAAACATTATGCCGCTTATGGTCAGGCTCAGGCTGGTCGCGATTATCACTCGACAGATATGTCGGAGCGTGAACTCTGGGAAACTTACCTGCCGCCCTTTAAAGCGACGGTCGATGCAGGTGTCGGCAGCTTTATGACGGCATTTAACGATCTGAATGGTGTACCAGCGACAGCAAATCACTATCTAATCAAGGATATCCTGAAACAGCGTTGGGGTTTTGATGGTTTTGTGGTGACGGATTACACCTCCATCAATGAATTGGTGCCACATGGTTTGGCTGAAGATTTATCTCATGCCGGCCAACTGGCGCTGAACGCCGGTGTGGATATGGACATGCAAGGCGCAGTGTACAGTAAACACCTGCCAGAACTACTGGCGCAGGGCAAAGTGTCGGAAGCGCAACTGGATCAGGCTGTACGTCGTATTCTTGAAATGAAATACAAACTAGGCTTGTTTGAAGACCCGTACCGTTATTCGGATGAACAACGTCAGGCCGATCAGATATACAAAGCAGAGCATCTGGCAGCAGCCCGTGATGGTGCCCGTAAATCTTTTGTATTGCTGAAAAATGAAAACAAAGTGCTGCCTTTATCAGCCAAACAATCTATAGCTTTGATAGGTCCGTTGGCCGATTCCAAGGCCGATATGATTGGCTCCTGGTCCGCTGCAGGTGACCGTATCACTAAACCTGTGACTTTACGTGAAGCTTTAGTCGAGCGATTAGGCCCTGATACCCCGATCCACTATGCCAAAGGTGCAGGTTATGAATTTACTGATACCGACCAGTCTGGTTTTGCTGAAGCTATAGCTGCAGCTAAAAAAGCGGATGTCATCATTCTGGCTATGGGTGAAAAGTGGGATATGACAGGAGAAGCGGCCAGCCGGGTTGAACTGGATTTCCCAGGCACTCAGGATGCCCTGATGAAAGAGCTGAAAAAGCTTGGTAAACCCATGGTCTTAGTCTTGATGAGTGGCCGTCCTATGACCATCAACTGGGCGAATGACAATCTCGATTCAATACTGCACACCTGGTATGCCGGTACTCAAGGAGGCCATGCTATTGCCGATGTACTCTATGGCGACTACAACCCCGCAGGTAAGTTACCGGTCACATTCCCACGTCATGTTGGCCAGATCCCGATTTACTACAATATGAAAAATACCGGACGGCCTTACGAGCTTGAAGGTCCGGAGCAAAAGTATCGCTCGCGCTATCTGGATTCCTCCAATCAGCCGCTTTACCCTTTTGGTTTTGGCTTAAGTTACACCAGTTTTACCTATTCGGCTGTGACTCTGAGCTCAACACAACTTCAGCCTGCAGAAGAAATCACCGCGTCAGTCACTTTGACGAATACGGGTGACCGGGCTGGCGAAGAAGTGGTGCAGTTGTATATCCAGGATAAAACAGCCTCGGTTACCCGGCCTGTACGCGAGCTGAAAGGTTTCCAAAAAGTAATGCTCGATAAAGGGGAAAGTAAAACTGTGCAGTTCAGCATCAAAGCCACAGATTTAGCCTTTTACAACCTGGATATGGCATATGTTGCAGAAGCTGGAGAATTTAATCTGTTTATTGGCACGGATTCCACTACCTCAAATCAGGCCACATTTCGCCTGACAGACACAGTGCAGTTGCAATCTGCTATGGTCCACCCCTAGCTCAATACCAGAGTAGCCCTCATTGGAATTGGGGCTACTCTGTTTGTTGCTTACACTAGCTCAACGAAACAAAGCGACTTCTTCGTCAGTTAAATAACGGTATTCACCTTCGGCTAAATCAGGATCCAGTGGCAGGGCGCCAATTTGCTCGCGATGCAGCTTTTCGACTTTATTGCCTATAGCGCCAAACATACGTTTGACCTGGTGATAACGTCCTTCGCTGATCGTCAGCAAGACCTGATGAGGGTCGATAATTTCCAGCTTCGCAGGCTTAGTTAAGTCTTTTTCACCACGTAACATAATGCCTTCGGCAAATTGCTCTATTGTGGATTCAGGCACAGGGTCGGCCAGCCATACACGATAGGTTTTAGGGCAGTGATGTTTAGGTGAACTGATTCTGTGCGACCACTGGCCATCGTCTGTGATCAGCACCATACCTGTGGTATCCAAATCCAAACGACCTACCGTGTGTAAACGTTCCAGCAAAGGTTCATCCATTAAGGCGAACACTGTGTTGTGGTCTGGATCTTCAGTCGAGCAGATATAACCTGCGGGTTTGTGCAGAACTATATAACGCAAACCAATCAGCTCGAGTTGTTCACCATCCAAAAACACCTGATCAGAGGCTTTCAGTTGTAAAGCTGGTTGTTTGGCTATTTCACCGTTTACTGTCACCAGTTTCTGGCGTATTACTTTGCCGGCCTGACTGCGGGTCAGACCGGTACAATCACAAATAAACTTATCTAAACGCATTTTGAGTTTCCCAACTATTCTGCATTCAGTGTACCAGACTCCACTTACTTTGGCTTTGTATCTGCCTTAGCGGACGCAGGCACCTGCACTTCAGACAATTTCTGCTTTTTCAAATCCCAGCGCAAAATTCTGTTGTTATTGGTGTCGGCTATATACAGCTCATCGTTAAATACAGCCAAGCCACCTGGCTCGTTCAGTTCAGTGCCTAAACTTAAAGTCATCACCTGTTCTTCATCTAAATCCAGCAACCTTATTTTGTGATTGTAGGTATCGGCCACGGCCAGGGTGTTTTTATCCAGCGAAACCACGTCTTTATTGTGTTGCAGCAAGGCCCGTTTGAAACCACCGTCTTTTAAACCAAACTCAAATAAGCCCTGCCCGACTAAAGTTTCTACCTTGCCAGAACCTAGATCAATTTGTCGTACAGCACTAGCTTCAGCGTCAGCAACCCACAGCTTGTTGCCCGCTAAAGCTAAACCACTCGGCTGATTAAAAGCAGCATCGTTGCGTTTGCCATCCAGTAAAGCTTCCTGACCTGTACCGGCAAAAGCTTTTAGTTGTGAGCTTTGCAAATCCAGAGTCCAGATTTGATGGCTGCCAGCCATAGCTATATACAGAGTGGTTTTATCTAAGACTAAATCCCAGGGTGAACGCAGCGATACTTCAGTTGGCGCTGAACCCGGCACTAACCGGCCTTGCGCCAATTGACCGTTGCCAGCAATAGTCGTCACCTGAAAGGTCGCTAAATCAATACGGCGAATAGCGTGGTTGCCGGTATCGGCCACATACAAAACTTTGTCTGTCAGAACCAAACCCTGAGGGGACGAAAAAGCACTGCTGTCGCTATGACCATCTTTCAGTTCTGCTACACCAGAACCTAAACGTTTCACCAGCTTGCCTTGATGATCCAGTAGCACTATTTGATTATGCAACGTATCGCTGATAGCAATATAACGTTGGTCCACAGTTAAACTACCTGGGGCTGCTAATATGGTGTTCAGCGGGTCCAGTAATTTAATAGGCAGAGGCTGGAGGTTAGGTTCTCCCTGAAACTCGGCCAGTAACTGCTCAATGGCTTGATCCAATACGTCATAACGACCTTCGCCCGACGTTTGGCCAACGTATTTACCATCCGGCCCTATCAGCACAAAAGTGGGCCAGGCCCGCACAGCGTACGAGCGCCATAACTGGAAGTCGACGTCATTCACTACCGCATGCTGCATACCGTAACGTCGCACTATAGAGGTTAAAGTACTTAGCTGCTTTTCGTTATCAAACTTGGGGGAGTGCACAGAGATCACCGCAAGCTTGTTGCCATACTTTTGCTCCAGCTTGTGCAGGTCGGGGATCACGTGAATACAATTGACGCAGCCGTAGGTCCAAAAATCCAGCAATACCACCTTGCCTTTTAACTGTTGCATCGTCAGTGGTTCAGTCACATTGACCCAGGGCAAACCTGCCGGGAACTCGACACTATTGGTGCGGGCGGAAGCTTTGGCGAGGCCAAAGGTTAAACTAGAGGCCATGATGAAAATCCAGATTATTAGTTTAAAACGCATTAGAGACTCCTGGTCAGACTGCTCTTACCTACTATAGAACGGTCTTTCTGCTAATTTCGTTCAATGTTTTACTTAAACTAAGCAGAGTTTAACGATAGATTAATGACAGCGGCGGATTTTTGGTTGCTTTTTGCCACAGATTTCCTCTATCTTGCTGCTGCACCAAGGTGTAACTTCTGCGACTTCCAGACTCATTTTTTCTGTACTGATGAGTCAGCAGTTATAAAAATTAAAAACTATAACTAAATAAGAGATAAGCATGACTAACTCTACAACACGCGGCAGCTGGGGTTCGCGTATCGGATTTATTTTAGCGGCAGCAGGCTCTGCAGTTGGCCTTGGCGCAATCTGGAAGTTTCCTTATGTCGCAGGAGCCAATGGCGGCGGCGTATTCTTATTAGTCTATCTGGCCTGTGTGTTCTCTGTTGGTGTCGTTATGCTGCTGGCAGAAATGATGATTGGCCGTACAGCAAAAAAATCAGCCACCTCAGCCTATCGTGCTATGGGCAAAGGCTATTGGCACATCGCAGGCTGGCTCTCTGTGCTTGGAGTCTTTTTAATACTGGGATTCTACTGCGTGGTAGGAGGCTGGACCATAGCCTATATAGTGCAAACTATACAGGGCACAGTGCTGACCACTGACGCCAAAGTGTTAAGTGATACTTTCACTAACTTTATCGCCAACCCAACTTCGTCGCTGATTTACACCGCTTTGTTTATGATCATCACCGCAGTGATTGTGGTTGCAGGAGTACAGTCAGGTATTGAACGTATTTGTAAAATTTTGATGCCTGCGCTCTTTGCGCTGATGCTGGTGATGGTATGGCGCAGCCTGACTTTACCTGGCGCTATTGAAGGGGTCATTTATTTTATTACGCCTGACTGGAGCAAACTGAGCATTAAAATGGTGCTGGACGCTCTGGGATTAGCAGTGTTTTCTCTATCTGTAGGTGCCGGTTTAATGGTGGCTTATGGTTCGTACTTAAGTCCTGAAACTAAGGTAGTGAATGCAGGTTTATGGATAGCAGGTTTAGCAACTATGGCATCCGTACTGGCTGGTTTAATGATTTTACCTGCAGTCTTTGCTTTTAATGTCGACCCTGCTGCAGGGCCTGGTTTAACCTTTATCACCATGCCAGCCTTATTTGCGCAAATGGCAGGTGGTCAGGTTCTGGCGTTAATTTTCTTCTGTTTATTGCTATTTGCTGCTGTGACATCGTCTATTTCCATTCTGGAGCCTGTAGTGGCTTTCCTGATCGATGAATACGGTATGCAGCGTAAAACAGCAACTATTCTGGTCGCTATCGTCAATTATGTGGTGTTAGGTATTCCGGCAGCTTTATCTTTTGGTGGCGGTATGGAAAGTTATACAATTTTCGGAAAAACCCCATTTGATGCGATGGACTTTATGGCCTCTAATGTATTGATGCCGTTAGGCGGTATGTTTGCCGCTACCTTTGTCGGTTGGCGGGTATGGCCACAAATTAAGACTATTCTGGCAGGTGAAGTGCCTGTCGCTGTGCAAAAAATTTACTGGTTATTAGCTGCTATAGTTTCTCCTGTTTTGATTGCAATAGTGGCAGTCATGACCATTAAAGGCAGTTAAATTAGTAAGACAATACACCGGCAGCTTTGGTATCAAGTGCCGGTTTTTAACTAATCTGCCGTAGTTTTAAGCAGCTAAACACAGAAAAATGCGGCTTTGCTTGCCAAAGCCTGCTGTGAATGCTGATATATCCCTGTTGTTATAATTATAAAGTCCGGTGCATTGTCAGTAATGTCTAAGTTTCCGGATATAGACAAGACAAGTCATGTTGTTGCAGCTTTGATCGTTCAGGCTCCACACTGCAACCAGACAAGGATTGAGATGATGATAAAAAAAGACTACTTCTGGCCGCTGTTAGGTTTGGCCGCTGTAGCATTTTCCGTCTATGTGTTGCTTGAGCAGCTCAAAGACATCTCCTATGAAGATGTAGTGCTCAGTCTCGAAGCCATTGCTCTGCATGGCTGGTTGATGGCTGGGTTAGCTACCGTATTTGCTTACGTGGCCTTAGCGGGTTACGACCGGCTGGCTTTATCTCATCTACGTAAAAAAGTATCCTGGACCTTTATCTCCGTCGCCTCTTTCACTGCTTATGCCATAGGCCATAACCTCGGCGCTTCGGTATTTTCCGGCGCTGTGGTGCGCTACAGAGCGTATCGTTCACAAGGTTTAACCGCAGGCGAAGTAGGCATTCTGGTTGCGTTCTGCTCTTTCACTTTTGCTTTAGGTAGCATTTTGTTGGGCGGCATAGCCCTGATGATCGAACCCAGCCTGCCCGCTCATTTTCACAAAGCCATACCTGAATGGGTCGCCTTCTTATTGGGCGCTGGCATGCTGTTTCTGGTGGCCCTGTATTTATGGGGTAGTCTGACTGACAGAGGCTGTATTAACTTATGGACACTGAAGCTGGAGTATCCACGTTTTTCTCTGGTCTGCCGCCAGTTGGTCGTGGCACCACTGGAATTATTAGCTGCTGCCGCCATTATTTATTACGCCCTGCCTGAACAAAGTAATCCAGGTTATTTTATGGTGTTAGGTATATTTCTGGCATCTTTTTCTGCCGCTTTGTTATCGCACGCACCAGGCGGTTTGGGCGTGCTGGAAGTGATGTTTTTGCTGGCGTTACCTGATGTAAATCCTGCCGACGTGATTGCAGCGTTGCTGGTGTTCCGCTTATTTTATCTGCTGATCCCTTTTGCCATTTCACTGATTATTGTGGTGTGGTTTGAGCAGGATCAGTTACTGAAGAAATTCAGAAGTTCAAAGTCATAAAAGGCTGCGGTTAAGATTCGTAATCCGGCAGCTTTTTCTGTTTCTCTGCTTTAGGTTGAAAAGAGCTCGGCAGCACTTCTATGCCCAGCTTGCGGCCGAGTTTAATTAAGATAGGGATAGTAATGGGAGCAAAAGGAAGTACGGCAAATATGCCTAAACCTGTAGCTCTTAATACGTCGACCAGTTGATGATTGGCGAAACCTAATTCAGCCTGAGTGGCTTTGCCCTGTAAAGAGCGCTGATAAATAATCAGCATGCGTCTGGTTTCATCAGTTTCCTGCGACAAGGCCATCCTGAGCCGAATCATGCTAAAGCGAATACGCGACATACTTTTACGCCGTTGTAATCGCAATACCCGGATCGGAGCTTTGTGCAACCGACTTAACAGATTCATACCCACCTCAACTGCCTCTATACCCAATCAACCCGCAGATCCTGTAGGGGCGGGTCTTGTACCCGCCCGTCAAATGACACCGCGGTTCAGATGACTGGCATATACATTATCGGCTGCTTTGGTAAGACAAGACAGTATTATTTTGTAGTATTTAGCTTCTCTCACTGAATTATAAGACGCTGAATTATAAGGCGCTGACCAGAAAGTTGGGGTTTCTCAGGTTTTCTCTGTGATAAGCCGGGTTCGCTATACCCTGATACTCCACCTGGGCACCTGCGACTTTAGCAATCACATGACCTGCGCCTGTATCCCACAACATAGTTGGACCAAAGCGTGGATACAAATGCGCGCTGCCTTCTGCGACTAAACAGAACTTCAGCGAACTGCCAACGGCTATCAGCTCATGCTGCGGAAAACGGCTTAAATAGTCTTCAATATCAGCGCTGTAATGACTGCGGCTGCCTACAACTTTCACCACTTCGCCAGCTGATGGCGTTAATGCCACACGAATAGTTTCGGTTAAGCCATCTTGTTGCCGTGTCGCACCTAAACCTTCAGCTGCTGCATAGGTTTTATCCAGCACTGGGGCGTGAATAACACCCAGCACAGGCTCCCCTTGTTGAATAAGGGCGATGTTAACGGTGAATTCGCCGTTGCGTTTGATAAATTCTTTGGTGCCATCTAAAGGGTCGACCAGCCAGTATTCTGTCCACTGCTGACGTTCTGACCATGGAATATCAGCCGCTTCTTCGGATAACACAGGCACATGCGGTGTGAGCTTAGTCAGTTCAGCCAAAATCAGGTGATGAGCGGCTAAATCAGCTTCGGTTAATGGCGAGTCATCGTCTTTTTGTTCAACGCTAAAATCACGCTGATACACAGTTAAAATGGCTTCACCAGCAGCAACAGCTATACGTCGTACTTGATCCAGTAAATCCTGTGTCAGTTCCAGCATTAGCTCAGCACTCCTTTTTCGGTCAGTAAGGCAATCAGTTGATCAACACTTTGCTCCAGACTTTGCTGTGCTGTGTCTATGATCAAATCCGCTTGCTCCGGTGCTTCATAAGGATCGGAAATCCCTGTGAAGTGACTGATTTCACCACGTCTGGCTTTTTGATACAAACCTTTCACGTCCCGCTGTTCACACACATCTAAAGACGTGGCGATATAAATCTCTAAAAACTTGCCATCAGGCAGGCTGTCTTTTATCGCCTGACGCTGTGCACGGTAAGGCGAAATAAAGGCGCTCAACACCACCAGGCCCGCGTCGAGCATTAAGCCAGCCACTGCGCCTACCCGACGGATATTTTCAGTGCGGTCCGCTTCGCTAAAGCCTAAATCAGCACATAAACCATGACGCACATTGTCGCCGTCCAGCAAATAACTATGCACTTTACGTTTAACAAGTTCTTGCTCTAAAGCATTGGCCACTGTGGATTTTCCTGCGCCGCTTAAGCCGGTAAACCACAATACAACGCCCTGATGACCGTTTTGTTGCTCCCGATCAAAGCGACTGATTTGATAGTTTTGCCAAACGACCTGACTCATAAAAATTCCTTACAGCGACTGAAAAGGGAAAAACAATGGAATTAACGCCAACACGGCTATCGAATAGGCCAACGCCATAGGCAAACCTACTTTGACATACTGGCTTAATTTATAGTTGCCCACTGTATAGACCAACAAGTTAGTTTGATAACCCCAGGGCGAGATAAAGCTGGCACTGGCACCAAATAACACCGCCATAATAAAAGGCATAGGGTCTATGCCAAAAGCTTTGGCCAGACTTATCGCTAAAGGACAAGCCAAAGCGGCGGCAGCGTTATTGGACATCAGCTCAGTTAAAATCAAAGTAAAAAAATACAAAGCGGCTAAAGCCCAGAATAAGTGATAGCCGGTGAAGACCTGCAGTAAGCCCTGCCCCAGCAGTTCAGATACACCAGTGTTTTCCATCGCCTGCGACAGCACCAAAGCACCACCTACAATCAGCACTATATCCAGCGGGAAACGCCGTCTGATTTCCTGCAGACTGATAATACCTGTGGCCATTAAGCCAATCAGCAATAACACCAGCCCCTTTAATAAAGGCAGCTCGCCTGTCATCGACAAAGCAATCACAGCGACAAAAGCAGATAATACGCCCCAGCTGCGACGCAAGGATAAACGGGTGGCTGAGTCCACCCCATTGACCAGCAAAAACTCTTTATTTAGTTTGCTGTTCTGATGAAAGGTTTTGCCCGGCACTAACAATAAAGTATCACCGGTTTGCAGCACTATAGAACCTAAACCGCCCTGCAAGCGTTCCTGCCCACGTTTGACGGCAACTACCACTGCATCAAACTCTTCACGGAATTTTGCGTCTTTTAATGACACGCCATTGAGGCTCGACGAATGGCTGATAATAGCTTCCACCAGCGCCTGACCATTCATACTGTGATGGCCATACAAAGTCAGGCCCTGAATTTCCTGCAATAAAGCGACAGATTCCATATCACCGGCAAACAGCAATACATCACCTTGCTGCAAGCGGTCTTCCGGGCAAACAGGCGCTATATTCTGCTCACCCCGCACTATTTCAGCTAAAAACAACTTCCGTAAATGCCGCAGCCCTGCTTCACCTATGGTTTTTCCAATCAGAACTGAGTCCGCACTTAAACGTGCTTCAAGGAAATACGGCAAGTCGGCTTCATCGACAGTTTTTTCAGTGACAGGCAGACGGTCTGCAATCAGCCACATCATCAACATACCGGACACAACTACGCCAGCACCAACAGCTGTAGTGGTAAAAAACTCAAGTAAGGGCAAACCGGCTTTATCTAAAAAGCTGTTGACCACTAAGTTGGTGGAGGTACCAATCAGCGTCAGAGTGCCACCAAAAGTAGCGGCAAAAGCCATAGGCAACATCAGCTTGCTGGGCGCAAACTTCTGACTGCGTTTAATAGCCCCTATTAAGCTGGCGACTACAGCGGTATTGGCAGTAAAAGAGGACAACACTGCGGTAGACACCCACAATCGGGTCAGTACAGTACGTAAACCGCCATTATTGAGCTGCTGGCCCACCCAGCTGATCAGCCGGGTTTTCTCCAGCGCTATAGACACCAGCAATAGCAACACTAGTGTTAATAATGAAGAGTCGGTAAAGCTGGCAGCAAACTGTTGTACGTTGAGCAAATCCGTCAGATAAGTCAGTACGGCCACTGCACCAAAAACCCAGGCAGCCGACAGCCGCGTCAGGGTTAGCAGGGCAATCAGCCCTGCTAAAATAGCGAATACGCCGTACTGCTCCAGACTCATGCTTAGCCTTTTGTCAGCTGGCTTAAATCCAGTGCCTGCCAGTGTGGGAAATGTTTACGCACTAAGGCATTCAGTTCCAGCTCAAATTCTGAGAACTCTGCTTTACTGCTGACGCTGGCCAAAGCACTGTCGACCATACCAGCACCCACAGTGATGTTGCTGATGCGGTCGATAAAGATAAAGCCACCTGTGTCGCGGTTTTGTGCATAAGGGTCAAACACCACAGCTTCGGTCAGTTCCAGCTCGACCAGCGCTATTGTGTTCAGCTCGAGCTTGTCGGCCTGATGTTCAGCCAGGGTATTTACATCTATGCTGTGAGCAATAGCTGTAACTTTACCGCTGACCTTTTTCGTCGCCAGTTTGATGTTGTAGCTTTTGCCAATCAACAGTGGCTCTTCATGCATCCAGACCACTTTGGCCAGAATACGGTTCGACACTGCAGCATGATGAGTCGCAGGCACTATCACATCACCACGGCTGATATCGATTTCGTCTTTCAGCGTCAGCGTGACGGCCTGGCCAGCAACTGCTTCCTGCCATTCGCCATCAAAAGTAACAATAGACTTAATAGTGGAGCCTTTGCCTGAAGGTAAAGCCACAATAGCATCGCCTACTTTAAAACTACCGCTGGCGATAGTACCGGCAAAACCACGGAAATCCAGGTTAGGGCGGCTGACATACTGCACCGGCAAACGGGCTTCAGCTTGCCAGTTAAAGCCTGTGACAGGCGCCTTTTCTAATAAGCTCAGTAAAGGGCCATCGTTGTACCATGGCGTTTGGCTGGAGCTATGCACCACGTTGTCGCCATTCAGGGCTGACAAAGGCACAAACTGAATAGAAGGCACGTTCAGCTGGGCGGCAAATTGCAGGTAATCCTGTTTAATTTGCTCAAAACGCTGTTGGTCAAAACCCAATAAATCCATTTTATTGATGGCCACCACAAACTGCTTGATACCCAGCAATGAACAGATAAAGCTGTGACGGCGAGTCTGGGTTTGCACGCCATAACGGGCGTCGACCAGAATAATAGCCAGATCACAGTTTGAAGCCCCTGTCGCCATATTGCGGGTGTACTGCTCATGGCCAGGCGTGTCGGCAATAATAAACTTACGTTTGTCGGTGGAGAAATAGCGGTAAGCCACATCTATGGTAATGCCTTGCTCGCGCTCAGCCTGTAAACCATCGACCAGCAAAGCCAAATCTATGGTTTCACCTGTAGTGCCGTGGGTTTTGCTGTCTTTGTGCAAAGCAGCCAGTTGATCTTCATAAATCTGCTGACTGTCATGCAGTAAACGGCCGATCAGCGTGCTTTTACCATCGTCGACTGAGCCGCAGGTTAAAAACTTCAGCAGCGATTTATGCTGTTGCTGCTCTAAGTACTGCTCAATGCCTACTTGGGCTAATTCATTGGCGACTGACATCAGAAGTACCCCTCACGTTTTTTCTTTTCCATCGAACCACTGGAATCGTGGTCAATCACCCGGCCTTGTCGCTCGCTTGATGTCGACAACAGCATCTCTTCAATAATACCTGTCAGGCTGTCGGCTGAAGATTCAATTGCACCTGTCAGCGGGTAACAGCCTAAAGTGCGGAAGCGCACCAGTTTTTGTTCTGGTACTTCACCAGGATTCAGCGGCATACGCTCGTCATCCACCATAATCAGGGTACCGTTACGTTCCACTACAGGACGCACAGCAGCAAAATACAGCGGCACTATGTCGATTTTCTCCTGGTAGATGTATTGCCAGATATCCAATTCAGTCCAGTTCGACAGCGGGAATACACGGATACTTTCGCCTTTATTCACCTGACCGTTGTAGGTGTGCCACAGCTCAGGGCGCTGATTTTTCGGGTCCCATCTATGGTGTTGGTCACGGAAGGAATAGACCCGCTCTTTCGCACGGGATTTTTCTTCATCACGACGCGCGCCACCAAAAGCGGCATCAAAGCCGTACTGATCCAGCGCTTGTTTTAAGCCCTGAGTTTTCATTACGTCTGTGTGTTTTGAGCTGCCGTAGGTGAATGGATTCATATCCATGGCAATACCTTCCGGATTGATATGCACCAGCAAATCAAAGCCGTATTGCTTGGCCACTTTGTCACGGAACTCGATCATCTCGCGGAATTTCCAGCGGGTGTCGACATGCAGCAGTGGAAACGGAATTTTGCCCGGATAAAAAGCTTTGCGCGCTAAATGCAGCAGCACAGAGGAATCTTTACCTATGGAATACAACATCACCGGATTATCAAATTCGGCCGCTACTTCGCGGAA
>Ga0247725_1000329_pt1 | contig 41440 bp, 54 predicted proteins | sample OKSTACKMCFT3sol_FD_183021 | JGI IMG/M metagenome (GOLD analysis project Ga0247725, IMG submission 183021) | Subsurface sediment microbial communities from gas well in Oklahoma, United States - OK STACK MC-FT3-sol | ecosystem: Environmental > Terrestrial > Deep subsurface > Rock core/Sediment...
GTGAAGGCGGCCGCACCGTCGGCGCCGGCGTCGTCTCGAAGATCGTCGAGTAATCTCGAACGGTCTTAGCTTCGGCTGACAAATGCGAAGGCCCCGGAGAGCGATCTCCGGGGCCTTTTGCTTTGGGGGGGGGGCTTGAGGAGGGGTCATGCGTCGGCCTAGCCAGGGAATGGATTAGGAGGCCCTTTTGGTTCCCTTCTTTTTGCCCCACGGTGTATGCGCCTCGCAAATTAGGCAGGCGCAATCCATCTTTGTGTAATGTCGGGCGCCGACGACGACGCGCTCAACCACATCAGCTCGCCCGAAGATCGGAGCAAAGAGTTCCCTTTCGCCATTCTCGACAAAGCGACGAACTGCATAACTGCAGAGATCCGCGAGTTGAACCATTCGTGTGAGTTTACTATCAACGAAAAGTGGGGTCTCGTTGATGCGGTTTATTTTTGCCCAAAGCGTTCCTTCGTCGTGAAAGCGTCTCATCAAGGCTGTGTGCTTTTTCGAAACGGTTTCGTTATTGTCGTGCACTAACAATCCATGAGTTTTAGGTTCGCCGCGACGAGTAAGAAATTGTTCGAAGCGGGATACTACTTGCTCAAAGGCCTGATCGCCGACTGATCGGCCTGTCCTAGTTTCGTCAAAATGTAACTTGTCGATGGATTCGAAAAAAAGTACTGCATAATCCCATTTGGCCATGCATTCAGCAACTTGAGATATGAGTGATTTTCGTTCGTCTATTGTCAGATGAACGTACTCCGCCGTTTTGGCGTAGTTTTTCTTCGCCTGATGGTAGGGCTTGGAGTTCTTTGCCTTCCGAAGCCTCAGAAGTTCACCTGCGCGATGGCGTTGAACTGCGGAGCGTCGCGCTGCCCAATCCATCCTTTCAAAGCCAGGTATCTTATTTTGCTCGGAAAAAACCCGCAGCAGCCAAGCTGTATGAAGCTCCCCATCGTCTAAGCCATACTGCTTCAAAATCTGCGTGATATCCCGATCCGCCTCTTGCCATCGGTCTATTGGAATGGCGAGGCCGCAGAGAACGAAATGGGACGAAGTGCCTGGAACCTCTGGGGTTCCAGATTCATCGATATAGCAAAGGTATGTCATGAATTGGGTGCGACTGGGCTATTGAGGAGCTTGTCCTCAAGGAGAGACGCGAGGCGACTCTTCCCAGACGCTGAACTTATATATGCATATTGCGCCATAAGGTTCAATGAATGATCTAGGATTTTTGTTCGCTCTCGCTATACGGGAATAGATTCTGAAAAAGGTCAAGTTACGCTTCGGACCTTTGGGGAGGCTGCTGGACCTAGTTGGACTGGTCGCAAACACCCGTAACTGCGCGGGAATTGACGCGTATGACCCAAGCCAGATCAACACCTTAGCTCCGCCACCCACGAGCCCAGGAAAAATCGACGCATCGCGCCCAAAACCGCCCGCATACTTCTCCTCGCCCCGTCGCGGGGGAGGGCGTTCAGCTGGCGACCGAACGAGCGGCGGGGGTGATCGAGCGGGAAGCGCTGGTCTTGGCCTTTGGGCCGCCTTCGCGACGGATCCGGACGGGCTCCCTGAAACATCGGGACGAAAGCCGGGCGGCGAGAGGAGACAGGCGCGGCAGGCGTGGGCTGAAATCGCCCGCGCGGTCCGGAGGAAACGCATCTTCCTCCGCCCGCCCGGGGCCTCTTTCGGAAGCGGGTTAAAACCCCGCGCGTCGAAGGCTCCGGAGCACAGGTCACGCGGAGCGCTCCGGCCTCGGCCGAAACGGTACTCCATCAAACACTGATCCGGGCCCTGCCCGGACGCTCCGCCGCCTCCCCAGCCCGCCGGTCTCCCGGCGGAAGGGCGCCGTCTCGCGCCTAACCCTCCACGAACCGCGGAATAGGTCCCACCTGCGCGGTCTGGTCGGGCAGCTCGACGAACTCTTCATCGACGAAGCACCAGCCCCAGCCCTCGGGCGGGTCGTAGCCTTCGATGATCGGATGGCGGGTCGCGCTGAAGTGGGCGGTGGCGTGCTTGCTGGGGCTGTCGTCGCAGCAGCCGACGTGGCCGCAGGTCCGGCACAGGCGCAGGTGCACCCACCAGCCGCCGGTCTTCAGGCACTCCTCGCAGCCCTTGGCGCTGGGCGTGACCAGGCGGATCGCGTCGGCGTGCATGCAGGTCATCGGCGCGCTCCCTAAGCGTTGGCCAGATAGGCGTGGATCGCGGCGACGGCCTGGGCGCCTTCTCCAATGGCCGCGCCGACGCGCTTGACCGAGCCGGCCCGGACGTCGCCGATCGCGAACACGCCCTTGCGGCTGGTCTGCAGCAAGGGGTGACCCGGGGCGAGGTCGGTTCCGGTCCGCACAAAGCCGTGGTTGTCGAGCTCGACCTGACACTGGGACAGCCAGCTGGTGTTCGGCGCCGCGCCGATGAAGAGGAAGAGGTGGGTGACCGGCCGCGTCGTCTCCGCGCCGCCCGGACCGCGCCAGCGGATGCTGGACAGCTGTCCGCCTTCGCCCTCAAGCGCGACGACTTCGCTGCGGACGACCACCTCGATATTGGGCGTGCTCTCGATCCGGTCGATCAGATAGCGCGACATGGTCGCCGCCAGGCTCTCGCCGCGCACGATCATCCAGACCTTCTTGACCTGGCTGGAGAGGTAGACGGCCGCCTGGCCGGCCGAATTTCCGGCCCCCACCAAGGCGACCTCCCGGCCGGCGCAGAGCTTGGCCTCGAGCGGCGAGGCCCAGTAATGGACGCTGGAGCCCTCGAACTGGTCGAGATTGTCGACGTCGAGCCGGCGATAGCGGGCCCCGCTGGCGATCACCACGGTCTTGGCCTGGGCCTTCTCGCCGCTGACCAGGGCCAGGCGATAGCGGTGAAGGCCATCGTCCTCGCAGGCCAGGGAGGCGACCTCGTCGGGGATGGCGAGATCGGCGCCGAACTTCTGGGCCTGGCCGTGGGCGCGGCCCATCAGGGCCATGCCGGAAATCCCCGTGGGAAAGCCCAGATAGTTCTCGATCCGCGCCGACGCGCCGGCCTGGCCGCCGAACGCGCGGGTGTCGAGCACCAGCACCGAAAGGCCCTCCGAAGCGGCGTACACAGCGGTCGCCAGGCCGGCGGGCCCGGCGCCGACCACGGCCACGTCATAGACCTTGCTCTCGTCGATCGGACCGACCAGGCCAATGCAGCGGCCGAGCTGATGGTTGGTCGGCTTGCGCAGGATCTGGCCGTTGGGACACAGGACGATCGGCAGTTCGCTCTCGTCGACCTCGAAGCGCTGGATCAGCACCTTGGCGCAGTCCATCTGGTCCGGGTCGAGGTTCTGATAGGGGTGTCCGTTGCGGGCCAGGAAGCCGGCCAGGCGGATGACCTCGGCGTCGGCGGCGCGGCCGATGATGATCGGGCCGCCGGCGCCGGTCTCGATCAGGGCGACCCGCCGCAGGATCAAGGCCCGCATGATCCGCTCGCCCAGCTCCGCCTCGGCCACCAGAACGGCGCGCAGACGGTCGGGCGAGATCAGCAGAGCCTTGACGTCGCTCAGGGCGGTCACGTCGACCAGCGACGGGCGGCCCGACAACTGGTTGATTTCCCCGACGAACTGCCCCGGATCGTGCTCGACGATCGGCTGGCTCTCGCGATTGGCGTCGCGGCGGGTGATCGCCACGCGCCCTTCCAGCACGACGAACAGGCCGGGGGAGGCGACGCCCGCGGTGGCAAGGGCTTCGCCCGCCGCGGCGTGGACGATCTGGCCGAAGCGGCGGAGGCGGTCGATCTCCTCCGGCTCCAGCCGGGGGAACATCTGGGCGCGACGGGTTTCCATGGTGCTGGCCATGGCGCCAGATTGCGCCAGGAATGACGTTAGGTCATCGGCCGATCGATGACGGTTTTGAACAATCGTGCTGTCACGTCATCGGCTATACCGCCCTTCGCCCACGGAGTAGGCTTTCAGGCATGTCGCGTTCCGCCGTCGCCCCCCGTTCCGCCGTCCAGTGGCGCGCCGATCAGGCCGCGCGGCCCTTCGAGCGGATCACGCCGCAGGAGACGGCGGTCGGCCTCTCGTTCGACGGTCGTCCGCATACGGTGCTGATGGCGACGCCGGAGAACCTGGACGAACTGGCGCTGGGCTTCGTGATCACCGAAGGCGTCGCCAAGGCGGGCGACGTGGCGGCGATCACCCTGAAGGAAGAAGCTCAAGGCGTTCTGGTCGATGTCGCCTTCGCGCCCGGCGCCCTGGCTCGCAAGGCGCGGCCGCGCAATCTGGAGGGACGCTCCAGCTGTGGGCTGTGCGGCGTTCAGCGCTTGGCGGACGCGGTGCGGCCGCTGCCTTTGGTCGGGGAGGGGGCCTCCATCCAACACGAGGCGATCCCGGCGGCGCTCGCGGCTCTGGAGGAGCAGCAGGCGCTCGGACGACTGACCCGCGCCACCCATGCGGCCGCCTTCTTTACCTCGGAGGCGGAACTGCTCCTGGTCCGCGAGGACGTCGGCCGCCACAACGCGCTCGACAAGCTGGCCGGCGCGATGGCGCGAGACGGGATCGACGCGGCCACGGGCTTCGTCGTCGTCACCAGCCGCTGCTCGTTCGAGATGGTCGAGAAGACCGCGCGGATGGGGTGCCCGATCCTGGTGGCCGTCTCGGCGCCGACCGACTTGGCGGTCGCCAAGGCGCAGGAGGCGGGGATCACGCTCGTCGCCCTGGCCCGCGCCGACGGCCATGCGGTGTTCGCCGGCGGCGAGCGCCTGATCGAAACCCAGCCGGAGCCGGCCTGATGGCGAACGAGAAGACCCCGGGCGTCCGCCCCTATCGCCATCCGGCCGGCGGATGGGACGCGCTCAAGGCCGTGGCCGGCGCCTTGATCGACCAGGAGACGGTGGTCGAAGGCGGCAAGACCCTGATGCGGGCGAACCAGCCCGAGGGCTTCGACTGCCCGGGCTGCGCCTGGCCCGATCCCAAGCACACCTCGTCGTTCGAGTTCTGCGAGAACGGGGCCAAGGCCGTGGCCTGGGAGGCGACATCCAAGCGCGCGACGCCAGAGGTCTTCGCCCGCCACACGGTCAGCGAACTGCTGACTTGGAGCGACCATCAGATCGAGGACCTGGGCCGGTTGACCGAACCCATGGCCTATGACCCGGCCGACGACCGCTACAAGGCCATCACCTGGGACGAGGCCTTCGCCCGAACGGGCGCGGCCCTGAAGGCGCTGGACGATCCGAACCAGGCCCAATTCTACGCCTCGGGCCGGGCCTCGAACGAGGCGGCGTTTCTTTATCAGCTGCTGGGGCGGCGCTTCGGGACCAACAATTTCCCCGACTGCTCGAACATGTGCCACGAGCCGACCAGCGTGGGCCTGCCGGTCTCGATCGGCCTGGGCAAGGGCTCGGTCACGCTGGAGGACTTCGACCACGCGGACCTGATCCTGTGCTTCGGGCACAATCCGGGCACCAACCATCCGCGGATGATGGCGACCCTGCGCGAGGCCAGCCGGCGCGGCGCGACGATCCTGGCGTTCAATCCGCTGCGGGAACGGGCCCTGGAGCGGTTCGCCTCGCCGCAGGATCCGGTCGAGATGACGACCCTGACCTCGACCCCGATCGCCTCGGCCTACTACCAGCTGACGATCGGCGGCGACGCCTTGCTGGTGCAGGGGATGATGAAGGCGGTGCTGGCGCTGGAGGCGCGGGATGGCGGCGTGCTGGATCGCGACTTCATCGCCGAGCACACGACCGGTTTCGAGGCGCTGGCCGCGCATCTCGAGGCGCTGGACTGGGCGACGATCGAAGCCGGCTGCGGCCTGCCGCGTGAGCGGATCGAGGAGGCGGCGGCGACCTATGCCCGCTCCAAGGCGGCGATCCTTTGCTACGGCATGGGCCTGACCCAGCACCGCGACAGCTCCCAGACCGTGCAGCAATTGGTCAATCTGCTGCTGCTGAAGGGCAATATCGGGCGCCCAGGGGCCGGGATCTGTCCGCTGCGGGGCCATTCGAACGTCCAGGGCAATCGCACGGTCGGGATCTGGGAGAAGCCTTCGGAGGCGCTGTCGGACTCGATCCGCGACGTCTTCGGCTTCGAGCCGCCTCGGGCGCATGGTCATACGGTGATCGAGACGATCGCGGCGATGGAGCGCGGCGAGGCCAAGGTCTTCGTCGGCCTGGGCGGCAATTTCGCCGTCGCCGCGCCCGATCCGGTCAGGACCTTCGCGGCGATGCGCAAGCTGGACATGGCGGTCCACATCGCCACCAAGCCGAACCGCACGCACATGCTGATCGGCAAGGCCGCACTGTTGCTGCCGTGCCTGGGCCGGACCGAGCTGGATGTCCGGGCCGGCGTGCGCCAGTCGGTGACGGTCGAGGACTCGATGTCGATGGTCCATGCCTCGCGCGGGCTCAATCCGCCGGCGTCGGAGCACCTGCTGTCGGAGCCCGCCATCGTCGCGGGGATCGCCACGGCGACCTTCGGCCAGGACCCGCTGATCGACTGGCTGGGATTAGCCGACGACTACGACGCCATCCGCGACCTGATCGCCCGCGTCTTCCCGGCCGCGTTCGAGGACTATAATGAGAAGGTCCGCGTTCCGGGCGGCTTCCGCCTGCCGGTCGGGCCATCGGACCGGGTGTGGAAGACGGCGACGGGCAAGGCCAACTTCCTGGTCTTCGATCCGAAGGGCGGCGACCCGCGCCGGGGCGATCCAGACGTCCTGATCCTGACCACCCTGCGCAGCCACGATCAGTACAACACGACCATCTACGGGCAGAACGACCGCTATCGCGGCGTGTTCGGCCGGCGCGACGTCGTCTTCGCCAACCCCGACGACATGACCCGGATGGGGCTGGCCGAGGGCGACCTGATCGACGTCGGCGCGGCCTTCGACGAGAGCGGCGAGCGCGTGGTCCGCGCCTTCACGGTCGTGGCGCGGGACATCCCGCCGGGATGCCTGGCCGCCTATTACCCCGAGACCAATGTGGTCATCGCGCTGGACGACCACGATCAGCGCTCGGGCACGCCGGCCTACAAGTCCGCGCCCGTCAGGCTCCGCAAGCACCAGGCCGAATGGCGTTCGATGACTTCCACGTCATGACCGCGAATTAAGTCGTGGTCCGAACGAAGCGCCGCTAGCTTGCCCTCCATCGAGATACACGCATCCGATGGGGAGCAAACCGATGCGCGCTATGACCACCCTGGCCGTGCTGGCCGCCGCCATTTCCGCCGCTGGCGTCGCCCAGGCCGAGCCGTCCGTGAAGATCAAGGACGCGGTCGCCCGCGTCGTGATCATCCCGGAGAACCGCTCGGACGTTAAGGTGGAGTTCCTGACCACCAACGCCAGCCTGCCCCTGACGGTCCGCAACGAAGGCGACAAGGTCGTCGTCGACGGCGACCTGCGGATGAGCCGGATCAACGGCTGCAACAGCCGCAACGGCAAGACCTCGGTCAGGGTGCGCGGCGTCGGTGAAGTGGCCTATGAGAACATTCCACAAGTCGCCATCCGGACGCCGATGGACGTGCGCGTCGGCGCTGGCGGCGCGGTGTTTGGCGACATCGGCCGCTCGGACAGCGTCGAACTCGGCAACGCGGGCTGCGGCAATTGGACGATCGCCAACACCCGCGGGAAGCTTGAGGTCAGCCAGGCCGGCTCGGGCGACACCCGGACGGGTTCGGCGAGCTCCGCCGAGATCAGCATCGCCGGGTCCGGCGACGTCAGCACCCAGGCGATCGCGGGTGATCTCGAGGCCAACATCGCCGGCTCGGGCGACGTCTCGGCCGCGAGCATCGGCGGCAAGCTGGAAGGCAATATCGCGGGTTCGGGCGACATCATGGTCGCGGGCGGCCGCAGCCGCGCCGTCGAGGTCAGCGTGATGGGCTCGGGCGACGTCACCTTCAAGGGCGAAGCCGATCAGGTCGAGGTCAGCGTGATGGGCTCCGGCGACGTCCGGATCGCCAAGGTCAATGGCCCCATCAAGAAGCACGTGGCCGGCTCGGGCGATGTCATCATCGGCCAGTAGGCCGCCCATCGTCACGCACATATATATAAGAGTGAAGGCCCCGGGATCGCTCCCGGGGCCTTCTTCATGTCCGGACCGTGGGGCCGGCGTCGCGCTTAGCGGACGCCGAAGCCGAACAGGTCGCCGGCCGAGATCAGGTCGGCGCCGGCGCGGTCGCGGGTCTTCAGGCTGCCGCCGAAGGTGTAGCGCAGGCCCACCTTGATGGCGTCGGCGTTCAGATCGGCCAGGTCGTCCGACTCGCTGTGGGTGTACTTGGCGAAGGTCGACCAGCCGCTGTTGGCGAACTTGTACTCACCGCCGAGGTTCACGTCCCACAGGTCCGCGTTGGCGTTGGTGTCGATGCGCGACCAGGCCGCGCCGGCGTCCAGGCGGAAGTTGTCCGAGACGAAGTAACGGACGTCGCCGCGCACGGTGTACAGGTCGGCGTCCAGGTCGTTCGACTGGCCGTAGGCCGCGACGCCCGACAGGGTCACGTTCGACAGGTACTTGTGCGCTTCGCCGCCGACGGCCCAGACGGTGTCGTTGGCCGGGCGGGAGAGGGCGGTGAAGCCGCCGACGCGCCAGCTGTCGCCGATCTTGGTGGTCAGGTGAGCGGCGGCCGAAGCGACCGTCTCATCCGACAGGTCGTTGTCCGAGATCGAGACGTCGCCGTTGGCGGTCACGGTCCAGGCGCCCTGCAGCGGAATCGCGACCGAGCCGTCGACGATGGCCGACGAGCCGTGGCCGCCGCCCAGCTTGGTGTTGATGTCGGTGTAGTTCACGGCCGCGCCGACCGAACCCACGTTCTGGGCGAAGGCCGGGGCCGAGACGGCGGCGGCGATCAGGGCGGCGGTGGCGAAGAGCTTGGTATTCATTGGGTCTATCCCCTTAGTCACTGTGGCTCCTCCGGCTGGCGGGGCGGTCGTTGTTGGGGGAGGGGCCGCCCAGTCCGCCGGGGAGGGGCGGCATCTATGGAGGTTTGGGGGCGTGCTCAAGGCCCGCGGCGACGCTTGCGGGGCGAATAATGCATTTTTGTGACACTTGCGGAGAAGAGAATTTCGACTACGCGCAAGCGTGCGCACGTTCATTCCTTGCTTTGACCTGGAAGTGTTAAAAGCCGACCGCCGTTATGTTTGCGGGGGTCTTGCGCGGAGGGGCGCGGGCGCCTATCCAGAACCCGCCCGACGACTCGAGTCCTTTTGGATGAGACGAACCGGACAGAGCGCTTGACGAAACCGATTCTGGAACGTACAAGCGCGCCTCTGTTGGACCGGCTGTGAGCTTTCGGGCTCAAACGCGGTTCGCGAGACGCCCGGACATAGCGCCCTAACAGGCGCAATATCTGGTCATCACCCCCGACAGGCGACTGTTGGGGATATTTGTTTTGCGGACGCTGCGTACGGAGCCCACCTGGGTTCCGAGTTGGTCTTTGAAATGGTTCGAGACGCGGGCGCAGCCCACTAGGAAACCGAGCGATATGGATCGTCAGAACATCCGCATCCGGCTCAAGGCCTTCGATCACCGCGTGTTGGATCATTCCACGCGCGAGATCGTCAATACGGCCAAGCGCACGGGCGCGACGGTGCGGGGCCCCATCCCCCTGCCCACGCTTATCGAGAAATTCACCGTCAACCGTTCGCCGCACGTCGACAAGAAGTCGCGCGAGCAGTTCGAGATCCGTACGCACAAGCGCGTCCTCGACATCGTTGACCCGACTCCGCAGACCGTGGACGCGCTGATGAAGCTCGACCTGTCGGCCGGCGTTGACGTCGAAATCAAGCTGTAAGGAGGGCCTTCCATATGACTCTCCCCACCCAACGCACTGGCGTCCTCGCCAAGAAGCTCGGCATGACCCGCTTCTTCGATGAAGCTGGTCAGCACGTGCCGGTCACCGTCCTGTCGCTCGACGGTTGCCAGGTCACGGGCGTGCGCACCGTTGAGAAGGACGGCTACACCGCCCTGCAACTCGGCGCTGGCGCCAAGAAGGCCAAGAACACCTCGAAGGCCCTGCGCGGCCACTTCGCGAAGGCGGCCGTCGAGCCGAAGCGCGTCGTCGCCGAATTCCGCGTCGAGGAAAGCGCCCTGATCGAAGTCGGCGCCGAACTGACGGCCGACCACTTCGTCGCCGGCCAGAAGGTCGACATCCAAGGCGTCACCGTCGGTAAGGGTTTCGCCGGCGCCATGAAGCGCTGGAACTTCGGTGGTCTCCGCGCCACTCACGGTGTCTCGGTCTCGCACCGTTCGCACGGTTCGACCGGTAACCGCCAGGATCCGGGCCGTACGTTCCCGGGCAAGAAGATGGCCGGTCACCTGGGTCAAGAAACCGTCACCACCCTCAACGTCACCGTCTGGAAGGTCGACGTCGAGCGCGGCCTGATCTTGGTCAAGGGCGCCGTCCCCGGCCACGAAGGCAGCTACGTGAAGGTTCGTGACGCCGTGAAGAAGGCTCTGCCTGCTGACGCTCCGCGTCCGGGCGCCTTCCGCAAGGCTGGCGAAGCTGCTCCCGCGGCCGCTGAAACCCCCGCTGAAGAGGCCCCCGCGGCGACGACCGAAGAGGGCGAAGGCTAATGAAACTCGACGTCATCAAGCTTGACGGCGGCAAGGCCGGTTCCGTGGACCTCGACGACGCCATCTTCGGCATCGACGACATCCGCGGCGACATCCTGCAGCGCGTCGTGACCTGGCAGCTGGCCAAGCGCCGCTCCGGCAACCACAAAATTCAAGTCCGTAACGAGGTCTCTCGTACGGGCAAGAAGATGTACAAGCAGAAGGGCACCGGCGGCGCCCGTCACGGCTCGCGCCGTGCGGCCCAGTTCGTCGGCGGCGCCAAGGCCCACGGTCCCGTGGTCCGCAGCCACGCCTTCGACCTGCCCAAGAAGATCCGCGCCCTGGCCCTGAAGCACGCTCTGTCGTCGAAGGCCAAGTCAGGCTCGCTGGTCGTCCTGGACAGCGCCGTTCTGACCGAAGCCAAGACGGCCGCCCTGCGCGCCAACTTCGACAAGATCGGTCTGAAGAACGCCCTGGTCATCGCCGGTCCGGAAGTGGACGCGAACTTCAAGCTCGCCGCCCGCAACATCCCGAACGTGGATGTCCTGCCGAACGCCGGCCTGAACGTCTACGACGTGCTGCGTCGCCAGACCCTCGTCCTGACCAAGGACGCGGTCGAAGCGATCTCGGCTCGTTTCGCTGAGAAGGAAGCCGCCTAATGGCCGCCACCGCTCGCCACTACGACACGATCCTGTCGCCGGTGATCACCGAAAAGACGACCCTGCTCAGCGAGCAGAACAAGGTTGTCTTCAAGGTGGCCAACGACGCGACCAAGGACGAAATCGCCGCCGCCGTCGAAGAGCTGTTCAAGGTCAAGGTGACCAAGGTCAACACCATTGTGACCAAGGGCAAGACCAAGCGCTTCCGCGGCATCGTGGGTCGTCGCAACGACGTCAAAAAAGCGATCGTGACGCTGGCCGAAGGCCAGTCGATCGACATCACGACGGGGCTCTAAGTCATGGCCTTGAAGCAATTTAACCCGACCAGCCCCGGCCAGCGCGGCCTGGTGCTGATCGACCGCAGCGAACTTCACAAGGGCAAGCCCGAGAAGAAGCTGGTCGAAGGCCTGACCAAGTCGGGCGGCCGTGGCGGCAATGGCCGCGTGGCCGTTCGCTTCCGCGGCGGCGGCGCCAAGCGCCTCTACCGTCTGGTCGACTTCAAGCGCCGCAAGCAAGGCGTGGCCACGGTCGTTCGTCTCGAGTACGACCCCAACCGCACCGCCTTCATCGCCCTGATCAAGTATCAGGCCGACGGCGAGCTGGCCTACATCCTGGCCCCGCAACGCCTGAAGGCCGGCGACGAAGTCGTCACCGGCGAGAAGGTCGACGTGAAGCCGGGCAACGCCTCGCCGCTGCGCACGCTGCCGATCGGCACGATCATCCACAACATCGAGCTGAAGCCCGCCAAGGGCGGTCAGATCGCCCGTTCGGCTGGCGCCTACGCCCAGCTGGTCGGTCGTGACGCCGGCTACGCCCAGATCCGCCTGAACTCGGGCGAGCTGCGCATGGTGCTCGATACGTGCATGGCCACCGTCGGCGCCGTTTCGAACCCCGACCACATGAACCAGAACCTCGGCAAGGCCGGTCGTTCTCGTCACATGGGCCGTCGCCCGCACGTCCGCGGTGTCGCCATGAACCCGGTCGACCACCCCCACGGTGGTGGTGAAGGCCGGACCTCGGGCGGCCGTCACCCGGTGACCCCGGCTGGCAAGCCGACCAAGGGCGCCAAGACCCGCGTCAACAAGGCCACGGACAAGTTCATTATCCGTTCGCGCCACAAAGCGAAGAAGGGCCGCTAAGCCATGACCCGCTCCGTCTGGAAAGGCCCGTTTGTCGACGGGTACCTCCTGAAGAAGGCCGATGCCGCTCTGTCGTCGGGCCGCAAGGACGTCATCAAGACCTGGTCGCGTCGCTCGACGATCATGCCGCAATTCGTCGGCCTGACCTTCGGCGTGCACAACGGCCACAAGCACGTTCCCGTGCTCGTGTCGGAAGACATGGTCGGCATGAAGTTCGGCGAATTCGCGCCGACCCGGAACTTCCCGGGTCACGCCGCCGACAAGAAGGCCAAGAGGAAGTAATCATGGCCAAGCAAAAGCAAGCTCGCCGCCTCGACGGCGCCGAAGCGATGGCCAAGGTTCGCACCCTGCGCACCAGCGCCCGCAAGCTGAACCTGGTCGCTCAGTCCATCCGTGGCCTGAACGTCCAGCGCGCTCTCAACGAGCTCGAGTTCAGCCATAAGCGTATCGCTCAGGACGTCCGCAAGGCGCTGTACTCGGCGATCTCCAACGCCGAGAACAACCACAACCTCGACATCGACTCCCTGGTCGTCGCCGAGGCCTATGTGGGCAAGAACCTGATCATGAAGCGTTTCTCGCCCCGCGCTCGCGGTCGCGCGACGCGCGTTGAGAAGCCGTTCTCCGAGATCACGATCGTGGTCCGCGAACTGGGTGAGGCCGCCTAATGGGTCAGAAAGTCAATCCGGTCGGGCTGCGGCTCGGCGTGAACCGCACCTGGGACAGCCGTTGGTTCGCCGACGGCGCCCAGTACGGCAAGATGCTGCATCAGGACCTCGCGGTCCGCGCCGCCCTGAAGAAGCGCCTGTACCAAGCTGGTGTCTCGCGCATCATCATCGAGCGTCCGCACAAGAAGTGCCGCATCACGATCTATGCCGCTCGTCCGGGCGTCATCATCGGCAAGAAGGGCGCTGACATCGACAAGCTCCGCAAGGACCTGTCGGTTCAGACCGAGGGCGAAGTCCACCTGAACATCGTCGAGATCCGCAAGCCGGAAACCGACGCTCAGCTGGTGGCCGAGTCGATCGCTCAGCAACTCGAGCGTCGTATCGCCTTCCGTCGCGCCATGAAGCGTTCGATCCAGTCGGCCGTGCGCCTCGGCGCCAAGGGCATCCGGATCAACGTCTCGGGTCGCCTCGGCGGCGCTGAAATCGCTCGGATGGAGTGGTACCGCGAAGGTCGCGTGCCGCTGCACACCCTGCGCGCCGACATCGACTTCGGTTTCGCCGAAGCCAAGACCACCTACGGCATCATCGGCGTGAAGACCTGGATCTTCAAAGGCGAGGTGCTGGAGCATGATCCGATGGCGCTCGACAAGCGCCTGGCCACCGAGTCCGGCCCCGCCGGCGAAGGTGGCGGCCGTGAGCGCGGCGATCGTCCCGACCGGGGCGACCGTCGTGACCGTCGCGATCGCGCCTAAGGATTAGATCGCCATGCTGTCTCCGAAGAAGACCAAATTCCGCAAGCAGTTCAAGGGCCGCATCCACGGCGCCTCGAAGGGCGGCACCCTGCTGAACTTCGGTTCGTACGGCCTGAAGGCCGTCGAGCCGGAGCGCATCACGGCCCGTCAGATCGAAGCCGCTCGTCGCGCCATCACCCGCCAGATGAAGCGTCAAGGCCGCGTCTGGATCCGTATCTTCCCGGACGTGCCGGTCACCGGCAAGCCGGCCGAAGTCCGGATGGGTAAGGGTAAGGGCGCGGTGGATTACTGGGCCGCTCGCGTGGCTCCGGGCCGCATCATGTTCGAAATCGACGGCGTGCCGGACGATATCGCGCGTGAAGCTCTGCGCCTGGGCGCCGCCAAGCTGCCGATCCGCACCCGTGTTGTCACCCGCATCGACGCGGGTGTGGCCATGGAGGCCTGAGGCTCATGAAGATCGCTGACATCCGGGGCATGACCCCCGACCAGCTGGCCGACACGCTGATCAGCCTGAAGAAGGAGCAGTTCAACCTGCGCTTCCAGGCCGCCACGGGTCAGGTCGAGAAGACCCACCGCGTCAACGAGATCCGCAAGGATATCGCGCGGATCAAGACCGTGCTGCGCGCCAAGGCCGCGGCTTAAGGAGAACGATATGCCCAAGCGTATCCTCGAAGGGGTCGTCGTCTCCGATAAGGGCGACAAGACCGTGGTGGTGAAGGTCGAACGGACCATCGTCCACCCCGTTCTGAAGAAGATCGTGCGTCAGTCCAAAAAGTACCACGCGCACGACGAAGCCAACGCGTACAAGGCCGGTGAAGCTATCCGCATCATCGAGTGCGCTCCGAAGTCCAAGCTGAAGACCTGGGAAGTGCTTCCCAAGGCTTCGGCTTAATCTGGAAGGTTTAGACCATGATCCAGATGCAAACTAACCTGGAAGTCGCTGACAATTCTGGCGCTCGCCGGGTCATGTGCATCAAGGTGTTGGGCGGCGCTGGCCGTCGCTACGCCAGCGTGGGCGACGTCATCGTCGTCTCCGTGAAGGAAGCCATTCCGCGCGGTCGCGTGAAGAAGGGTGACGTGCTTCGCGCCGTCGTCGTTCGGGTGAATCAAAATCTGAAGCGCAAGGATGGCTCGGTCATCCGCTTCGATAAGAACGCCGCGGTGATCGTGAACAAGCAGAGCGAGCCGGTCGGCACGCGGATCTTCGGCCCGGTTCCTCGTGAACTGCGCGCCAAGAACCACATGAAGATCATCTCCCTCGCTCCGGAGGTGCTGTAATGGCCGCTAAGATCAAGAAGGGCGACCGCGTCGTCGTTCTGGCCGGCAAGGACAAGGGCAAGCAAGGCTCCGTCCTGCAAGTCCTGCCGAAGGACAACCGCGTTGTCGTGGAAGGCGTGAACATGGTTTCGCGTCACACCAAGGCGACCCAGGCCGACCCGCAAGGCGGCATCAAGCAAAAGGAAGCCGCGCTGCACGTCTCGAACGTCGCCATCGTGGACTCCAAGGGCAAGCCCACCCGCGTCGGCTTCAAGATCGAAGGCGACAAGAAGGTGCGCGTCGCCAAGACGACCGGCGAGGTGATCAATGGCTGATCAAGCTTACGAGCCCCGGCTGAAGACCGTTTATCGCGAGCGCATCCGCGCCGCGATGAAGGAGCAGTTCGGCTACACAAACGAAATGCAGATCCCCAAGCTGGACAAGATCGTCCTGAACATGGGTATCGGCGAGGCTGTGGCTGACTCCAAGAAGGCTCAGACCGCTCTGAAGGACCTGGAAGCGATCGCCGGCCAAAAGCCCGTCGCGACCCGCGCCCGCAAGTCCATCGCCGGCTTCAAGCTGCGCGAAGGCATGGTGGTCGGCGCCAAGGTCACCCTCCGCAAGGACCGGATGTACGAGTTCCTGGATCGCCTGGTCACGATCGCGCTGCCGCGCGTGAAGGACTTCCGCGGCCTGAACGGCAAGAGCTTCGACGGCCGTGGCAACTACGCCATGGGCCTGAAGGAGCACCTGGTGTTCCCGGAAATCAACTATGACCAGATCGAACAGATCTGGGGCATGGACATCATCGTCTGCACCACTGCGAAGTCCGACCAGGAAGCCAAGGCTCTCCTGAAGGAATTCCAGTTCCCGTTCGTCAACTAAGAGAGCGGGAAGGGAAAACAAACCATGGCCAAGAAAAGCGCCGTCAACCGCAACGAAGCCGTCCGCGCTCTCGTCAAGAAGTTCGCCGAAAAGCGCGCCGCGCTGAAGGCGATCGCCAACGACGAAAGCCTGCCGCTCGAGGAGCGCTTCGAAGCTCGCCTCAAGCTCGCCAAGCTGCCGCGTAACAGCGCCGCGATCCGCATCCGCAATCGCTGCGAAGTCACCGGCCGCCCGCGCGCCTATTACCGCAAGCTGAAGATGAGCCGTATCGCGCTCCGCGAACTGGGTTCGCAGGGGCAGATCCCCGGCCTCGTCAAGTCGAGCTGGTGAGGACGATCAGATGTCGATGAACGATCCCCTGAGCGATATGATCGCTCGCATCAAGAACGCCGCCACGCGCAAGCGCTCGAAGGTGTCGACGCCGGCTTCCAAGCTGCGCGCTCGCGTCCTGGACGTGCTGGCCGACGAAGGCTACATCCGCGGCTACTCGCTGGTCGAGAAGCCCGGTGCGTTCCCCGAATTCGAGATCGAGCTCAAGTACTTCGATGGTGAGCCCGTGATCGCCGAGATCAGCCGCGTGTCCAAGCCTGGCCGTCGCGTCTACTCCTCGATCAAGGACCTGAAGCCGATCAAGAACGGCCTGGGCATCTCGATCCTTTCGACGCCGAAGGGCGTCATGTCGGACACCGCCGCGCGCGACGCTAATGTCGGCGGCGAAGTCCTCTGCCGCGTCTACTAGGCGCGGGAGGGAAAGAGCATGTCACGTATCGGTAAGAAAGCCGTCGTCATCCCCGCGAACGTCACCCTGACGCTCTCGGGCCAGACGGTCACGGTGAAGGGCCCCAAGGGTCAACTCTCGTGGACGATCGCCGACGAAGTCGAGCTGAAGCAAGAGGGCAATGAGCTCTCGCTGACGCCGCGCGTCGACACGAAGCGCGCCAAGGGCATGTGGGGCCTGTCCCGCACGCTGGTGGCCAACATGGTGCACGGTGTGACCACCGGCTTCGAGGAAAACCTCGAACTCGTCGGCGTCGGTTACCGCGCGGCCATGAAGGGCACCGCCCTGAGCCTCCAACTCGGTTTCAGCCACGATGTGGACGTTGCGGCTCCGGCCGGCATCACGTTCGCCACGCCGAAGCAAACCGAAATCAAGATCGCCGGCATCGACAAGCAGGCGGTTGGTGAGATTGCCGCGAAGATCCGCCGCATTCGTCCGCCGGAACCCTACAAGGGCAAGGGCGTGCGTTATGCTGGCGAGACCGTTCGCCGCAAGGAAGGCAAGAAGAAGTAAGCCATGGCGCTCTCTCCTCGTGAATCGGCGGCCAAGCGCGCTCAGCGCGTTCGCACCCGCCTCAAGAGCCTCGCCAACGGTCGTCCGCGTCTGTCGGTCTTCCGTTCGTCGAAGAACATCTACGCCCAGATCATCGATGATGAACGCGGCGTGACCCTGGCGTCGGCTTCCACTCTGGAAGCCGAAGGCAAGGGCGCGGACAAGGATGCCGCCGCCAAGGTTGGCAAGCTCGTCGCCGAGCGCGCCATCGAAAAGGGCGTCAAGGACGTCGTTTTCGACCGTGGCGGTTACATCTTCCACGGCCGGGTGAAAGCCCTGGCTGACGCCGCGCGCGAAGCCGGCCTGAACTTCTAAGGGAACGAAAATGGCTCGTGGTGAACAACAGCGCGGTGAAGGCGGTCAACGCCGGGACCGTCGCGACCGCAACGCCCCCGAAGAGCGGGTCGACAGCGACATCGTCGAAAAGCTCGTCCACATCAACCGCGTCGCCGCCACCGTGAAGGGTGGTCGTCGCTTCAGCTTCGCTGCTCTGATGGTCGTTGGCGACCAAAAGGGCCGCGTCGGCTTCGGTCATGGCAAGGCGCGTGAAGTGCCGGAAGCCATCCGCAAGGCGACCGAAGAAGCCAAGAAGACGATGATCCGCGTTCCGCTGCGCGAATCCCGCACCCTGCACCACGACGGCGCTGGCCGTTGGGGCGCTGGCAAGGTGATGATGCGCGCGGCGCCTCCCGGCACCGGCGTCATCGCCGGCGGCCCGATGCGCGCGGTTCTCGAAACCCTGGGCGTCCAGGACGTCGTGGCCAAGTCGACGGGTTCCTCGAACCCGTACAACATGGTGCGCGCCACGTTCGAAGCCCTGAAGGTGCAATCGTCGCCCCGCCAGATCGCCGCCAAGCGCGGCAAGAAGGTTGGCGACATCCTCGGCCGCCGCGCCGACGGCGCTTCGGCGCCGGAAGCCATCGAGGGCTAAGTCATGGCTGAAGCTAAGACCGTCACGGTTCGCCAAACCGGCAGCCCGATCCGTCGTGAAAAGGACCAGCGCGCGACGCTCGTTGGTCTGGGTCTGAACCGCGTGGGTCGTGTCTCGACCCTGCAGGACAACCCCTCGACCCGCGGCATGATCCGCAAGGTCCAGCACCTGCTGGAAATCGTCGAGTAGTCCTCTACAAGACGCGAAATACGCCACCCCGGTGAAAGCCGGGGTGGTTTTCGTTTGAAATTCCCATCGTTTTGGGGTTTTAAGCGCGCTCTGTTTTCAAAAGCCGAGTCCAGCCGCTGGCTGGGCGCAGATCTCCAAGGAGAGGCACATATGACCAAGCTGAACGAACTGGCTCCCCGCGAAGGCTCGACCAAGGGCCGCATGCGCGTCGGCCGCGGCCCGGGTTCGGGCAAGGGCAAGACCAGCGGCCGCGGTGTGAAGGGTCAGAAGTCGCGTACCGGCGTCTCGATCAACGGCTTCGAAGGCGGTCAAATGCCGCTGCACATGCGTATGCCGAAGCGCGGTTTCAACAACCCGTTCCGCCTGGAGTTCGCCGAAGTGAACCTGTGGCGCCTGGAACAAGCCGTCGCCACCGGCAAGATCAAGAAGGGCGCCGAGCTGGGCGCTGCTGAACTGGTCGCCGCCGGCGTCATCCGTCGCGAACTCGACGGCGTGAAGCTGCTGGGCAAGGGCGAGATCAAGACCGCCCTGAAGCTGACCGTCTACTCGGCCACCGAAGCCGCCATCAAGGCCGTCGAGGCCGCCGGTGGTTCGGTCACCGTGACCAAGAAGGCCAAGGCGCAAGCCGAAGCCTAATCAAAATAGACTGTCATCCCGGTCCAGCGCGTAGCGCGCCGAGCCGGGACCGCGGCAAGCGTCGGCGTTTCCGGCGGTCCCGGCTCTACACTTCGTTCCGGCCGGGATGACAGTTCTTTTCGAGGCTCGCCGTGACATCGCGGCGAGCCTCACCTATTTGTGGCGCTCTCCTCGGATCAGCCTGGTCCGGGAAACCTAATTTCAGAGCGCGATCGCCGCCGAAGCGGTATTGGCTTTCGGCTATCGCGCTCCTGAGTCGTGGGGATCTGTATGGCCTCGGCCGCCGAACAACTCGCAGCCAACATGAATTTCGCGTCGTTCCAAAAGGCGACGGAACTTCACAAGCGTATCTGGTTCACGATCATCGCCCTGATCGTCTATCGCCTGGGCTCCTACGTTCCGATCCCCGGCATCGACGTCAACGCCTTCGCCCAGTTGTTCAACAACAACTCCGAAGGCATCCTGGGCATGTTCAACATGTTCTCGGGCGGCGCCGTCGAACGGATGGCGATCTTCTCGCTGAACGTGATGCCCTACATCAGCGCCTCGATCATCGTGCAGCTGATGGGCTCGGTGTATCCGCCGTGGGAGAAGCTGAAGAAGGAAGGCGGGGAGGCGGGCCGCAAGACCCTCAACCAGTACACCCGTTATCTGGCCGTGATTCTGGCCGTCGTGCAGTCGGCCTCGATCGCCATGGGCCTGGCGGCTCAGCCGGGCGTCGTGGTCGAGGGTATCGGCCAGGTGTTCTTCGTCGTCTCGACCGTCGTGGCGCTGACCGGCGGCACCATGTTCCTGATGTGGCTGGGCGAGCAGATCACCAGCCGCGGCGTCGGCAACGGCGTCTCGCTGATCATCTTCGCCGGCATCGTGGCGCGCCTGCCGATCGTGCTGGGCCAGATGCTGGTCCAGGGGCAGACCTCGGGCAACTACACCCCGCTGTTCCTGATCGTGATCGGCTGCGTGGCCGCCATCCTGGCCATCGTCTTCATGGAGCGCTCGCAGCGCCGCCTGCTGGTCCACTATCCCAAGCGCCAGCAGGGCAACCGCATGATTGGCGGCGAAAGCTCGTTCATGCCGCTGAAGATCAACACCGCGGGCGTCATCCCGCCGATCTTCGCCTCGAGCCTGCTGCTGCTGCCGACCACGGCCATGCAGTTCGTGCAGACCACCAACCTGCCGGCGTGGGCCTCGTGGCTGCCGGGCGTGGTGGGCGCGCTGCAGCACGGCCACCCGGCGTTCCTGATCTTCTACGCCCTGCTGATCATCTTCTTCTCGTTCTTCTACACCTCGGTCGTGTTCAACCCCGAGGAGACGGCCGAGAACCTGCGCAAGTACGGCGGCTTCCTGCCGGGCATCCGTCCGGGCAAGCGCACCGCCGAGTACCTGGACTACGTGCTCACTCGCCTGACCGTGATCGGCGCGGCTTACATCACCGCCGTCTGCGTCGCGCCGGAACTGGCGATGATGGCGATCAAGTCGAACCAGTTCGCCCTGGGCGGCACGTCGATCCTGATCGTGGTGACCGTGACCATGGACACCGTCGCCCAGATCCAGTCGCACCTGTTGGCCCACCAGTACGAGGGGCTCATCAAGAAGTCGAAGTTGCGAGGCGGTCGCGGCCGCTAGGCGAGGCTTCAATTTTATTACAAGCGTCGGAGGCCGGTTTGTCACAAAACCGGCTTCCGTTTTTATCGCCGGGGCTCTAGGTCTGCTCCGGGAGACAACCGGGCGCAGACCCGGTGACGCGCGAAGGGGCTTCTATGAATTTGATCCTGTTCGGTCCGCCGGCGGCGGGGAAGGGCACTCAGGCCAAGCGCCTGGTCAGCGAGCGCGGCATGGTCCAGCTTTCGACCGGCGACATGCTGCGGGCCGCCATCGCTTCGGGCTCTGAGCTCGGCCAACGCGTCAAGGGCGTCCTGGATCGCGGCGAGCTGGTCACCGACGAGATCGTCATCGCCCTGATCGAGGAGCGCCTGCCCGAGGCCGAGGCGGCCGGCGGCGCGATCTTCGATGGCTTCCCGCGCACGGTCGCCCAGGCCGAGGCCCTGGATAAAATGCTGGAAGCGCGCGGTCAGAAGATCGACGTCGTTCTCCGACTCAAGGTAGACGAGCCGGCCCTGATCGATCGGATCAAGAAACGGTTCGAGGAGCAGGGACGGCCCGACGACAATCCGGAAGTCTTCGTGACTCGCCTGGCCGCCTACAACGCCCAGACCGCGCCGCTGCTGCCGTATTATCAAGGGCAGGGGAAGCTGAAGGAACTGGACGGGATGGGTTCGGTCGAAGCCGTGGCCACGTCCATCGACGCCGCTCTTGACGGAGTGGCCTAAGAAAGCCCGAGTTCATTGGATGTCCGGTGGATTCAGTTGTTGACGGAAGCGAAACGATCCCTATAACGGGGCGCTTCCGCGAAAGGGCGCGATCCGTGCGCGCCGGTCTTGGTCTTCTGGATCAAGCCGGGCGCGCCGTTCGCGTCTTTAGTGCGTGACTAGGAGAACATTAGACGTGGCCCGTATCGCAGGCGTCAACATCCCGACGAACAAGCGCGTTCTGATCGCGCTTCAGTACATTCACGGCATCGGCCAAAAGTCCGCTCGTGACATCATCACGAAGGTGGGCATCGAGGATGCGCGTCGCGTCAACCAACTGACCGACGCCGAAGTCCTCGCGATCCGCGAGACGATCGACCGTGACTACACCGTCGAGGGCGACCTGCGTCGCGAAAACTCGATGAACATCAAGCGTCTGATGGACCTGGCCTGCTATCGCGGCCTGCGTCACCGCAAGGGCCTGCCGGTCCGCGGTCAGCGTACTCACACGAACGCTCGTACCCGCAAGGGTCCGGCCAAGCCGATCGCCGGCAAGAAGAAGTAAGGTAGCCTGACGATGGCCAAGGAACCGGGTCGCGTTAAACGTCGCGAACGTAAGAACATCACCTCGGGCGTGGCGCACGTGAACGCCTCGTTCAACAACACCATGATCACCATCACCGACGCCCAGGGCAACACGATCTCGTGGTCCTCGGCCGGCATGATGGGCTTCAAGGGCTCGCGCAAGTCGACCCCGTACGCCGCTCAGATGGCCGCCGAAGACGCGGGCAAGAAGGCTGCGGAACACGGCGTGAAGACCCTGGAAGTCAACGTCTCGGGCCCGGGCTCCGGCCGTGAATCGGCCCTGCGCGCTCTTCAGGCCGCGGGCATGACCATCACGACCATCCGCGACGTCACGCCGATCCCGCACAACGGCTGCCGTCCGCCCAAGCGTCGTCGCGTCTAGTACTTTTTAGACCACAATCTTCCTTCGCCGGCTGCGCAAAACGCGGCCGGCGAGCCGCGTTCAAGGGACCGACCACGTGATCGAAAGAAACTGGAACGAGCTGATCCGTCCTGAGAAGCCGCAGATCGAAACCGGGGCCGACGCCAGCCGCAAGGCTCGCATCGTCGCCGAGCCGCTGGAGCGTGGTTTCGGTGTGACGCTCGGCAACGCCCTGCGTCGCGTTCTTCTCTCGTCGCTGCAAGGCGCCGCCGTCACCGCCATCCAGATCGATGGCGTGGTGCACGAATTCTCCTCGCTCGAAGGCGTCCGTGAAGACGTCGTCGACATCGTTCTGAACATCAAGCAACTGGCCGTGCGCATGCACGCCGAAGGCCCCAAGCGCATGACCCTGCGCGCCACGGGCCCCGGACCGGTCACCGCCGGCCAGATCGAAACCCCGGCCGACATCGAGATCCTGAACCCCGACCACGTGCTCTGCACGCTGGACGACGGCGCCTCGGTGCGGATGGAGTTCACGGTCAACACCGGCAAGGGCTACGTCCCGGCCGACCGCAACCGTCCGGAAGACGCGCCGATCGGCCTGATCGCCGTCGACGCCCTGTACTCGCCGGTCAAGCGCGTCGCCTATCGCGTCGAGCCGACCCGTCAAGGCCAGTCGCTGGACTACGACAAGCTGATCCTGGAAGTGGAAACCAACGGCGCCGTCACTCCGGTGGACGCCGTGGCCTACGCCGCCCGGATCCTGCAGGACCAACTGCAGATCTTCATCACCTTCGAGGAACCGAAGGCCAAGTCGGCCGACGAGTCCAAGCCGGAACTGCCGTTCAACCCGGCCCTGCTGAAGAAGGTGGACGAGCTGGAACTGTCGGTCCGTTCGGCCAACTGCCTGAAGAACGACAACATCGTCTACATCGGCGACCTGATCCAGAAGACCGAAGCCGAGATGCTCCGCACCCCGAACTTCGGCCGCAAGTCGCTGAACGAGATCAAGGAAGTGCTCGCCGGCATGGGTCTGCACCTCGGCATGGACGTGCCGAACTGGCCGCCGGAGAACATCGAAGACCTGGCCAAGAAGTTCGAAGACCAAATCTAAGAACCTCGAAGCTATCGCGCTAATCCGGGCCGCTCTCCTTTCCTCGGAAGGGAAGGCGGCCTGGGCCTTATGAAGCCGCTACGCGGTGGAGGGCCCCGGCGCTTCGCTCTGACCCGGTCGGGAGAGACTGGGATTGGTGACAATCAGGCGCTTATTCGTTCGCGCCGCTCGGGCTTCGCGCCCAGGAGATATAAAATGCGTCACGGTAAGGCTCACCGTAAACTCGGCCGCACCTCGGCTCACCGCACCGCCATGTTCGCCAACATGTCGGCTTCGCTGATCAAGCACGAGCAGATCGTCACCACCCTGCCGAAGGCCAAGGAACTGCGTCCGATCGTCGAAAAGCTGGTCACCCTGGCCAAGCGCGGCGACCTGCACGCTCGCCGTCAGGCCATCAGCTCGGTTCGCGACGTCGAACAAGTCGGCAAGCTCTTCGCGGTCCTCGGCCCGCGCTACAAGGACCGCCAGGGCGGCTACATCCGCGTCCTGAAGGCCGGCTTCCGCTACGGCGACAACGCCCCGCTGGCCGTCATCGAGTTCGTCGATCGCGACGTCTCGGAAAAGGGCAAGGACTCGGGTCCGGTCTACACGAACGAAGCCGAAGACTAAAATTTTCAGCCCAGGCTGAGACGAGAAGGCCCCGGAGCGATCCGGGGCCTTTTTCGTTCGGGGGCGCCCTGGTGGGCGAGGTCGGCTTTCGACCCATTGCGGACGGTTGGAAAATCCTCCCCCCAGAGGGGGAGGAGGCCGAAGGCCGGAGGGGGAAGTCCTGCCGAGCCGGCTTCTTCCCCCTCCGTCGGCTTCGCCGACACCTCCCCCGCTGGGGGGAGGCTTTGGTCCGCACCCCCCCTGAACGGACTATTGGCGCGTCCGCTGCTGAATCGGCATCGCTTAGCCCAGGCGGGAGCCGCGTGAGCCTTCGCCTCTATTCCTTGGTCAGGTCCTGCCGTCGGAACAGCCACACCGCCGCCGCCGTCAGGGCCGCCGTCCAGACGAGCAGGGCCACGAGCGCCGCGCCGGCCGAACCGCTGGCCGCGCCAAGCTGATCGGGCGCCAGCAGCGCGGCGCGCAGCAGGTCGGCGTCGAAGACCGGCATGGAGAGGAGCTTCCAGCTTGGCGGGCCTTGCTCCATCGCCCGCAGGGCGCCGGCCAGGATCGTCTGCACGAAGCGCACGCCCAGGCACGCGATCACCACGCCCAGCGTCGAACGCGACAGCACGCCGACGCAGGCCGCCAGGGCCGCCAGGGTCATGGCTTCCAGCCAGGTGATCGCCAGCACGCCGACGATGTCGAACGGATTGCGGTCGAGCAGCGACACCGCCACCGTCTTGCCGTTGATGGCCGAGCCGATCAGCGCCGCGAAGGCCGACAGAACGGCGGACAGCAGCAGGCTCCAGAACACCGCCTCGCCAACGACAGTCAGCTTGGCCAACAGCAGGTTCTGGCGCGTGTTGCGCGGGGTCAGCAGCCGCCAGGTTTCCCAGCGATAATCGCCGGCCAGCACGGCCGCCGCCCCGATCATCAGGAACAGCGCGCCGAAGGTCGAGGCGCCGTTCGACAGGGTCTTGATCACCTGGTCGATCAGCCCGACAGCCAGGCCCGGCATCGGCTTCTTGATCACGAAGCGCAGGAAGAGGTCGCCGCCCACGCTGAGCAGGAAACCAATCAGCGGCGCGAAGGCGAAGCCCCAGAACAAGGTCGAACGATCGCGCAGCAGGCGGAAGCGTTCGGCGGCGATGGCGTCGGCGAGCATCAGGCGGCTCCTTCCGAGGTGGCGGCCGTGGGCGTCTGCCCCAGCGATTTCAGATAGACGCCTTCGAGATCGACCTCGCGCCAGCGCGCCTCGACGATCTCGGCGCCGGCCTCGACCAGGGCGCGGATGACGGCGGGCGCCTCGCCGCGCGGGATGTCGGCCAGCACGGCGTCCGCGCCATCGGCCTCGCCGCGCGCGCCCAGCACCGACAGGGCCGGGGCGAGGGGAGAGGCCAGGGTCAGGCGCAGGCGGGCCTCGCCGGCGGTCAGTTCGGCGACGCCGCCTTCCGCCACGACCTTGCCGCGCGAGAGGATGGCGACGCGGTCGCAGACGCGCTTGATCTCGTCCAACTGGTGGCTGGCCAGGATGACCGTGACGCCCTCGCGCTTGGCCAAGTCCACGATCAGGGCGCGGATCTCCTGGATGCCGGCCGGGTCCATGCCGCTGGTCGGCTCGTCCAGGATCACCAGCTCGGGCTTGGTCAGGAAGGCGGCGGCCAGACCGAGGCGCTGCTTCATGCCGACCGAGAACCCGCTGGTGGCGCGGTCGGCCGCGTGGGTCAGGCTGACCCGCTCCAGCCAACCGCCGATGTCGGCGTCTTTCTCGCCGCTCTCCAGCGCCAGCATGGTCAGCGTGTCGCGCGCGGTCAGATAAGGCGGATAGCGCGGGGTCTCGATCATCGCCCCGACCTTGCGCAGGGCGGTGATGTCGCCGGGGGCGGCCCCAAAAAGGCGGGCCGAGCCGCTGGTGGGCCGCACCAGACCCAGGGCGATCCGGAACAGCGTGCTCTTGCCCGCGCCATTGGGGCCCAGGACCCCGAATACGCCGCCGGCGGGTATGGCGATGGAGAACTCGTCGAGGGCGCGCACCGCCCCGTAGGTCTTGGTGAGGCGGTCGGCCTCGAGGGCGATCGACATACGACGAATCCCGGACGCCGAACGACTCGGCTCGACGGGAGGGACTATGGCCAGCTGACGGGGCGCCGCCAAGTTAAGTCGCCGTCACGCCTTTCCGAACGTCGATCGTCATACGGCTGCAATATCCATGTCCGAACAGGCCCGAAACGGCCGTTTCAAGTCGAGCTCCCCCATGACCCTTCGCCGCCTGTTGTCGCTGCTTTTCTTCGCCGGCCTGATGCTGGCCGGATCGGCTCAGGCGCGGGAAAAGGCGCCGCATTTGACGATCCTGGTCTCGATCGACGGCTTCCGGGCGGACTATCTGGATCGTGGCGACACCCCAGTCATGAAGGCCTTGGCCGAGGGCGGGGCTCGGGCGGCGATGCGGCCGTCGTTCCCGTCGGTGACCTTTCCCAACCACTACACCCTGATCACCGGCAAGCGGCCCGACCGCAACGGCATCGTCGGAAACACCATGCTGGACCCAAGCGTCTCGGCCGAGAAGTTCACCATGCGCAGTCTCGAGCCTGGTTGGTGGAGCCAGGCCAAGCCGTTTTGGGTCACCGCGCAGCGGCAGGGAAAGCGCGCCGCGGCGATGTTCTGGCCCGGTTCGGAGGTCGAAATCGATGGGGTTCGGCCTTCGCGCTGGGTGAAGTTCGATGCGACCATGTCCGGCGAAGCGCGGGTCGATCAGGTGCTGGCTTGGCTGGATAGCGCCGACGGGCCGCCGATCGCCTTCTCGACCCTCTATTTCGACATCGTCGACACCCAGGGGCACCACTACGGCCCGGAGTCGGCCGAAGTCCGCGCCGCCGCTGCTTCGGTTGACGCCGCGCTGGGGCGGCTTGTCGAGGGGTTGAAGGCGCGGGGGCGTTTCGAGACCACCGACATCGTCATCGTCGCCGACCATGGCATGGCGCCGCTGCCCGCCGCCAATCGCGTGGTGCTGGACGACATCGTCGATCTGGAAAAGGTCCAACTGGTCGCCGCCGGCGCGGTCACCATGTTCTCGCCCAAGCCAGGCGAACGAAAGACGGTCGAGAAGGCGTTCCTGTCCAAGCCGCTTCCGCACATGACCTGCTGGAAGAAGGGCAATATCCCGGCCCGCTTTCACTACGGCCGCAATCCGCGCGTGCCCGCCATCGTCTGCCTGTCCGAGACGGGATGGTACACCACGACGCTGGCCGCCAAGGCCAAGCCAAGCCAATGGGACGGCAAGGATGGCGGCGCCCACGGATTCGACCCCTATGATCCGCTCATGCGCGCGGTCTTCATCGCCCGCGGTCCGTCGTTCAAGGCCGGCGTGGCGCTGCCGGTGTTCGACAATGTCGATGTCTATCCATTGCTGGCCAAGATCACCGGCGTGAAACCCGAGGCGAGCGACGGATCGCTGAAGATCGTCGAACGCGCCCTGAAATAGCGGCGAGGGCGCGCTCGCGCCAGGCGCGATAGTGGTCAATAAATGCAACCAAGGCTAGCATTTGGCGAGGCCAGGGTGTATCAATTCGGCCTAGGCGCCACTGACCGTCGGCGACGCCCGCGCTCCTCGTTCCGAGGAGCGGTTCAACCAGATTAGGGAGAACGTCATGGGTTTCTATGGTCCCGAACCTTTCGACACCGCTGAAGCCACCTACGTGTGGACCGGCCTGCGGACGCCGGGGTTCTTTTCCGTCACCGTGAAGGGCAATGCGCCGAACTTCACCACGGGCATCAAGCTGGTGCGTGATGCGCACTTCGTCGGTGGTCTGGCGATCGACGTGATGGGCTGGACGGGCCCGCTGGGGAAGGGAACGACTTCGTATACCGTCCACGGCACGTTCAACGGCATGTACCTGCCGAAGATCCTGATCGTCGGCTCGAACCAGCGGCTTCTGATCGACGTGAAGGAGATCCCGTTCACCAGCGAGGACGACTACGTCAAACAGCTGAGCGCGCAGGCGAAGACGCTCGAGCCGGCCTGATCAACTCCGCGATGGCGCGCGTCCGGCCCTTTCCGGGCGCGCGTTTCATCAAGCTCTTGTCGAATTAGTTTTCATATGCGTTAAATATTGCTCCTTATGGCAAGGAGCGGCGTCATGGCTCGTCCCGGTCTCATCTCGGCTGTCATCTACGACGATCCCAAGGCCGCGGTCGCGTGGCTGGAGAGGGCGTTCGGGTTCGAGGTCAGCCTGTTGGTCGAGGACGACCAGGGCCGGCTGGCCCACTGCGAAATGGCCCACGGCGAGTCCACGATCATGATCGGTTCGCCCTGGTGCGAACGGATCGTCAGTCCCGGCATGGTCGGCGGGAAGACGACCCAGACCGTGCATATTCAGCTCGACGGCGATGTCGACGCCCACTGCGCGCGGGCGCGAGCGGCCGGGGCGGAGATCTTCGCGGAACCCGAGAACCAGTTCTATGGCGACCGCACCTACCGCTGCCATGATCTCGAGGGTCATATCTGGACCGTCGCCGCGCCCATCGAGGCGGTGTCGATCGCCGAGATGGAGGCCCGCAGCGGCCACAAGATCACCGCGCCATCGGCATGATCGCCCCCGACGACTTCCGCCGGCTCGCGCTGGCGACGCCCCGGGCGGTCGAGAGCGCGCCGCTGGACGCCTGGCGCGATGTCGCCCCGAAGGAACTTCTGGAGCCGCGCGCGTGAGCGAGGCGCTGGACCGGACGCTGGCGGCCTTGGCCGATCCGCATCGGCGGCGGGCGGTGGATCTTCTGCGCGAGAGGCCGCGTCGAGCCGGCGAGCTTGCTGAAACCCTCGGCCTTTCGCCGCCGGCCATGAGCCGCCATCTGCGCGCGCTGCGCCAATCGGGGCTCGTCGAGGAAAGCCACCCCGAGTTCGACGCCCGGGTGAGGGTGTATCGCTTGCGGCCCGAGCCGATGGCGCAGCTCAAGGCTTGGCTGGACGCCGCCGAGGATCACTGGGCCGACCAACTCTCGGCGCTGAAGGCCCATGTCGAGGCCAAGGCGCGGTGAGCTCCAAGATCCTGGTCGCCCTGCGGATCCAGGCCTCGCCCGAGGCGGTGTTCGACGCCTTCGTCGACGACATCGCGCTGTGGTGGCGGCCCAATCCGCTGTTCTCGTTCACGCCGCGCTCGCCGGGCGTCATGGCTTTCGAGGGCGGTCGCCTGGTCGAGCGACTGGCCTCTGGCAAGGTCTTCGACGTGGGGGAGGTGCGGGTCTGGGAGCGCGGCGCGCGCCTTGTCTTCGGCTGGCGTCAGGCCAGCTTCGCGCCCGGCGTGGAGACCGAGGTCGAGGTGCGCTTCGAGGGCGTCGAAGGGGCGACCCGCGTTACGGTCGAGCATCGCGGCTGGGACGCCGTCCCCGCCGACAGCGTCGCGCGTCACGGCTTTCCCAATGCGGTGTTCCTGCACAGGCATGGCGAATGGTGGCGGACGCTGCTGGCGGGCCTTGCGACACGGGCGAACAGCCGCCAACTAGGGGCGGCGGGGAAGGGCGAGGCATGACCAATACGCAGATCACGGGCGGCAAACGCCAGGCGGCGCTGGGCTTCATCTTCATCACCGCGATCCTAGACGTCCTGTCCCTGGGGGTGATGATCCCCGTCCTGCCCAACCTGGTGAAGGCGTTCGGCGGCGGGGACACGGCGACGGCCGCCGACTGGAATGTGCTGTTCGCCACCACCTGGGGCGTGATGCAGTTCATCTGCTCGCCGATCCTGGGTCTGATGTCGGACCGTTTCGGCCGTCGCCCGGTGATCCTGACCTCGATCTTCGGTCTTGGCGTCGACTTCCTGTTCATGGCCTTTGCGCCGAACCTTTGGTGGCTGTTCGTCGGCCGGGTCTTCAATGGCATGACGGCCGCCAGCTTCTCGACCGCCGGCGCTTACGTCGCCGACGTCACCACGCCTGAGAACCGCGCCAAGGGCTTTGGCCTGATGGGGGCGGCGTTCGGGATCGGCTTCACCTTCGGTCCGGCCCTGGGCGGCTGGCTGTGGAATGTCGACCATCGCGCGCCGTTCCTGGTCTGCGCGGCCCTGGCGCTGTGCAACTGGCTCTACGGCTTCTTCGTGCTGCCGGAATCGCTGCCGCCCGAGCGCCGCCAGCCGCGCTTCGACTGGAAGAAGGCCAACCCGCTGGGGTCGCTGCAGCTGCTGCGCCGGCATCCGGGTTTGTTGGGACTGGCCGGCGTCGGGTTCCTGTTCCAGCTGGCCCACAACGTCCTGCCCAGCGTCTTCGTGTTGTACATGGGCTTCCGCTACAACTGGGGTCCCGACACGGTCGGCCTGACGCTGATGGCCAGCGGGATCTCCGGCGTCATCATCCAGGGGCTGGTCGTGGGGCCGGCGGTCCGCAAGCTTGGCGAGCGGGGCGCGCTGATGGTCGGTCTGTTCTCGGGCTTCGCCGGCTTCACGATCTACGCCCTGGCGCCGACGGGGTTGCTCTATCTGTGCGGGCTGCCGATCTTCGCGTTTTCAGGCCTGATCCAGCCCGGGCTGCAGGGTCTGATGACCCGCCGCGTCGCGCCGAACGAGCAGGGCCAGTTGCAGGGCGCGAACGCGGCCCTGATGGGGATCGCCTCGATGATCGGCCCGTCGCTGTTCCTGCTGCCGTTCGCCTTCGCCGTCCGCCATGACGCGACCTTGCATCTGCCGGGCTTGCCGGTGTTGATCGCCGCGTGCCTGATGCTGCTGGCGACGCTCCTGGCCTGGGCCAAGGCCCGGCCCGCGCCGGCCCTGGAACCCCAAGTCGCCTGAAGGTTTAAGCCAACGCCGAAACCTTGACCTTTCGCCGCCTTAGACTCGCCAGAAACCTCCGGTGAGTACGCGAGGAACCGTAAGGAGCCATCCTTGAAGACCATGCGCAATTTCCGCGCCCTGCTGCCCGCCCTCGTTCTGCTGGCCGCCTGTTCGAATCCTAGCGGACCGTCGAACGCCCAGTCGATCCCCGACCTGGCCCAGCCGACCCGGCGCGCGCCCAGCGATCCGGGCTCGATGAAGGCCTCGTTCTCGCCGGTGGTGAAGAAGGCCGCGCCGGCCGTCGTCAATGTCGCCAGCCGGCGGGTGGTGCGTCAGCGCGTCGATCCGTTCTGGGACTTCTTCATGGGCGGCGGCGCGCCGCGCGAGCAGGTGCAGGGCTCGCTGGGCTCGGGCGCCATCGTCCGCGCCGACGGGGTGATCATCACCAACCACCACAACATCGAAGGCATCGTCGAGGGCAACGGCGACATCACGGTGCAGCTGGCCGACCGCCGCGAGTTTCCCGCCACCGTCCTGCTCGACGACCCTCGAGCCGATCTCGCCGTGCTGAAGATCGACACCAAGGGCGAACGCCTGCCGGTCATGGCCATTGACGACCAGGAGCAGCTCGAAGTCGGCGACCTTGTCCTGGCCATGGGCAACCCCTTCGGCGTCGGCCAGACGGTGACGAACGGCATCGTCTCGGCCCTGGCCCGGACCGATGTCGGCGCCGCCGACTTCGGCAGCTACATCCAGACCGACGCGGCGATCAATCCGGGCAATTCCGGCGGGCCGCTGGTCGACATGGATGGCGACCTCGTCGGCATCAACACCTTCATCATCTCGCGCTCGGGCTCGTCCAGCGGCGTGGGCTTCGCCATCCCGGCGGCCGTGGTCAAGCAGGTGGTCAACGCCGCGCTCGGCGGCGGCCATAGTGTCGTGCGGCCCTGGCTGGGCGTGAAGGGCCAAACCGTGACCGCCGAGATCGCCCGCAGCCTGGGCATGGCCGCGCCGCGCGGGGTGCTGGTGGCGCAGGTCTATCCCGGCTCCTCGGCCGATCGCGCGGGGCTGAAGGAGGGCGACGTGATCCTGTCGATCGACGGCCAGGCGGTGAACGACGAGGGCGGCGGGGCCTTCGCCATCGGCACCCACAAGGTCGGCGACCGCGTGCCGATGCAGATCCGCCGCGGAGAACGCGACCAGACCCTGACCGTCCGCGCCGAGGCCGCGCCCGATACGCCGGCGCGCGACGAGCGGGTGATCAAGGGGCGCAATCCGTTCGACGGCGCCACCGTCGTCAACCTGTCGCCGGCCGTGGCTCAGGATCTGGGCGCTGATCCGTTCGCTGGCCGAGGCGTACTGGTGACTCGGGTGGGGCAGGGCTACGCGCTCAACGCGGGCCTGCGCGCCGGCGACTTCATCCGCGAGGTCAATGGCCGTCCGATCAACACCGTCGCGGAATTGGCGGCGGCGACGGCGGGGCCGGGCCGCGTGTGGGTCGTGACGATCGAGCGTCAGGGCCAGCGGATCTCGGCCCGCTTCTCGACCTGACGCGACTTGTCCCCGGCGGCCTGATAGAACGGATTCATCATGTCCGATCTCTTCCAGGCCGCCGGCCTGACGCCCCACGCACCGGCCCCGCTGGCCGACCGTTTGCGGCCCCAAAGCCTCGACGAGGTGGTGGGCCAGCAGCACCTGCTCGGCCCCGAAGGGCCCATCGGCCGCATGGCCGCCGCCCATCGCCTGGCCTCGATGATCCTGTGGGGGCCGCCGGGCACCGGCAAGACCACGATCGCCCGCCTGCTGGCCAAGGCCGGCGGCTACGAGTTCCAGCAGATCTCGGCCGTGTTCTCGGGCGTCGCCGACCTGAAGAAGGCGTTTGAGCAGGCGAGGGCCCGGCGGATGGCTGGCCAAAGCACCCTGCTGTTCGTCGACGAGATTCACCGCTTCAACCGCGCCCAGCAGGACGGCTTCCTGCCGTTCGTGGAGGAAGGGATCGTCACCCTGGTCGGGGCGACGACCGAGAACCCCTCGTTCGAGCTGAACGGCGCCCTTCTGTCGCGCTGCCAGGTCTTCGTGCTCAAGCGCCTGACCGACGAGTCGCTGGAGCAGCTCCTGCAACGCGCCGAGGCGGCCGAGAACCGTCCGCTGTCGGTCGACGCCGAGGCTCGCTCGGCCCTGGTCGCCATGGCCGACGGCGATGGCCGCTACCTGCTGACCCTGGCCGAGACCCTGTTCTCGATCGGGACCGACACCCCGCTGAACCCGACCCAGCTGGGCCAGTTCCTGCAGAAGCGGCGCCCGGCCTACGACAAGGATCGCGAGGAGCACTACAACCTCATCTCGGCCCTGCATAAGTCGGTGCGCGGCAGCGATCCCGACGCGGCGCTGTACTGGTTGGCGCGGATGCTGGAGGGCGGCGAGGATCCGCTGTTCATCGCCCGCCGCCTAGTGCGGATGGCGTCCGAGGACATCGGCGCGGCCGATCCCCTGTCTCTGCTGCTGACCACGGCGGCCAAGGACGCCTACGACTTCCTGGGATCGCCCGAAGGCGAACTGGCCCTGGCCCAAGCCTTGGTCCACATGGCCAGTGCGCCGAAGTCGAACGCCGTCTACACCGCCTTCAAGGCCGCCCGCCGCGCGGCGAAGGAGACGGGCAGCCTGACGCCGCCGTCGCACATCCTCAACGCCCCGACCAAGCTGATGAAGTCGCTGGGCTATGGCGTCGGCTACGCCTACGACCATGACGTCGAGGGCGGGGTCTCCGGCCAGAACTACTTCCCGGACGGCATGGAGCGCCGGCGCTTCTATGAGCCAAAGCCCGTCGGCGCCGAGGCCAAGGTGCGCGAACGCTTGGAAGCCTGGGGCAAGGTGCGTAAGGACGGCAAATGAGCAGTCCGAAATTCCGCCGTCCGCCCGGTGTCGCCAAGCCCAAGGCCGTCGATTGTCCGATCACCCTGACGCCCGACGAGATCGCGGCGGCGCAATCGTGGGTGCTGTACGAGGACGAGGCCATCATCGTGCTGAACAAGCCGGCGGGCCTGTCCAGCCAGGGCGGGCGGATCAAGGCTCACACGCTGGATGATCTGCTCTGGGCGTTCGCCAAACCGGGCAAGGCGCGACCCCGCCTGATCCATCGGCTGGACCGCGACACCTCGGGCGTGATCCTGACGGCCAAGACCAAGCCGGGCGCGGCCTTCCTGGGCGAGGCCATGATGGCCAAGCGCTTCCGCAAGAGCTACCTGGCCATCGTCGCGCCGGGCGCGCCGGAGCCCAAGGGCGGCATGATCGACAGTCCGCTGCGCCGCGAGTCGATCGGGCGTGAGGCTTATATGCGCGTCTGCGCGCCGGACCATCCGGAGGCCGAGACCGCCCGCAGCCGCTATCGCACCCTCGCGTCCAACGCCACGGCCGCCCTGGTCGAGCTCTCGCCGGACACGGGGCGCATGCATCAATTGCGGGTCCACATGGCCTCGATCGGCCGGCCGCTGGCGGGCGACAGCCGCTATGGCGGAGCGCTGATGCTGGGCGGCGTCGCCGTTCCGCGCCTGATGCTGCACGCCGCCAGGCTGACCTTTCCGCATCCGCTGGGGGGCGAGCGCAAGATCACGGCCCCGCTTCCGTCGGATTTCGTCGCGATGCTGCAGGCGCTCGACCTGCCCGTTCCGGAACAGCCGGCTTCGGACGCCGTTGAACAGGTCTGAAGAGGCACGCCATGAAGATCGCCAAACCCCTCGTCGCCGCCGTCCTGTCGGGGCTGGTGCTGGCCGCCTGCGCCAGCGCGCCGACCGTCTATCGCGCCCAGGCGGGCGCGCCCAATGACGTCGGCTATTCCGAATATCGCCTGGAGGCGGGCCGCTATCGCGTCACCTTCCAGGGCGGACCGGGAGCTCCCCAGGCGCAGATCGCCGATTACGCTCTGCTGCGCGCGGCCGAGCTGGCTCTGCGCGACGGCTATGACTGGTTCCGGATCGCCGACCGTTCGACCTCGACCGCCGGCTATGACCGCGGTCCTCGTATGTCGGTCGGGGGCGGCTCGGCCAGTTTTGGCCGCCACACCAGCGTTGGTGTGGGCCTGGGCACAAGCTTCAATCTCGGGCCGGGGCCGTCCTTCGCGCAGTCGATCGAGGTGGTGTTCGGCAAGGGACCGACGCCGCGCGACCGCGACACTTACGACGCGCGGGAGATCGTCAAGACGATCGGGTACGGGCGAGGGCGCGTCTAGGAGGCCTTTTTCAGGCCGCCGCCTGCTTGCCCAGCGGGTAGGCGGCGCGCAGCGACGCGTGGCTGAGGCCCGCGGTCTCGGCCGCCGCGAAATAGCCCTCGGCCGGCAGGCCCTGCAGGATCGTGGTCGCGGCCAGCCCGCGCGCGTCGCGGCCGAAGGCCATGATATCCATGGCGATCTTGGCGGCTTCCCCGGTCAGGTCCGATGCGTCCAGCGCCAGACCCGCCAGTCGGGCGTCGCGCAGGACACGAAGAGCTTCTCGATCAGGCGGCACACGGGCGATCACGCCGCGAGTCAGGGCGCGCAGAAGGCCGACGACTTCCAGCAGACGACCGGCGGGCGTTCCGCGCGTGATATCGACCAGTTCGATCATGACGCCGCCGCGCAGCAGGCCCAGCGAGAGGCCGGCCGTGCCGGTGAGCAGATCACGGCCGCGCTGGGTGCCCAACGTGCGGAACGACGCGGGCAGGATCAGCTCGGGCGTATGCGGGCCTTGCGCCGAACGGGCGAAGACCGCCGCGTATTTCAAGGTCGACTCGTCGATGAAGGCGACGTCGCGGTCCGACAGCTTGGTCAGGGCGCGGGCCGAAGCCTGGCGACCGCTGGCCAGGTGCGTGACCATCGGTTCGATGCGGACGGCCGTCGTGATGTTGCGGCGCAGGTTGACCACGTGCTCGAGCGTGAAGTCGACGCGAAGCGCGGCGCCGGCCGCGGTGGTGAAGGCCACCGGCGTGCGGCGGGCCTCGTCGGCTGGATCGACCGCGATGCGGACGGGAGAACGCTTGGAGTCGCGGCGCGCGCGGGCCGCCAGAATGACGTTCGGATCAATGCGTTTGCAGACGGCTTGACCGCCTTCGACGCTGACCACCGAGCGGATGCCGAGATCGGCCGGATCCGCCGAGCCCAAGAGGTGGGTCAGCACGTCCTCGAGGATGCGCACGCTGGTGGCCTGGGCGGCCAGGCCATGTTCGTGGTTGGTGGCGATCAGGAACTCGCTTTCCGAGATCCGGGCGCGCAGGTCGTTGCGGTCCAGGTGCTCGGTAAGCTTGCGCTCGACATAGGTCCAGACGTCGGCTCGCTTCTGCGCCCACCAGTCGCCGGCCCACATGCGGATCGTCTTGACGCTAATGACATTGACCGAGCCGCGCGCGACTAGATCCGTGCCGGCGAGGCGCTGAAGCACCGGCCCGGGAAGGGCCACGCGTTCGGTCGCGTCGGTGGATTGTTGTGGGCGGGACATGGCTCTGCGCTTCTAAAAATACCGCGACAAGTTGCCGTCCGCGCGTTTAACGAGTGGTGATCAAATAGGGTTTCCAAAGTTGTTTACCGAGAAAGAAATCGCGGAAAATCAAGGGAACTATCTTGAGAGCTTGGCGTTGGGGGCGGCTCGGAGCATAAGACTTTCATGAACAAACTGCTTCTCGTGGCCGCCGGCGGGGCCGTTGGCTCGGTCGCACGTTATCTTGTCGGGGTGGGCGCTTTACGCACGTTCGGCTCGGGCTGGCCGTACGGAACCTTCACCGTGAACGTGGTGGGCGGTTTCCTGATGGGTTGCCTAGCGTCTTGGCTGGCGCATCGCGGGGCCGCTTCGAACGAGCCGTGGCGCGTGCTATTGGGCGTCGGCGTTATGGGCGGCTTCACCACCTTCTCGTCTTTCTCCCTGGAGACCGCGCTGATGATCCAGAAGCGCGCCTATCTGCAGGCTTTTTCGTATTCCGCCGCCAGCGTGCTTCTGTCCGTGGCGGCCCTGTTCGCGGGCCTTTTGGTCGCCCGCAGGATCTTCGCATGAGCACCCCCAAGGAAGTCCGCACCCTTTACGTCGACGCCGGCGAGGACGGGGTGCGCCTGGATCGCTGGTTCAAGCGGCGCTGGCCGCACCTGAACCACATCCAGCTCAACAAGCTGTTCCGCTCGGGCCAGGTCCGGGTCGACGGCTCGCGCGCCAAGGCCGACACCAAGCTCGCGGCCGGCAGCCAGATCCGCGTCCCGCCGCTGCCCGACGCGCCGGATCCCGCCGACAAGAACAAGCTGTCGGCGCGCGACGTCGCCTACGCCAAGTCGCTGGTGCTGTACGAGGACGAGGAGGTCCTGGCCCTGAACAAGCCGGCCGGCCTGGCCGTCCAGGGCGGAACCAAGACCACCAAGCACATCGACAAGTTGCTCAGCGCCTGGGGCGAGGGCGTCGATCGTCCGCGCCTGGTTCACCGCCTGGACCGCGACACGTCCGGCGTGCTGCTGCTGGGCAAGACGCCCAGCGCCGCGGCGCGCCTGTCGGGCGCCTTCGCCAAGCGCAAGGCGCAAAAGACCTACTGGGCCATCGTCGCCGGCAACCCGCATCCGACCGAGGGCGTGATGGAGCTGCACCTGGCCAAACGCGGCGTCGGCGACCGCGAACTGGTCGTGCCGGCTCAGCCCAAGGACCCGGACGCCCAGCCGGCCGAGACGGAGTTCGTCACCATCAGCCGCGCGGGCCCGCGCGTGACCTGGATGGCGCTGCGCCCGCACACCGGCCGCACCCACCAGCTGCGGGCTCACATGAAGGCCATGGGCCATCCGATTCTGGGCGATCCCAAGTACGGCGACGAGAAGTCCGCGCCGCTGTCGGAGGGGCTGAAGCTGCAGCTGCACGCCCGTTCGATCCTGCTGCCGCACCCGTCGGCCGGCATGCTGCACATCGAAGCGCCTTTGAGCCCGGAGATGAAGGAAGGCTTCCGCAAGTTCGGCTTCTCGGAGGACGAGGCCGAGCAGGATCCGTTCGCGCGGCGTCAGACCAAGCGGCGCTAGAACTAAGCGCCGCTTGGTCCCCCACCGGCCGCGCCATGGGGGGCGTGCGCGGCCTTTCCGCCTTCGCGGGCGGGTCTCTACACCAAACCGATCAAGGGTTTGGCGGTCTTGCTGTCCGGGAAGACCTTGGTCTCCAGCATGGCGCGGTCGACCCCCAGGTGGTCGGCCAGGACGCCCTTGAACAGGCTGCGCATGTCCAGTGTCGGGGCCGTGTCGCGGTTCTCGAACAGGGCGTTCTGGGCCAGGCCGGGCCAGTCGCCGACGATGCCGCCCGGCTTCAGAGCGCCTCCCAGGATCAGGGCGGTGGACGCCGTGCCATGGTCGGTGCCGCCGGTGCCGTTGACCCGGGCCGTGCGGCCAAATTCGGTGACGGCGATCACCACCGTGTTCTTCCACTCCGCGCCCAGGCCGGCATGCAGGCCGTCCAGCACGGCGTCCAGATAGGACAGGCGCGTGGCGATCTGGCCGGACTGACCCGCGTGCGTGTCGAACCCGTCGAGCGAGACAGCCGCGATTTGCGGTCCTCTCGGCTGAATCATGAATCCGCCAAGCGTCGATCCTAGCTTCCGCGCCGCCTCGCCGCCCTGCCGATTGCGGCGATCGTTGGCCATGGTCGGCGACATCGGCCCCGGAGCGGCCATCGAAGGCGTCGAGGCCGCCGCCAGGTTCATCGCCGGCGTCGCGGCCATGGCGGTCATGGCCTGCTGGGCCATCGTCTCCGTCTCGAGCCCGCGGGCGAAGGCGGGGCCCAGCAGCGGATCGGTCTTGTAGAGGTCCTGCAGCAGTGTGGGCAGACGGGCGCTTTCGTCGACGCCCTTGCCCGGCGACCAGCTGGCCGCCTGCACCTTGCCGCGCAGGATCAGCGGGGCGGTGCTGCCCACCGAAAGGCCTTCGACGGGCCGGATCGGCGCCAAGACCTCCAGCGTGCGGTTCAGCCAGCCGGTGTCGGCGCCATAGACGCCCGAGGCCCCGGTCTCCAGCACGTCCTGCGCCTCGAAGTGCGAGCGCGCGCGGTCGGGGCTGGCGATGGCCGGAGCGATCCGCGCCTCGCCCTGCAGGGCCAGGGCGTGGACGGTCGAAAGCTCCGGGTGCAGGCCAAAGGTCCCGTCCAGCTTCAGCACCTCGTCGGGTTTCAGCGCGATCGAGCCGCGTAGGGCGGCGTAGTTGGCGTCGCCCACCGGAGGGGAGACGGACAAGCCGTCCATGCCGCCGCGACAGATCACGACGACCAGCTTCTTGCGGGCCAGATCGCTTTCGGAGGCGGCGAAGGCCTGGCTGCCCAGGAAGGTGACGCCGATGCCGAGGCTCGCGCCCAGGCCCAGCAGCGAGCGGCGGTTCAGTGGAGCGTTCATCGGCGTTGGAACTCCGGGCTCATCACGAGAAGGGCGAAGGCTTCGCGGCGGGTTTCGGCCCGCGAAATCGCCTTGGCCACGGCGGGGGTCAGGCGCGCGCCCAGGGCCTCGGCGGCCAGGGCGTTTGGATCGGTGCGGTCGGCGACGACCGCGGCGAAGCCTTGCGCCCACTGCATGCGCTTGATCAGGGCGTCCGGCGCGGCCCAGGTCTGGGCGTCCTCCGCCCAGCCCTTGGGGGAGGGGGCCGAGAACGGCTTCTGGCCCAGGCCCGTCAGGATCGGCGCGAGACGCTCGATCGCCGAGGGCTCGGCCCCGATCAGCCGCCAGGTCGACAGGGTGTACTCGTAGGGCGTCTTGAACTTGGCTGGAACCGGGTCCCAGGCCTCTGGGCTGTCGATCAGGGTCTGGGCGACCTTGGCGAGGTCGCCGCCGGTCTGCATCCAGCGTCGCTCGAGCCGCTCCGTCAGCGATGACGGTGGCGCATCCGAGACGAAGTGGCGAGCGATCTTGCCGCAGACGTGGCGCGCCGTGTGGGGATGGGCGGCGAGATCGCTCAGCACGGCCAGGCCCTGCTTCATGCCCTGCTGGCCATAGTGGCGGCCCATGACCGTACGCGCCCCTGGCTCGTGAGCGGCCCCGCGGAACACAAATTGGCCGGGGCGATCCTCGGCGTCGCGGCCGATCGAGAAGCCGGTCAAGGCGCGGGCGAACTCGGTGACGTCGGCCTGACTGTAACCGGCGTCCACGCCGACGGTGTGGAGCTCCAGGATCTCGCGGGCCAGGTTCTCGTTGAGCCCCGCCTTACCCTTGCCGCGGCGCGTGGCGAAGCCGGCTGCGCGGCTGTCCGGGCCGATCGACTGGGCCTGGTCCAGATAGGTCAGCATGGCCGGATGGGTCGAGGACGCCACCAGCAGGGTCTCGAAGCTGCCGAACACATTGGGCCGGATCGCCTCGCGCTCGAACGGGCCGATCAGCACCGAGGTGATCTGCTTGGTCGCCGAGACGGTGAAATGGTTCGCCCAGAACAGCGCCCAGCGCTCGCGGAAAGCCGCGTCCGTATTGGTCGCCAGGCGCGCCCGGGCCAGGAAGTCCGCGCCGACCTTGTCGCGCAGCGCGCGCTGGGCGTCCTTGAAAATCTGGGCGTTGGCGGCGGCTCTTTCGGCCTGGCCGTCCTTCTGGTCGCGCTCCTTCTTCCGCTGTTGTTGGAAGTCGCGCATCTGCCTGAAGCGGTCGGCCGAGGTCTCGCCACTGTCCTGAGGAAGGTCGGCGCCCTCTCGGCGAATCTGGGCGGCGAGAAAACCTTTCGGATCGCCCTTGGCCGCCTCGATCTCGCCGGGGCGGGCGCCGAGGCCGAAGCGGGTGACCGCGATGGCGGCCATCATGTCCTTGCTGGGCAGGCTCAACGGCCGGTCTCCCTTGCGCGACGCCGTGACATTGCCCATTCAACGCGTGTTCGCCGCCGTTCCGTCGCGCGCGGCCTGAGAAACGAGTTTCCCGTGTCCGACAAAGCCGAGCTGCTGCTGAAACCCAAGCGCTTCTACAAGGCGGCCGCCGCCGCGCCGGTCGAGAACGGTTTCGCCGTCCAACTGGATGGCCGCACGCCGAAGTCGCCGGCCAGGAATCCGCTGGTGTTGCCGACGGAGGCCCTGGCCGAGCTGGTCGCCGCCGAATGGGAGGCGCAGGTCGAGTTCATCGACAACAGCGTCATGCCCGCCACGCGCCTGGCCTTCACCGCGATCGACCGGGTCTCCGAAACCCGCGCCGAGGTCGCCAAGGAGATCACCGCCTACGCCGCCTCCGACCACCTGTGCTACCGCGCCGAGAGCCCCAAGGGCCTGGTCGAGCGGCAAGCTGCCGAATGGGGCGCGATCCTGGATTGGGCCAAGGCCGAGCATGGCCTGGCGTTCACGCCGGTCGCCGGGATCATCCACCAGCCCCAGCCCTCGGCCACGCTGGCCGCAGTCGAAGCCCTGGCCCTGACTCTGGACGACTTCAGCCTGACCGGAATGGCGTTCGCGGCGGGCCTTTTTGGCTCGACGGCCCTCGCTCTTGCGGTGCGCGCGGGCCGCCTGACGGGACAGCGGGCCCTGGACCTATCTCGGCTCGACGAGATCTATCAGGCCGAGCAGTGGGGCGAGGACGCCGAAGCCAAGGCGCGCGCGGAAGCCCTGGCGATCGAGGCGGCGATGATCGACCGGTGGTTTAGCGCGCTGCCATGAGCTGAACGCTCCGTCCAGCGCTTATGCTGCGCTGCCGCAAGGTCCGCCTTGCGTCGAGCCTCCGGCGTCGCTACGCCTGCTGCCCAAGGCGGAACGCCGCCACCGAATAAGTCCGGCAGGGAGTACGCGCGTGCAGCACATTCTCAACGAACTCGACCGTCGTCGCGAGCAGGCCAAGGCCGGCGGCGGCGAGGCGCGGGTCGCCGCCCAGC